>Ga0209830_10003614_pt1 | contig 11704 bp, 9 predicted proteins | sample ArcticOcean_MG_C_12_FD_187439 | JGI IMG/M metagenome (GOLD analysis project Ga0209830, IMG submission 187439) | Marine microbial communities from western Arctic Ocean - ArcticOcean_MG_CB8_130 (SPAdes) (version 2) | ecosystem: Environmental > Aquatic > Marine > Oceanic | place: Arctic Ocean...
TCTTCATTTTGACAACAAGTCTAGGGGGGTACTTCTTGATGTTATTGTACCCGAATGGCTTACGAGTTAGAGGACCTAACCGCTTAGCGTTCGTAGTCGTATTATTAGCACCAGCTAACCAAGTCTTCAAACCATTTCTGTTATATACAGTCACAATCTTACCGTTCTTAACATTACTCTTAATGTAGGCACGCTTTGATGGTTTTATACTCTTCTTGTTGGTGGCCATCATATTAGCATTCATCCATGTCGTAACATTCTTATTTTTGTTAGAGTTATTCTTGATAGTGTTGTTAAGTTGTTGTAAATTATTCTGAACATTGAAAAGTTTCTTCTTCATGGTACGAAGTTCATTTTCCAACTTTTTCATCTTCACATGATTGTTGTTTGAAGACATTTAGTATAAACATAGAAAAGTTTTAAGTAAACCTAAGTAAAGAAATGAATCTATAAAAATTAAAGAGAGAATGGGAGAAAGTATTGAAAAACTTACCCATATTGAACATGTCCTCAAGAGACCTGATTCCTATTTAGGTCCCGTGGATACAAGTTCTGAATCGTACTGGCTTTTTAACAAAACAACTGAAAAATTTCAAAAAAAGAATATCTCCTACTCACCCGCCTTACTCAAGATTTTTGATGAGATTTTGGTTAACTCGATTGATCGGAACTCTCTACACCCCAAAAGTGTTACCAATATTTCAGTGTCTGTAGACAAGGGAACTGGTACCGTCACGATTGAAAACAATGGACCTCTGGGTGGCATTGGTGTCAAGATGCATGAAAAGGAGGGTCTGTGGAATCCAGAACTCACATTTGGACACCTTCTCACAAGTACCAATTATGATGATACCCAAAAGCGTATTGTTGGTGGTCGTAACGGGTATGGTGCCAAATTGACTAACATCTATTCCTCTGAATTTTCAATTATCATCAAAGATCACGAAGCAGGAAAAATGTACACTCAGAAGTGGAGTAACAATATGACCACTTGTCACCCACCAAAACTTACAAAACATTCTGGCTCCACTTCTTCAGTCTCTATTACTTTTGTTCCAGATTGGAAACGATTTGGGATGAAACAAATGGATGTCAACATTTATAAGATTTTTGAGAAGCGTGTTTGGGATGCAAACATCTGTACAACCCCCAACTGCAAGGTAAAGTTCCAAGGTGAAGCCCTACCCAAAATACAATTTGAAGCCTATGCCAAGATGCACGAAGGTGTAACTGATCTGTGTTCAGTTACCACCGATCGTTGGTCAGTGTGTGTCGGACCATCCGAGAATGGTCTTGAACAGGTGTCGTTTGTCAATGGTATATGCACAAATAAGGGTGGTACCCATGTGGACCACGTTTCTTCTTATCTGGCCAATGGTATCATCGAGGAGATGGCAAAGAAGATCAAATTGAAGCCTCAACAAGTGAAGAATACCTTCAACATTTTTGTGAAGGCAACCCTCGAGAATCCAACGTTCTCTAGTCAGGTCAAATCTGAGTGTACCTCAAAGGCTCAGGACTTTGGGAGTAAGTTTGAACCTATCAAGAGTTTTGTCAAGAACGCTCTCAAGACTGGTATTCAAGATGAACTATTGGCCCTCTCCAAGTTTAAGGAGATGAAGGAACTCGCGAAAACAGATGGTTCGCGTAAATCTAAAATTGCTGGTATTCCCAAATTGGATGATGCCAACAAAGCTGGTACTGCACTATCTGGAAATTGTACCCTCATTGTGACAGAGGGTGATTCAGCGAAGACTCTCGCAGTTGCGGGTCTCTCTGTGGTTGGTCGTGATCACTACGGTGTGTTCCCACTTCGTGGTAAGTGTAAGAATGTCCGGGATGCATCTGTCTCACAATTGACATCCAATCAAGAGTTCAATGATCTCAAGAAGATTTTGGGACTTCAACAAGGGAAGGTGTATAAGAATGTTTCTGAACTTCGTTACGGTCGGCTCATGATCATGACGGATGCAGATAATGATGGCTCCCATATCAAGGGTCTCATTCTCAACATGATCCACTACTTCTGGCCAAGTCTCCTTGAGTTGGGTTTCATCGTCTCTATGGTGACCCCAATCATTAAGGCCTCCAAGGGTTCCCAATCAAAGTCTTTTTACACAGACTCGGCGTTCCGTACCTGGTATGGAACGGGTCAGACTGGGTGGAAGGTTAAGTACTATAAGGGTCTCGGTACCTCCACTTCTGCGGAGGCTCGAGAGTATTTCAAAAAGATTCAAGATCTCACTGTCAAGTTTGACACAGATATCATGTCCGACAAGTCTATCATTCTCGCCTTTGATAAGAAGAAAGCTGATGACAGAAAGACGTGGCTTTTAGAGAGTACGGCAAAAGAAGCTAGTGAACTTGAAGTGGCATATGGGCGTGTCAAGAACTTGAGCATCACAAACTTTGTACACAAGGATTTGGTCAATTTCAGTCTTGCAGACCTAAAGAGGTCTATCGCACATATGGCTGATGGTCTCAAACCATCTCAACGCAAAGTAATGTATGCCTGTTTTCATAAGAATCTCAAAGATGAAATGAAGGTGGCCCAATTGGCTGCGTATGTTGCCGAAAAGAGTTCTTATCACCACGGTGAAGTTTCTCTCGCAGATACGATCGTGAAATTGGCCAATGATTACATGGGTTCAAACAATATCAATCTCCTCGAACCATGTGGACAGTTTGGTACTCGTCTCATGGGGGGTAAGGATGCATCCCAAACGAGGTATATCTTTACCAAATTGACAAAACAGGCTCGGAAGATCTTTGATCCTCGTGATGATGCTGTTCTTAACTATTTGGATGATGATGGACGGTCAATTGAACCAGACTTTTATATGCCAACGATCCCTATGGTTCTCGTGAATGGTACAGAAGGAATTGGTACAGGTTTCAGTTGCTATGTACCACCCTTCAACCCCAAGGATATCAAGGATAACATTGAGAGGATCCTAGATAGAAAACAAATAGTACCTATGAGACCGTGGTTCAGGGGCTTCAAGGGGAAAGTACACAAAGAGGATGATACGTGGATGATGGAAGGTGTGTGGAAATGGAAGGGGATGAATATTTTGATCACCGAATTACCCCCAGGTCGTTGGACCCAAGATTACAAGGAATACCTTGACATTCTCGTTGAAAAGAAGTTGATTGGTGGATATACGAATAATTCCACAACAGAGGATGTTCATTTTGAAATTACAGACTACACAGGCAAGGATCTCCTCAAGGATCTCAAATTGAGGAAGACCTTCCGTGTTTCAAACATGCATCTTTTCCACCCCACAAAGGGTATTCATAAATACTCTAGCCCCGAGGAGATTCTGAAAGATTTTGTTGAACTCCGGGAAGAGCACTATGTGAAGAGAAAGGCACATCTCATCAAGGTTCTTGAAATGAGGGCTACCATGTGTGGGTATAAATCCAGGTTTGTAACCATGGTCATAGAGGGTCATATTGTGGTTTTCAAACGCAAGAAGCAGGATCTAGAGGAAGAACTCTCCAAAACGTTCCCAAAGATCGGTGGCACCTACGACTATCTCCTCAATATCAAGACTGTGCAATACACGGAAGAATCTGTTAAGGACCTTCTCAAAGAAGCTAAACAGGCAAAGGAGGAACTTGAAGTGATGAAAAACACATGTCACATTGATATGTGGAAAATGGATATTAAAAATATGTAAACAATAGATAGATAGGTATGGGTGAAGCTGCGAAAATTTCACTCAAGGCTATTGGAAAGCAAGACAGCTACTTGCTTTCTGATAACCCAGACGAATCCTTCTTTAATTATACCGCTGATAAAAGACACTCTGATTTTAGAAAATATCATAGAAGTCGTACTATTGGGAAACCAGGTAGTGCTGAAGCAAATTGGCCTTTTAACAAAACCATCAAAGTTGAGTTCCATCCGAGAAATATGGGTGACCTATTGAGTAACATGTATTTGAGCATAACTATGCCCGGTATAACCGATGGTAATTACGCGGATCAATTAGGTAGACACATCTTTAAGAGTGTCACGATGTATGTTGATGATATTGAAGTTGAGAAGATCCACGATGATTGGGGAATCCTCTATGATGAACTTTATTTAGAAGTATCTGAAAAAGTAGCAAATAGATTTCTTGTAAATAGAAACCTCGGATTTAATGAGGCACCCACTAATGTTAGTGTTGCCCGAAAAAGTTCTGATCTTGTCATCCCAATTCACTTCTTCTTTTCCAGAAAGTTTGCGAGTGATGAATATTCTTCAAATAAACCAAATCGGCCTTATTTTCCAGTGTGTGCAATTCATAAACAGAAGATAGAGTTCGAGTTTGATTTTCATCAACAAACATTCTTTACGGATACGACAGATACGGTAACTCTACCATCATTCAATATTATCACAGAGGAGATAACTGTAAGCCCTGAAGAGAGGAACTTTTTTACATCTCAGAGACAGACATTCATAACAGATCTCGTTCGTAAGCACCCCGTGATTGTGAGTGATCTCAATAGGGATACCATAAAGAACAACCTCGTTCCTAATATCCCCGTGAAGTGTATTCATTGGTTTTTGAGAAACACCAAGTTTGAAGATGAAAGTAATGCGATAGGAGTTCCTGTTCCATCCACTGATGGTGAACGTCTGTACCAAAATCGGTTCAATTTCTCTTCAGCTCTAGATTTTGCTGGTGAGAATACATTTTTCTTCCCCCTCATGTCGGAAGCTAGTTTTTTCATCAATGGGACTAGACTCCCAAATGTGACTAAAACCGATCACTCATACTACAAGTATCTAATCCCATTTCAAAAGAGATTGGCGAGGCCGATTAGGAATATATATACATATAGTTTCTCGTTGAATCCGGTGAATGTGGAACCATCGGGAAACTTGGATTTTAGTCAGATACAATCAGAAAAAACTAATATTGAAGTTAAATTGGATACTTCTCTAATTGATATTACAACAGAGACATTCTCACTATACATGTACTATACCGGATACCAAACATTTGTATTTCAAAATGGTTTCATGTCAGTTGCTTACTAAAAAGTTTTTCTTTATTATTACTAATATAGTCAATGATGTTATTCTTGATACACCATTTGATGAAGTTCAATTGCGCCAAAGTCGTTTGAATTTCATGAGATGTACCCGGAACTACATATGTAAATTTTCGAGATCTACAGAATGGGTCAAATAGTTGTTTACTGTATCCATTAAGACTAGATTTATAGGCGCAATGAACTGTAAATAATTTACCGTCACCGGTCTGATACATAGTATGATTCTTCTTCGCATAGTTGGTGATGAACCATTCCAAATTGCGAAGTGAGATACCACTTGACTTGTCTAGAATGTTAAGTAGTGTAGTTTTATTCTTTTCTTCGTCGTAGAAATTGTTTATTGATGTTAATAGAATATCGTTTTTGCTCATTACTTTATAACATTATCTAAATCTATAAGCTTGTTAGAAGATGAAGATTCACATCCTGGACATCCATTAACAAACATTTTCTCTGGTCCGTGAGTATGTAGACTTGAGTAAGAAAATGTTCTTTGACATATACGTTTCCCTTGTAAAGTATGATGTCGGCAATACCCATTCTCAACCGCCTTAAAACTACATCTATGACCAGATGTCGCTTTGGTACCCTTACAAATAGTAGTCATATAACATTCTGGAATATCTTTCAGTAGTAATTCCAGTAATATACCGTGTTTTTTTGATATTTTTTCGGCATACTCATTGAGTATTAAATTTACTTTATCTTCCAATTCTTCATCAATAAGTTTTGTAATCTTTTCATATAGGCTCATCCTTACTATCTATTGGATTGTAATTTTTAAATAGGTCTTCAATTGATTCTTCTTTTTTGATTCTCGCCTCCTTAAGGCGAGCCCTTAAAATAACCAGTGTGCCAGTTTCCTCTAAACCAAGGCGTCCACATTCAGTGATGAGTTCTTCTTTCTTCATAGTACTGAGGGCTGGCTCCCTCTTTGGTTTTGGTGGTTTGTGCTGATTGATAATTTCCCCAAATATATCCTCTTTGACATTTTCATATAATGGATCTAAAAGGTCACACACTGGGTTAAGGAACTTGTTGAGGAAATAATAGTGATAATCTACAGGTATACCATTCTCTTCAACATACTGTGGATCTTCAGCCTTTTCAAATGCTTTAGCCTTGGAGTTTTCAGTCTTTGTGAGGATATATGGAACCCGATCACCTGATTGTGGTTCAGACCCAGGTTTCCTATCTCTCATCTTTACGACAACCTGAACGTGGGATTGGTTGATATTGACACTCTCAGGACTTGTGATAGATACAGATTTGCCACCAACCTTGTATGAATCAGAGAGACCTTGACTCAGAATAAGTTTTTGATTTGATATATCACCTGAGAGAAGCTCAATTGCTCTCTCTTTAGCCAACTCCTTGGGTGGTCCGGGATCACTTGAAGTGAGAATTACATCAAGGAGTTCCTTACATACCTCTCTCATGTGGGGTGTGTTATCGCGTCTCACGAGTTGGAGACCCTTTACATCAATGTAGTCCATGTGCATCTTATCATCTTTACCCTTTGTCCAAAGTTTCGCAGCATAACGCTTCTTTGAATAGAGAAAATAGGGCCAATATACCTTCTCAAGTTCCAAGTTATTTGGTTTCTTGAAGAGGGCACTACACTCCTCTGCAGCTCTCTCACCCACCTCCCAACTATAGGCGACTGCATCCTCACCCGTACGATCCCCAACATCAAACTCAACCATGACTGAATCGGTGTCTCCGTACCTCACCTTGGCACCTGGGAAGTTTGCCTCTACATATGTCTTAGTATCCTCAATCATACTACGACCCTTAGAAGTTGTTGTAGACGCGATGGGAACACACGGTAGAATACCTTTACCTGCACCCGTGAAACCATACACAGAGTTCATAGAAATTTTATACGCCAGCTGTTTTCCATTATATACTTCCTTCATAAAACCAGTAGCAGATGCCATATCCCTCTTAGCCTGTTTTCGGAATTGTTTCAACTCCATAAGAATACTAGGGAGAAGACTTGGTACGTCTTGTGCAAACTTATATGTCCGATCACCAATATTAAAAGTTTCATATGTAACCCCTGGTACATTTCCATACTTCTTTTCATCCATAACATATGAAGAGTAACACAGGTTGTGGGCCATCATGATAGATGGATACAACGCTTCAAAATCAAGGGCTGTGATTGGTGTATAATAGGCACCCTTTTGGGCGTCCAATACAGTAGCACCCTCATAGGGTTCTTCTGGGAGAGAACCATACCGAATAGTCGGTACCATGAAACCAAGTTCCCTCGCTTTCTTTGTCAATTGAGAAAATACCTTAATTTGTTGACCACGTTCAACGAGGAATGGTACTGGAACCCACGTCGCCTTTGCCATTTCAACTAGGTTAAGGAGAATACAAAGCTTCTTCATGAGTCGGTGTGGGAGGAGTGTATCTTTGATACAATACTCTGCAACTTCCCTCAGTTTTACAGGATCTTCCTCCCTGTACCGCGCAAACATCTCTTTGGGTGTCATGTCAATCTTTTGATCACCGAGGTATAACTTTGAAACATTGTCTAGCTTATATGAATCCAATTTGTACCCCTTCTTGACCTCATGGAATAAATCAAAAATAAACCGACCACTCATAGGAAGAAGTTTAAGTGTGTTATCACCTAGGGCACTAGATGAAAGTTTCTTAATCACCAATTCAGAATCAGTATCTTTGAGTTTACCCAAGTTGTAGAAATCATAATGACACTGGTTGATCTGTGCACGCTTGTAGATATACTCCATATCAAAACCAAAAATGTTCCAACCCGTAATAATGTCCACATCCTTATTGTGAAGATACTTCTGGAACGCCTCGAGCATTTCCCTCTCAGTCGCATAACTGCGAATGTCGCACCCCTCTAGGTTTGAATCCGTTTTCTTGTAACAGAGGCATGTCTTATCATAAGGTACATCAGACCCAAACTTACACAGAGAAATTGCAATTTGAAAGCATGCATCACCAGGAATATTTGCATCGGGGAACTTACCAGTAGAGCTGTTACATTCAATATCTACAGATGCCACAACAAATGGTGCGATGTCATCCCTCACAACTGGTCTCAGTGTAGTCCAATCGTTGCAGAAAAGATCAATATCTACTTGAGCAAGGTGAGAACGAATACATTTATCACCAGTATCCAACCACCCAGTAGATTGAATTCCAGTGCGATGCATTAAGCGAAGAACAGGATCCAAGTTGGACTCATAGACTTTTACATTCCGCACACCAAAAATTTCAAAAAGGTCAGGTGATCTATCTAATGGTCTTCTCAGGAATGAATCTACAAGTCTTCGAGCTTGAAGATTTTTAAAGTTTAATTTCATAAATGTAAACTCTTCATTATTTTGGAACCCCCAAACATCCTTAGACTTCATAACAGAATAGGCAATTAGTGAATCTCTACAACCCTCGTCAAGAATATTGTAAATTCTTTGCATCTTTTGGGTATCAATGTTCCTCGGAAGTTTAATAAAAAAATACGGCGTAAAGGATGTCGTTAGACAGACAGACTTCCCACCCTCCGCCTTACCAAAAATACTGATAAGGTGTTCTTCATCTGTATCCCTCGCCTCCCAAGTCAGTGCTTGAAATAATACCATTGTGTAATTAACGAATGAAAATTTTAATATACTTTATTAGTAAAAATGTCTGCCGCTTTGATTGATCTTGTATCTAAAGGAGCTCAGGATGTGTACATCACTGGTGACCCTCAGGTTAGTTTCTTTCGTCAAAACTATAAGCGTTATACCAACTTTTCTATGAAGCCAGAACGAATGGATTACATTGGTACCTTCGCTGCAAACAATGAAGTTTCTATCCCTATCCGTTCTAAGGGTGATCTCCTCAGCTACATGTGGATTGAAGACACCAACATTTCCAATACTGGCACTAACACAGATGGCCTCTTTTCTGCGGGTGCTTCCAAACCAACCACCTTCGAGTTGTGGATTGGTGGACAAAAGGTGTCTGAGCTTGACTCACTTTTCATCCAGGGTGTTTACAATCCCCTCTTACGGGACAACTCCGCGAAGGCCTCTTGTACTGTGACTACCAACGTTGCCAAGGAAAACCACGGTAAGAATCACTTCATGATTCCTTTCTTTTTCGGTGAGGACTGGACAAAAGTCCTACCAATCGTCGCGCTTCAATACCATGAAGTTGAGATTCGTATCAAGTGCAGAGATGGATACACCCCTCGAGGTACACCCAAGGTCTATGGTAACTACCTTTACTTAGACACAGATGAGCGTACTTTCTTTACTGAGACCGAACATGAACTCCTCATCACACAAACACAGTACCAACCAGCTACCAACACCGATACCGAGTTGGATCTTAGTTATTTCAACCACCCAGTGAAGTCTCTCCACCTGGTTTCTGGTGCTGCCTCTGGTCAGAAGTGGTACGCGGAATACACTTTCAGTACTTCATCTCTGTACATTAACGGAACTCCTCTTTTTGAGAACACTTCTAACGTGTACCACCACAATGTTGTCCCTCAGATGCACTGCACTGATCTACCCGATGATGTCTTAGATGATCTACCAACCTACTCCTGGCCTTTCTGCCTCACTATGAGCAAGTCTCAACCAACTGGCACTCTAAACTTTTCCCGTATTGATAACGCAAAGCTTATGGTCAACAATGTTTCCGGTGGTAACACCCTCCATAGAATTTACGCTGTAAATTACAATATCCTCCGTATTAAAAATGGTATGGCTGGTGTCGCGTTCGGTAACTAATTTTATATTTTTGTACTTTCATAAAAATTACATATGATTGGAGTAATTCCCGATGATATGTAACCTAAGTAGTCTTTTGATAAGTTATTTTCAAGTCAATATGGATCTCTTTCATAAAATAATGGAGCTTGTTGACAAGAACTCGGGGAATATTCCCGAGGGGGACTATTTGGAGTTGTGTGATACTATCCAGAAGTTGCGAGAACAGGTGAAACCACCTTCGTTTCTTGACCAAAGCATCCCTATGTGGAGGTATGATGAAACAAATCAAGAGAACACCCTAGTCTATGAGCCAACACCGCTCACACCTGAGTGGATGGATGATTCTCTACCATCTGACCCAGACACCGCTGCCCAGCGAGATCGAGAACAATTTCATCAACACTGGAGAGAAGTTCATGAAGAGGTTACGTATCCAGGTCTCAACGAGTTTCTACAGGAGTTACATGAAGAGTGGACTGATCAGGTTGAACCGGGTGCATATTACCCTCCACCAAGACAGTCCATGCAAGATGAAACTATTACAGCTGGGGAAGCTCTAGGACATTTGAGAGAGTGTATCTAACGTAAAGGTCTTATACGCACACGACGAAGATCTCGCCATATAAGGGAAGGCGCTGAGGGATCTATTGTAGCTGAAGAGCGAGGGTATACACGCGCTGAAGGATCTATTGTAGCTGGTGAGTAGAGTTCTTTCCTCCTAGATAGTTCTTTTATTTTGAAATGTAATTTCTTGAGTTCATTTGATATCTTTACATACGCCCACTCATTCCTCGTTGGGAACATCTCATCATCATCCATAATTTCCATGATCTTTCGTATATGTTCCATACCTAAGTGGAGCATAGAAATTATATTTTTGAATAAAAAACATTCAACATGGAGGACCTACGTTTGTAACAATATTTATATTATATATAGTAAGAGATGCAATATACCAGAATAATTATCATCAGTGTGTTGTTTTATATAGTGTTACTATCCATTAACACAAATAGTCTAGAAAAGAAGATGTTATATACAGTATTACAAGATCTAGACTGGTGGACTATAACTCATCACTCGGTAAAATATGACCCTGGTATAGTCAATTACCTAAAGGCACCTTTCTACTTTGATAAAAATAGACTCACTAAAGTTTCGAGAGGTCAAATGTACGACGCATATTGTTTCACTAAACCATATGCTAAAGTACAGGAGCAGTTACAAAGTAAAATGTTCTGGAATGAGTATTTACCTAAAAATGGTATCAGCGTCCCCAAATTGAATGCAACTACAAATCCCTATAAAGAATATGATCCTATTGATCCAGATAGAGAATACATTTCAAAACCCGAATTTGGAACAGCTGGGGATGGGATTAAAATAGTAAAAGGTAGAGATGTGAAACCATCAGGAATAAATTGTCTTATTCAAGATAAAATTGGAAGTTGCGGCTACGATGGGGCACGATCATATCGCATTGTAACGACATACGACGGTGATGTTCTCGCCAGGTATGAATTTAAGAATGATGAAACAATTACATCAAATATTAGTTCAAGTAAACGTGCAACTGCAGTGAAACACGATAATGTCCCTGAAATTGAAGACATTATACAGAAACTTTGTAAACTTCATGTCCGTGATTTTAACTTTTGCTTTTCAATTGGTTGGGACTTGATGGTAGAATGTGAAGACAAGGATCCCGCATTTCCTGATGTTTATGTCCTCGAAGGGAATTGGCCATCTGGAATATTCGGGGACACTATAAACAGGAACGACAAATTTATAGAAATGGTAAATAAAAAAGCACGGTCATTTTACAAAATTAAAGATTTATGATACCTAAGTAGAAGCTAAAGTTTGTAAGAATATATGTATTTTTCATCTAAAAACCA
>Ga0209830_10003615_pt1 | contig 11702 bp, 6 predicted proteins | sample ArcticOcean_MG_C_12_FD_187439 | JGI IMG/M metagenome (GOLD analysis project Ga0209830, IMG submission 187439) | Marine microbial communities from western Arctic Ocean - ArcticOcean_MG_CB8_130 (SPAdes) (version 2) | ecosystem: Environmental > Aquatic > Marine > Oceanic | place: Arctic Ocean...
TTTTTTATTCATTAATTAATTTTTAATTAGTAGAGAGAGAGATTGGATTTTCCAAAAAAGCGGTTTGGCAGTTTTGGGGTTTAGGGTTTAGGGTTTAGGGTTTGTTTGGCGGCTGCAGAAAAAGCGCACAGGTTTTGAGAGCTTCATTTAATCAAATCAATCAATAAATAAACACGCGCGCGAGAGAAATAAATAACGAATGATCCAAAACCACGAGCTCGCTTCTTCGTTAGATGATGTTTTAACGAGAGCTTTGTTAGCAGAAGCGAGGTTTCGCGAAGACCAACATCTTCGTCCGACCGATTTTGATGATTTTGATGATGAAATGAAAACGGAGAAGAAGAAGAAGAAGAAGATATCATCGGTAGTTCAAACCATCTTACGCGAGAGGTTGTTCAAGAAAGTAACGAAAGGTAAGTTTGAGAGTGTGTGTTTTTTCGTTTCGCTTTCGTGAGAACCGAGAACGAGAAGAAGAAAGTCAGTGACGATACCGTGATTTTAATCTTTGAGAGCTGACGATCCCCGTGATGTTCAAACAAGACAAGCATATGACCGAGACTTTCTTCTTTTCGTAGTTTTTTCCTTCTTTCCTTCTTTCCTGTTTTCATGCGACGTGTTTCGTTTATGTGTGCGTGTACGTGTGTGTATGATAATGTTCACAGACGAACGACGGCAAAGCGCGCGCGCGAACGAACGAACGCTTTCTGAACCTTAACGCCGACGCGTCGTACAATAAATATTTATACGTTGACACAGGTTTAGAAGAGGAAGAGTTGAAAGTGAAAATGAACAGTAATAATAGTAATAGTGATGATGATGATGATGTCTATATTGAATCGTTATTCGCACATGCAAACAATAGTACTACTAATAGTTTTACGACGACGACGACGACGACGACAAACAGAATGCAATTTAAACCTCCTCAAAGCGTTAAAATCATTGGCAGTCATGGATACGGAGCGGCGATGAGTTTTAGCACGCAAGACTCGACACAAATCAATAGCAATAAGACGCCAGTGATCGATGTAGCCATTGAAATGCCGTCTTCGTTCTTCAACGAGAAGGATTATTTAGACCATCGCTATCACTTCAAGCGCATGATATACTTGAAACATATACAGAAAAAATTATTAGAAGTTAGAGTTGACGAGAAGAAGAGTAGTAAAACGGCACCGACGAAACAAAAGAAGAAGAAACATAAGATAGAAGATGACGATAGTAATAAGAACATTAACAATAACGATGATGGTGATGACTTCATTAAATCTTGCGAGATTGTATTCTTTCAAAACGACAAGAGAAAACCGTGTTTGATGATTACCTTTAAAACTCCTTACGAAAACGATGTAAAAGTTCGTTTGCTACCATGTTGCGCAGAAGATTTGTTCCCTAAACAAAGACTCGGTCCAACGAAATCGAATTTGAAAGATAAAGAAGAGCGTTTTGTATCACCTTATTATTCGCAATCTATTGCAGAAGATATGGCCATGCAAAGCATAAACGAGTGGGTTCAGAAAAAATATAAAGAGGTCAAATTTCTCGGCACCGCGTCGATTTTAATCAAATCCTGGGCATCGAGACGTAAATTGTTCAACTATTCAAACGATAGCATCACGGGATTCTTCATCTCGTGTCTTTTAGCACACATGGTTGAAACGAGCGACGCGCTTTCTCCTGCGATGGATGCAAATCAGCTCGTCCAAGGATTTTTTGTCACTCTTGCGACGACGACGATGACGACGACGACGACGACACAGGAGGGAAAGAAAAGTGCTACTACTACTACTACTAGTAAAGTTAGGAATAATAATAATAGCAGCGGCGGTGGAGAAAATAATCGATCATTAAATTATTTTAGCAAAGGCGTATTTTGTGAAGAAGCGTCTTCAAAATTGGACGAAGAGACCAAAAACAGTTGGCTCAAAGCTTTCAGCGTTGTATTCTTAAGTCCATGCGGTTCGTTAAATTTAGCCTCGCGAATCTCGCAAGGAGCGATTGAAGAGTTAGTTCAAGAAGCTATAAAATCGAGCGAAGTTTTAGAGCAATCGGGAAGAAACGCATTCGTGGAAGTTTTCTTGACAGATTTGCCAAGAGCTGTTCGCTATGATCTTCACATGCAAGTTGAAATCACGCCCGTAGATAGGAAGAAGACTAAGAATGATAATGAAAGTAGTGTTGTCGTGAAAGATATTTCGTCTGACGTTCGTATTGCCGAAGAGGAAATATTTGCAGTGATGAAAATAGCAATGAACGATCGCGCGGACGCAATACGGTGCGCAAACATTCAAGGCGCTGATAATGTGAACAGAATTTGGATTGGAGTAAAGTTAAACCCAGAAAATGGTCTTAAAGCAATTGACGTTGGACCACCTACGGATAATGAATCAGACGCGAAGAAATTTCGAGAGTTTTGGGGTGAAAAATCTGAGCTTCGTCGTTTCAAAGATGCGAGAATTTGCGAAGCGGTTGTATGGAGCTTCATCCCGGCTTCAAAAAGGCATCATATTCCAGCAGTTTCAGCCGAATATGCGTTGAGAAAGAACGTTACGAAGATAAGCATAAGTTCAATCACTTGGACATCAAAAGCTTTTGATGATTTATTATCGTCCTCGGACGGTTCGTTCATGGCTGTCGCTGAACACTCGAAGCACCTTTTGCAAACTTTAGATAGATTGGCGAGACGCATGAAGGAGATGAAAGATGTTCCGTTGAAAGTATATAACGTGCAACCGATTTCCTCGGCTTTTCGTGGGTGCGACCCATTTCCACCGAAACAACATCCTTTAATGTTTGGCATTGGAGCCGGTTTAGGAAAAGATGAAGAAGTTATATCGGCTTGTCCAAAAACGTTGAACGTTTTAGTGCAGTTGGAAGGATCAGGTCGCTGGCCCGAGGAAAAAAACGAAATCATAAAGACGAAGCAATTGATGGCGATTGAGATTGCAGATAAACTTAAGCAATCGTTCGGTACGCCGAATAGTGTTTCCGATGACGGAACTGTTGACGTATTACACGAAGGGTACGCTTTTCGCTTATTCTTAAACGCCTCAAACGGTGGTCCGTTGATAAAAGAAATCGAAGCCGAGCAAACGATTGTGTCGAAACATGCGATGTTAATCGCAGCTATTTCAGCAAGATTCCCGACTTTTGCCATAGCTGTGCAAATTGCAAAGCGATGGATAGCTTCGCAAATGTTTTCTCCGCATATTCCGGATGAAATCGTCGAGCTTTTAGTCGCAAAATTATTTTGTCATCCGGGAGGATTAAGTCCACCAAACTCTCGAGAATGTGCGTTCGTACGATTCTTAGAACTCATTTCTTCGCATCCGTTCAGCGTTTTACCGATTGTTCTCGATCCTGAGAGCGCTGGAAGTGAGGGCGGCGAAGATTGCTCTATTTCTAGGGCTTGCATCAAGAAAGCGGAGGATTCTTTGCTCGCTTCTGTAGCGGACGATGATGATGATATGGATGATGATGATGATGATATGGACGACGACGACGACGACGACGGCGATATGAGTAAAAAAAAGAAAAAGAAGAACAAAGTATTCAAAGCACCACCATCAATGGTTGTTCTATCGCCTTACGATTTGGTCGGCACATTTTGGACGAGAGACAAAAATCACGATCGAGAGAACGTTCCGTCAGTCGTTACTTTGAAAAGGTTGCAACAAATCGCTTCAAAGGCGTTGAAAATTCTACGAGTATTTCTCGAACATGGAGGAGGATCAAACAAGCATTCGAATGAGGGAGTTTATCATCATGATGATAACGATACAGTCGTTTGGGAAAAACTTTTTAAACCAAACGTCGGCGCTTTCGACGGCGTTCTTCTCTTTCGCAAATCCGTTTTGCCGTTTCCAGAAGAGGCTTTGTTTCCGCAAGCAAAGATGAAAAAGATACTCAAAAAAGCGTTTCAAACGAACCTATCTACGGCTGACGAGAACAACGATATGGAAAACGACGACGATATGGAAAACGACGACGACGACCTCGACAACGACAAACTCGAGAAGAAAAAGAGGAGAGAGTTATCGCTAACGAAACTACCAAAGAAGCTTTTACGACTCGGTCCAGAAAAAGCTCGCGAAGCTCTATTAATAGGTTTCGACCCAATCAAAGCGTTCTTAAATGATTCCGAAAAGCGTTGTGGGAACTGCGCGTTGTTCTTCTACGATCAATACGGAGGATCGTTCTTCGCCGTCGCTATTAAACCCGAGTCGCTTCGCGTTCACCGCGACTTGTCGTTAAAGAATACTACTGCTACTTCTATCGTCGATACGCAGCAGAAGGTTCCAACGAAGGACGAAATCCTCGAAGAGCTCGCGACGATCTCCGGCGACGGTTTAGTCGAAGGACTTTTAAAAGACCGTTTCGTTCAATGAAACGTTTTGAACTTGCGAGAGAGGTAAAGTACTCTTTCGATGCCATTTTTTAGACATCGGAGCATGTATAACATAAAAGCAGCAAAACATCCACGGCATCAGGAAGACCTAATAAAAAGTACTGTTTAGACCGAAGGACTTTTAAGAGACCGTTTCGTTCTATGAAACGTTTTGAACTCGCGAGAGAGGTAAAGTACTCTTTCGATGCCATTTTTTAGACATGGAGCATGTATAACATAAAAGCAGCAAAACATCCACGGCATCAGGAAGACCTAATAAAAAGTACTGTTTAGACCGAAGGACTTTTAAGAGACCGTTTCGTTCAATGAAACGTTTTGAACTTGCGAGAGAGGTAAAGTACTCTTTCGATGCCATTTTTTAGACAGTACTGGTACAATACACAAATCAGCACCCAAACGGAAGCCCACAAGCCCTAACTAATACAAAGAAAATTGAATAAATAACTTCCATATCGTCATTTTTAATACCCTTCCGATTAAAACAGTGTTTTACTCTTTATGATGAATTGGTTAAATCTCTGACATTTCTTGACGGGTTTGTCGCATAGAGTCTCGTCGGATGGCCCCTTCCAAACCTTGTTAACAATGGGTCCGATTAAAAGCTGCCTCTGATTCTCTCTCATTTCACTTTAGACTATTCTTTAATTTATATCCAATCCGGATCGAATCAATGATTCTTTCCTCTGCGGTCGATCACGAAAGCGTGTGGGTAAACTAATGGATAACTACTTGAAAGTGAGAAAAGGGAAACGAGAGTAAACACTTGTTCAATCGTCTGGTCGGAAGGGTATTATCAATCAACGCTCTCTCTTTCTATTGTTCTTCTTTTTCTTCTTCTTCTCTTTTTTTCTTTACATTTGTATATGAAGCTTTTCGTTTTAGATATAGAGTAAAGTCTTATCCGCGGAACTTGGGGGCTTCATTAAAAGCTTCTCCATTCGCTCGCGTTCTGCTCGCGCGTGTGCGTGTTTTGTTTTAGGACTCATCTGTTCCTGTGTTAAACACACGTAGTGCGCTGTGTATTTAGACATGTTCCAATCAAAGAGATGTAGCGGTTTCATAGCTTTAGTAGTATTACGGATCAGAATTGTGTATTTACATGAATACTTATTTAATTCATCGATAGTTACGATTGATAGCATCAAGTCATGACAGAAGCTTACTATTAAACTATACTTTAGCCGTAGAGTTTAATTCAACAAACACGACCAAGGTTTAGTAGATAAAAATCTCTGATCTGATCTGATCTGATCTGATCTGATCTGATCTGATCTGATCTTTTCGGAAACAGAGAGAGAGGGAAAAGGAAAAGCGGCTTCATTAAATACCTCCTCGCGCACTCACGCACTCACTCACTCACTCTCTCGCTCTCTTTTCTTCATTAAAAGCTTCTCCATTCGCTCGCCTCTGCTCGCGCGTGCGCGTGCGTGTTTCGTTTTAGGACTCATCAGCAGTACGCACATGTACGGTAGTCATGTTTGACTTTTATGACAGATTTAGTAATCACAAACATATCACAAACACGAGTCAAATCGAAACCTATCGAGAGTACTTTCGTTATCAATACACTTAACAGTAGTGCTATTCTTTGCTGAATATTTAATAGCTACAGAGCGTTTAATGAAGACTCGATCAGCGGTAGATATATTAAATCTCTCTCTCTACTGATCTGATCCGATCTTTAACAGTTCAACGAAACAAACAATCCAGGGAATTAGTAAAGCGGCTCCATTAAATATCTCAAAGTTCGTCTAGCTCTCTCGATGATCTCCAGACCATCACCGCAACAACAACAACAACGACTAAAACTAAAACTAAACCTAAAACTAAAATTACCCTCCGTGTTCATCTCTAGTCGTTCTCTTGGTTACCATGGTCGTACTTTTGTCCAAACTCTGAGTCGTTCGGGAACTGATTTTGCGACTGAAGACTTTAAAGACGTTAAAGACGTTAAAGATGGAATTCGTTCATCGAAGAAGAAGAAGAGTAGCGATCAAAATCCGCTGCGAAGTTCTGCTATCGATGCAGTGAAGTTCGCGAGCAGTAGTAACACTGGCATGGCCGATACTCAAAACGAGTTTGCTTCAGATAACGGTGAGAGTTTTACGGCCAAGCGCGCGAACCAGAGCGAGCGGCTAAAGAACCGATCGAAGAAGAATTCGTCGAGTAAGGAAACGCAGAAGACGCGGACGAAAGAAAAAGAGGAGTACGAGAAGAACCCGCACTTGTTCTTCGACGAAGCTCGATTGAGCGTGTTCGCAGGGAAAGGCGGCGATGGCGAGACGTTTAAGAAAGCGAAAGCGATAAAGGTGAAGAACACAAAGTTCAAGAGAGGGACGCAGCAATCGAAGTTTATTGAATTACAGGCGGCTGAACCGGCGGACGGCGGCAGAGGAGGATCGGTTTATATTGTCTGCGATAGGTTTACGGATTCGTTGTTACATTTACACGAGAGGAAGGAGTTTAGGGCGAAGCGTGGGTATCACGGCGGCGCCGCGGAATATGCGAAACCTGGGAGAGAGAGGCATCGCGTGGCTCCCGAGATGGAACCGTTGATGATTAAGGTACCGCCCGGGACAGTCGTGAGGAAGAAACGGTCTGGCGAACTCATCGCTGATTTGAAGCAACCTGGGGAGAGAGTTTTAGTGGCGAGAGGGGGGAACGGAGGATTAGCCGCTAGACGAGCGGAAAAAGTCGCCGGGAGCGAATTAATGGGGTTAGGCAATCAAAAGACTAAAATGCAAAATTATTCAGGCGATGATTTAGAAATATCAACCGTCGAAGTCGAATCGAAAGCTTGGGAGGCGACGAAAGGGGAAGACGGGGAATCGATTCAAATCGAGTTATTAATGCGAATCGTGGCAGATATTGGAATCGTAGGATTACCAAACGTTGGAAAGTCATCAATTTTGAAAGCAATCACGAAAGCGTCGCCTGAAATTGCAAATTATCCATTCACGACGTTGATGCCAAATTTAGGCGTCGTGAATACGCAAGTAGAAGATTTGAAAGACGTTGAAAAATTGTTACAAATGGCCGATAGAGGAGAATTATTACTCGATTCAACGGACGAGAAGATTAAAAGTTTATCACCAACGATTGCAGATTTACCAGGTTTAATCGCCGGAGCGCATAAAGGGAAAGGATTAGGACGCGCTTTTCTTAGACATTTGAGGAGGACAAACGCGATGGTTTGCGTCGTCGACGCTTCTTCGCAAGATCCCGTAGGAGATTATGCAACAGTCAGAGAAGAGCTTCGATTGTATAATCCAGAATACGTTTTACGTCCTCACGTGCTTTGTTTGAATAAAGTCGATGTCGAGTGGGCGAAATTGCGCGTTCCCGAACTCATTAAAGGCGTAGAAAATTTAGAAGAAGAAAAAGTCGGTGTTAAGCCGGTGAGAATATTAGCCACGTCCGCCATCGACGGCACTGGCATGGATGAACTCTCGAAAGAGCTCTCTAAAATAATGCCAAAATCTTAGTTTTAGAAGAAGACGTACATAAATAGATACTGTACTATAATAACACAAAACGTCGTGTTACGGGTATTACTTGCATTCGCGATTTTACGTACAATTTTACAAATATAATATTTAATACTCGTATTAGTAGGTACATGTAAGAGAGGGAACATCGTCGCGGACGAGGACGGGGATCTCACACCGTTAACCGCTGTGCCGGCGCTCGCTCCAGCTCGAATTTTATTCGCCGATTCGTTGAAGAGGTGTTCTTATACGGCGATCGCATCGAAACACGTGCACTGGCGGCGAATAAAATTCGAGCTGGAGCGAGCGCCGGCACAGCAAGCGCTGAGGCGCTATTTTACATATCAAATAAGCGAATCTCGCCAAACGCTTCTTGTCTGCTGACGTTGTACCAAGCGACGAGTCTCGCGGTGCCCAATGCTGGCGGTAACGGACAGTCAATGCCATATATAATTTCTGGATTTTTCAACTCCTTATTCGCTTCGTCTCTACACTCTTGCAAAGGTTTTCGTTCTATCAGTTTCTTCGCGCCTACACGCAAAGCGCTCATCGTCTCACTACCAGAGGCTCTAATTTCACCCTTAAACGTAATCGGTCCTAATATTTGCTGACATAAAGACACGGTAACGACTGATGGATCGGGAATCAAAAGACCATCCAAGGTTAAAAACTTTTGCGCTTTGCTCGCTTCTTTTTCTCGCTGCTGCTTTGAATATCCGAAATTTGAGTCTCGCAAGTTCAATTGATTCGTTGTTAGCCGATCTTGGCGAGCGCCCATATCAACTCTAACGTCTAAACTCGTCAAATCTAAAATAGTTCTCGAAAACGATCCGATTTGAAAGTGCATCGATGCGCTAAGAAAATTATGCAACTCACATTTGAGAGAATTTTTCTCAGCAGAAGCAGCAGCATTTTCGTTGTTGTCGTATATCGACGCAGCCGAAATATCGATAGTATGGTCGCCGAAATAATCGTCGCTCTCGTTATCATCATCATAATCGTCGTCATCTTCCGTGGATAATATAGAAGATTCGTCCATCGTTCTGTTCATGGATGTATCGCCTTTCTTTTTGTTTTTATTTCTTCGTCTTATTGCTTTTATTGATCCTTTCGGCTTGTCCAAGTTCCATCTCCCGATGACGCCAGCGATGAATCCAAACGTTAAATTTGGCATCTGAGGCAACGCAGAATAACTACTCGTCGTTGTTGCAAAATTATTATTATTATTATTAGTAGTAGTAGTAGTAGCATTTAACGTCGTTGTAAGTGCCGCTTTTCTCTTTTTTCGTCGTCGTTTCCCTTTCCATAGCATCACTTGTTGCTCGAACGAAATTCCAGCTCTACCTTCTCGTCTCGGCGGTTTCTGAAACTTGATATTATTATTATTATTATTATTATTCTCCGTCGATGATGATGAAACTTTTGATTCGAACTCTGGCAAATTCTTATTTAAAATTTGACTCACGCCAGCTTTATAGTGCACGGCCTGTCTACCTCTGGACATAATCGAAGCTTGCATCATAGTAGGCCCGTCGATGTATCCGTTATCGACTTGATATTTTTCCCCCGAACTCAAATCGACGTTTATTGTGTGACCGGGCAAGATTTTACTCTGTAAAGTTATCCTACAGCTCGTCGGCGCTCTATTCGCAAGTTCTGCGTCTCGTTCTTCTTCAGTTCTTCGTTCCATGCTCCCATCTAAAATGGAATAAATTTTTGATAAGTCCGATTTCGCGTTTCCGTTTGATTGCATTGCGCCGCCTCCTATACCGAACTCATCCGCGCTCGCTGGCATGAATTTTTTAACTAATCTCGTTAAAGATTTCATTTCCACGACGCCTTTTACGATTGTCTTTTCGAAAACGCCCACTCTTACTTTACCGCCTAATCCGTACATGCTCGGTAACATCATCGCCCTATGCGGTTTCCCATCAACGGTTTCCCTCGTATTCCACATCCTTTGCGCTCTAATCCTCAAACTTAACGTCGTCCACCAATCGCTCCCTCCCAATTGCGTGATCACGCGATCCAACACGAACCCGCCTTCGTTCTTCACGAACGAAGGCAAAGCCGGGACGTTCAAAAACCTCTGTAACATGTGCAACTGTTGCGACCGCGCTAGTCCGCTCGGCATCAAGAACTGAAACGGCGTATTCCCCTGCGAACCGTGTTGTCTCACTGATCCTTCAATAGCCTGACTGGAAGAGACGTCTTGTTCGTTGAAGTGTTTCTGTAAGTGCGTCTTTAACGAATGGAACTGCGCAGCTCGTAATCCTGTCATCGCAGTTTTATGCCCATTTCTACGATTTCTTCCTTCGTTCACTTCTGAAGCAGTTCTGGTCACAGAATCAGTACTACTACTACTACTACTACTTCTATTCACTCGTTCTTTCGTGTTCACATCGATCATAATCGAATCGATGATTAGTGCTTGGCGCGTGTTTCTTAACAATCCTTTTCTTCTTCTTCCTCTTCTTCCTCTTCGAAAATTAGATATTCTTTTCGCTTTCTTTGTTTTGTTTTATGTACTCCTCTCTTCCTATCTCTTTCTTTCGAAGGCGAGGGTAGGAAACTGACTGGTTAAGAAATTTGCGGAGGGATTAAAGAACGCTTCGAATGCTTTGTTTATTGAAGTAGCGATGCGTGTTTATGTTTACGACGGAGCTCTTTCTAATCTTTTTTCTCTCTTTTTTTTGACCGGAAGTTAATACCTTTTTTGACCCTACGTGGTCTTTTTTGACCGGAAATTTGACCCCTATAGTTTTTTTTTGACCGAAAGTTATACCTTTTTTGACCCCTATGTAGTCTTTTTTGACCGGAAATTTGACCCCTATGTTGTGGGAATACTTTTGACCTCACCATGCATGCCTTCTCTCTTTCGAAGCGTGTTTTGCACTTTTTAGGTTTTAAAGAAAGCGCGAGTTTAGTTTTGCTCTCGCTCACGGAACGAGATGAAACGTTCATAGGAACAAAGCTATCCGATCGAGACTGTACTAGTGAAGACCAGTTTCTCTTACGTCGTAATGTTAATACGGATCAGTACTGCAACCACGTCCGCTTGTTGTGCGCTCGCGGCTCTGATCAAATTAGGTCGCACGTGTCTGTTCTGCTTTTGCTTACGGGAAGAGGGAACGTTACTGTGCTCATTGATTGAAGGGTCCAGTCGTTCGCGAAAGAAAAGGGAGCTCGATCGCGGGCCTGGTAGTCTCGAGAGAGAGGCACACGTTTTTGAGTAACCGGCCTCTGAAGAAGGACGCGCGTGCGCTTAGATTTCTTTGGACACCGCCGTCTATTCATTTTTTCTTGTTTTTTTTGAACGCGCTTTTTGAAAGTATGCGTTATACTTACGCGACATTTAAAATCGTTCTCGCACATGAAACTCACAACAGACGAGGGAGTAGTAGTAGTAGTAGTAGTAGTTATATTCGCTCACTGCGCGATATCGTATCCATAGCGAGACGAACGTTTTCGCTTCTCTCGTTTCTATTTAACAAAAGTTCCTTCGAACAAAAATTCGAACTCTCGCCGCCGTTGACTTGCCGCGTGCTCTACCGATATTAAAACTAAGTTCCAGAATCGCACTGGTCCGAGAGAGATTGTTTTCTTTTTCATGACTCGCTTTGCAAAGAAGACCCACCGGCATCATCAGGCTCGAACTTCTTTCCTCTCCTTCTTCTTCCTCTTCTTTTGATCTCGTTTTAAAAGTATTATTTATTATTCCCGCGCGTTCTTTTTCCTCCCTCTCTAATAGCTCGATTCTTCAAAGAAAAGACGGGCACGCGCTGCAGAGAGAGAAGAGAGAAGAG
>Ga0209830_10003622_pt1 | contig 11684 bp, 9 predicted proteins | sample ArcticOcean_MG_C_12_FD_187439 | JGI IMG/M metagenome (GOLD analysis project Ga0209830, IMG submission 187439) | Marine microbial communities from western Arctic Ocean - ArcticOcean_MG_CB8_130 (SPAdes) (version 2) | ecosystem: Environmental > Aquatic > Marine > Oceanic | place: Arctic Ocean...
ACGACGACTGTAGTAGTAGTAGTAGTAGTAGTATAACTGAGCGGACGATTAGGAAACATTTATACGGCAACGTCCGCGTCTCCGATTTAGGTGAAAAAAATAGAGAAATGGAAGACATCGTCGGCGACGTCGATTTACTCGTTCGAACGAGCGGTGCAACTCGATTAAGTGATTTCATGACGACGAGGTTAGAAAAGGCCACGATCGTTTTTTGCGACGTGTTATGGCCGGATTTTTCGTTCATGGATTTCTTCAAAATCATTTGGGAATACCAGAAGCAGCAGCTTCGTTCGATTTAACGAGGGAAAGGTTGCTGTCAAAAAAGTTTTTAGGTATTTTTGAACAATAAATCTGCACAAGATGACGACGAATAGAACAAAATGGAATCTTCTTCTTCCAATAACAACAACAACAACGAAGTTGATGGTGTCATTGTTCGCACTGTTCATATCGACGGTCGTAACCGCAGCAGATTCAGAGGATCCGCGATTGTTCGAGTACGGCGTCATGGAACCGAAATATACAGAATTCACGAGGGAAGAAATATTTATTCGCTCGAGTAACACGACTGAGAATAATAATGGCTATAATAATTATTTTCGCGAGGAAGGCTCGGTTCAGATTTACTTCCCAAGAGGCGCACCGCCTGACAATGATATTCGCGCAAAGTTTCCGCTCGTTTATTTGTGCACGCCTATACACGGTTTCACTTTTACGAGATGGGTAACTATAATTCAGCCGTCGCTTATTCAATTTCTTACGCAGCAAGGATACGCAGTTATTACACCGAATCAAATCGGCGTGAAAGGTTCATCGAATGAGGTTCTTGGGGCTATTTTACCAAACTCTGATGCGCAAGCGAACGGAGTTTCTTTAGAAGACGTCGCGAAGAGATATTTGAACTTCACCGTTGCTTCGTATACGTACTTGCAACAAGAATTCTTTAGAAACTTTGATAATAATATTGCCTACATACCAGGTGAATCTTTTGTTGAAAGAACTCGCAGGAATGCTCGAACGAGAATGTATACTTTATACGATAGAGTTGATACAGATAATTGCGCGTTCATTGGATTCTCTGTAGGAGGTGCAATTGCGGCATATTCTGGCGCTATCGTTCGCGAACGAAACATAAACGGCGGAGGTCAGAAAGTCACGTTTATGCTCGCCCCGACTATAGGTGAACGACCAGGTAAATAAGTCATCGCTTTTTCTCTCTCTTTTTTATTTTTCTCTCTCTCCAAAGGCGCTGCTCGAAAAGTTGGATTAGATATTTGGAATCAATATCAGAAATCTTTGAAAAACAACGCGGCTGTCATAATCAGCGGGCTGGAAGATGAAATGGGTGGCCTATCGGGCGCTCGCGCATTTTTTTACGAAGCAGAAAAATTGCAAGCGTTAAAGGTTGAAGTTCGATACGCGACGCATTGTCATTTCCCAGTGATTATGAGCGAATGCAATTTCTTAAACATTCAAGAAGATATTGGCGGCATTCGAGCGTTAGATCTCGCTCTCGCGAACGCGGCATTCTCGTTTTATTTAAAGGGCGACGAACGCGCCGGAAAATTGTTAAGTTTGCAATACGGCATCGAAGTATTTCAATCGCCTTCGTCGCAATGGGAAATCGAAACTTTACAATATCGAAACGATACCGATGCGAGAGGACGCGTTGAATTGAGAAATCAACGCCCGTCTACTGGATTCTTTTCGAGAGTTCAATCGGCTTATAGAAACTTTCAAGAACCGCCGTTGAACTCGAGTTAGTAAAAATAATATGATCATTAAAACCATCGTCTATCATCTACACACGTAGTAGTAGTAGTATTCCGTTTATGTATTAGTTTTTATTATTATAATATGTAGTTACAACAGTTTTAATCATCAACGCCGACTCTACCATCAAAACCGTTCATGATTGTACTTCCCCACGCTCCTTCTACTGGGGGTAATTCTTCCGCAAATCTATCGAAGGGAGGGATGCCTTTACCGCTCGCCCGCACGCGCCCGTCCATTCGGAGCCCTACATACACGCCTACCTCGGGATCTTTAATGTTCGCCATTTTCTTTTGTTCTATGATCCAATCTTTCCACCCATCTTTTTGCGAAACGTTCACGGCCGTTCCTCGAAATTTTCTTTCATCTTTAATAGCGTTGTTCGGTTTTTCTAAAACAGTAGGAGTATTTTTTTCGTCGTCTAACGGTACGGGCACTAAGAAAACTCCTTTCGATATTAACTCCTCTCTATATAACTCCGCCGATTGCAAAGAGCTTTCTAAGTATTCCTTATTACCGGCGAACAAAACGACTCTCGAAAATCCTCTCAAAGATTGCATGCGAACGATCTTCCCAGTAGTTAGCTCGACCTTCAAACCGCCTAATCGTTCTTCTCTCCCAATTCTTGACATTTGTTTCTGTTTCTGTTCCTCGTCTTTGCGCCATAAGAAAATAAACAGAGCGGCCGATATACCATCGATTCCTACGTTTTGCACGGATTGCTCGAACGGAAGTCTATTCGCCGCGCCTAACAATCCGGTCACGAGTTGTATCAAGGCGATACCGAACCCGATCGATGCCGATAACGCGCACGATGCGAATAAAAATTGTCTCGCCACGCGAAAAGGCGCCTGCGCCTCCGACCTTAATTTCGTTTCGTTCGAGAACTTCTCCCCGGATTGATACGATTCTTTTTCCTTATTCGTATCAACAGTCGCGTTTTTGGCATTGCTGGCCTCTTTCTCATCAAAACCGTTACTCGCGACGATCGTTTCTCTTCTCGTTCTCCTCCTATTCGTCGTCATCGAAACCCTCGAAGGACGATCGTACTCATTACTACTCACGAACGATTTTGTTCTCCTAACACGGCCATTGAGAACATCAACGAGAACAACTCGAGCGTTCTTCTTCGCTAAGGAAGAACAGGACGTCATCGTCTTCACTGAAGTTTGCCTATTTTTAAGCCCGCTATGACTCAGACGTAGACCTAGACTACTCATTAACACTGAGAACGTACTATCGATCGCGATCGTTCTCATGACGAGTTTCCACTCAACGACGACGACGACGACGACGACAGTTAAAGAGAGAGTAGTAGAGCTTTTTTATGATTACTAATAGTGATGGTCGTTATTTCTTAACAAAGAAAATTGTTGTCGAAACCCTAAACAAATTTTCTTCTTATAGCGCGGACTTTTTTAGATTTTCTATATTCCTGTTCACGCTTTGATTGACTAGTACGGAATCGTATAGTAGCATCGTCACGAGCTCGACTTCTTTTACCACGCGCGGTCGTCGTTCAATGATGGATAGATCTCATTCATTAATACGTTCTTAATAATAAAATAATTGATACCCTAAACTGTGAAACCCTAAATAATACCTCCTTAAAAAATCCATCATCATCATCATCATACATCAATTGGCACTTTATTACTCTAATTAATTAATTAATTAAATAAACGAAGAGCACGGTGTATACAACACTCTTTCAATGATGCCAATCGTTAGCAGTAGTAGTAGCACGATGATGATGATGATGAAAGCGAAGATAACCAATCAGCAGCTCTGCAGAGGCATAGTCTCGGGAACCTGTTATCCAAGTCAGCATAAACAACGCCAAAACAAGTATTACCTGGTCCAGGAAAGAAAGAAGAAGAAGAAGAATAATAATAATAATAAATCGATTGAAGTGAGATCGCGCGCGACAGATGATCGCGATGACGAAGTTTTAAGACTGCAAAGAGAGTCGGAGCAGTTATTAACGAAACAGAAACTGTTACTGGAGCAATTAGAGGCCAGGAAGTTGGTACAGATGAAGAAGTTGGAGAAGCTGCACCGAGCGCGGGCGACGGACGCGGACGATGCTACGTTCGAAGAGTCCGGGATTCCTGGAGTAGTGAGCGAACAACGACGAGAAGAACGAAGAACGAGTGCGGCGACGACGAAGAAGTATGCAGTACCGGCAGCGGCGCCTACGCCACTACCGATTGTAACCATGAATTCTCCAACGCCTTCGCCGCCGAGAACGTTAACGGCTGAAGAAATCGATAGAAAAGAACAAAAACAAGAAGAAATAACAAAAACTACTACTGAGATGTTATGCAGAGAAAAATTGAACATCGTAATGGTCGCATCGGAATGCGCACCGTTTTCGAAAACCGGTGGATTAGGCGACGTCATGCAATCGTTACCGAAAGCCTTAGCGAAAAGAGGCCATCGCGTGATGACCGTCGTGCCGAGGTATAAGGAATATAAAGAAGGAATCGATACTGGGAAAAGGATTAAATTGAAAGTTCTTGGGCAAGACGTCGAGGTTGGGTTTTTTCATCACTATCGCGACGGCGTCGATATCGTCTTTGTCGATCATAACTCGTATCATCACGTCAGAGATTCGATATATTCGGGCGATCGACAGGCGCAACAGTTCAGAAACGCTTTATTATGCCAAGCCGCTTTGGAGTTGCCGTTTTGTATCAGTCCTGGAGACGTGCCGTATGGTGATGAAAACTTAATATTCGTTGCGAACGATTGGCACGCAGCTTTATTGCCTGTATTTTTACAAGGCTATTTCAGGGACTACGGGAAATATGAATTCGCGAGAAGTTGTTTCATCGTGCATAACATGGCGCATCAAGGCAGAGGGCCTTTGAACGAATTCGATCGCCTAGGCCTCGACGCTGGGAAGTATAAAGATAAGTTTTACTTGGACGATCCGTTCGGGGGCGAATGCATGAACATCATGCAAGCCGGTTTACGATTAGCAACAAAAGTCATCGCAGTTTCTGAAGGATACGCTTGGGAGATTTCAACCGATATGGGTGGGTGGGGCTTGGCGCCATGCGTAAGAGAGTTCGGGCAAGGGAAACTTTCCGGAATCGTTAATGGTATCGATTACGATGAATGGTCTCCGAACACGGACGAACATTTAATGCGCGACGGTTATGCGACTTACCAAGCCGATGGGAACGGTTTGGACAGCGGTAAAAAAGTATGCAAGTTAGCGTTACAACGCGAACTCGGTTTACCGGAGGACGAACGCGCCATGCTCATTGGATTCATTGGACGTTTGGATGACCAAAAAGGTGTGGATTTAATCACAGACTCCGAGCATTGGTTCAGAGATAACCACGTACAGCTCGTCATGCTCGGAAGCGGGAGAGAAGATTTAGAAAACGCGTTAAGAGGAATGGAATCGAGAAATAAGGACAAAATTCGCGGATGGGTCGGATTCTCGGTACAAATGGCGCACAGAATCACGGCTGCGTGCGACTGCCTATTGATGCCCTCTCGATTCGAACCGTGTGGATTAAATCAACTTTACGCAATGCGTTACGGTACTATACCAATCGTACACGCCGTCGGTGGCTTACGTGACACGGTCACTGCTTACGACCCTTTCAATAACTCCGGCACCGGTTGGCGCTTCGATTCCGCCGAAGCGCATAAATTACGCGAAACCATGAACTATGCTTTAGGTACGTTCAAAGACCATCGCGAGAGCTTCCGTGGGATCCAAATGCGTGCTATGGCGAAAGATTATACGTGGGATCAAGCCGCTAAGAACTACGAAGACCGCTTCATTGACGCGAAGTACTCTTGGTAAAACCTCTCTCTCTCGCTCTCGCGCTCGAGCGAACGCACGAAAAACGCGCACGACGACAACAACGAACAACGCATCAACGAACGCTCAATCATCACCACTACTCACATCAACGACCATATCTATGTAATCTCACACTTTAATAAGCATAAGCGTACGCGTACGCGGTATTCATTTTTTTGTTCCAGTACACGCTCTCTGTTCCGTTATTTCAGGGCGTGCATTCCTCGCTCACTACTCAATTTAGCACAGTACAGGTTTTTTTCCCCCTCAAGGCAGTAAAGTCTCATGCATCCATCGACCGTTCGTTCGATTAGCCCGTGTTCTGTGCCAGTTTTACTTTCCTCCACAGCACATCTTTCAATCAGTATACAGAGGAAAGAAAACAGTAGGGTATTAATAGGAACTTCGTAATAAACAATAAACAATAAACAATAAATAATAAATAATAAATAAATGTCCTCTGGATCGAACGAAGCCGAGGAAGGCGAAAGCATCGCACGCTTACAAACGTTATACGAAATCCTTTTAAACACGTTATCTGCGAACGCAGATGTGCGCTCAGAGAGCGAAGAACGTTTGCTTCGGTTGAAGAAACTGAATCCTCAAAATCTTGTTCGTGATCGAATTATTGATAGAGATAAAGATGATCGAAGGACGATTGGATCTTTCGCGAAAGATCTCCTGCTCTTGATTAACTTTCAGTTCTCGGATGACCTGAGAGCGGACTCGAACGGCCAAGCGAGCTCGCAAAGTGAACGCTTAGCGATTAAGCAACAGGCCAGTATTCAATTAAAGTCGATCGTGAAGAACCATTGGCTGCTGGGCACGGTGCGGAATAGGAACAAAATCGTTTACGTAAACGGTTCTGAATCAAAAGGAGAAGAAGAAGACGCGCGCGAGCTCCAGAAATCGAACGAGGTTTCAGAGAGCGATAAAGTTTTCCTGAGAGAGCACGTTTTGTTAACGATGGGCTCGGTTAAGTTGGACGCGAAAGTGAGGCAACAGTTAGAGGAAGCGGTGAAGGATATAGTGAGGATGGATTTCCCGGAGAAGTGGCCCGTACGTTTATTGTTCGTTCGTTTTTAAGTTTTATTGTTCTCACGCGAGAGCGAGTTTTGATCGCACCGGTACATTTGTTCGTTCGTTCGTTGTTGATTTCAACGTGTTGTGGTGTGTGCGCGTGCGCGCGTGCGTGTGATAGGAACTGACGAACAATATTATTGCCGCGCGCGTGAAATGAATATATAGGGCGTCGCTGATATCGTCTCGAGATGCATAGATGACGATTCGAATCCGCAAATGCAATACGTAGCCGTGACTACGATATATGCAATGTGTAGGAAGTATGAGTATAGGGATAGGATAGGAAGAGAGGAGTTAGTTCCCGTGATACGGGTGATTTTTCCGAAGATGTTGAGATTATTGAAGACGTGTTCGGAACAAATGAAATTAGCACCAGGAGATGGAGGATGGGTGAATGGTGGTCAGCAACAGCAAATAGGCGAGTTCGCGAAAGCGATCATTAAAACGTTTTGGTCCGCTACGTACTTGGACTTACCGGAACCGTTGAAGAATGAACAAGATTTGGGGATGTGGATTTTGGCGATGTTTGAGATTTTAGACGCGAAAGTGCCTACGGAAGCAATCACGAATGGAGGAAAAACTATAAAGTTAGATGTAGAAGCCGAGGAAACGGAGTTCAAACAATGGCCGTTTTGGAAAGCGAAAAAGTGGGCGCAACACGTGACCAATCGATTATTCACGCGCTTTGGAAACGTGAAGCTGGCAAAGGAGGAACATAAACAGGTTGCGAAATTTTTTAAAGAAAATTTTGTCGAATCGCTGGTGAACATAAACATTCGAACGTTAGCATCCAATTGTTTCGGTGGCGAACAAAGAGTACCGGAACGCGTCGTGAATTTATCGTTGCAGTTTTTAGTATCAGCTGTACACGTCGGCGTCGCTTATAAGGCGATGAAACCGGTTTTACCGGAGATTATTTCCAAAGTTTGTTTCCCACTTTTATGTTACAATAAAGAAGACGATGAATTATGGCAAAACGATCCGCGAGAATTTGTGAGAAAAAATGCGGATATCGTTCAAGAGATGTACTCACCGAGACATGCTGCCGTGAATTTATTAACCGAGTTATGTCGATCGGGGAAGCGAAAAACGGACTTTTTTGCCACGGTTGTAAATTGTGCCGTGGCAGTATTACAAGCGAACGCGCAAGTACCAGAGATTGGAAATAGGGACAGAAGTACGAGTGATGGTGCTTTGTTTTTAGTTGGAACTTTGAGCGATATATTAAAACGCGAAAGAGGGTACAAAGAGTCGTTGGAGCAAATGCTCGTCGAGCACGTAGCGCCTGCGTTTCACTCGCCGTTTGGAAACGTTCGCGCGCGAGCGTGTTGGACTGCAGCACAGTTTGCGGCTATAAACTTTACCGATAAGCAAAACTTTGTGAATTTGTTCTGGGCCGTTTGCAACTGTCTCAAGGACCCAGAGCTACCTGTGAAAGTCGAAGCAGTGTGTTCTTTGAGGGCGTTTATCGATCACTCGGAAGATTTGGAAACTTTAAAACCTATATTGCCTCAATTATTGGAAGAATTTTTCAAAATAATGGACCAGGTTGAAAGTGAAGATATCGTCTATACTTTAGAAACTATTACGGAGAAATTTGGAGAGGAAATTGCTCCGTATGCCGTCGGCATGACGACGAATTTAGCAGCCGCGTATTGGAAGTGCGTGAGAGAATCTGAGGCAAAACTTTACGCCGAAGATGAAAACGAAGGTACGGGAAATGCAGATTACGACGAAGATTTTAGTGCCATGCAATCTGGAGGGTGTTTGCGAGCTATCGTGACTATTATAACGTCCGTTCACGCACTTCCGGAACTTTATCCGCAAATTGAGCAGATTTTGATGCCCATCATGATGCGCGTCGATAACGAAGTTGATCTGTATGAGGAAATGCTCGAGATTATTGGTTATATTTCATATTACGGGCCTGGAATCAGTCAAGAAATGTGGCAAATTTGGCCAAAGATGGTTTCTTTCTTAACTGTTCACAAAGAATGGGCGTTACAGCACTTCGAACACGTTTTGATTCCAATGGATAATTTCATCTCAAGAAGCGTGGATGTGTTTGTATCAAGTAACGCGGCAAAAATGGATACGGTGACTTTATGTAAAATGGCTTTATCGCCCGAATCATGCTCGGAAGAAGAATCTATGACTGCGCCGAGGCTAATGGAAACAGTGCTAACGAATTGCAGTGGACGAGTGGACGATTTACTTCCATTATATTTGCATCTCGTCGTCGATAGGCTGATCGAAACGACTCCAGATACAAGATTTTTACAAGACTTACTCATGGACGTCGTCATGCACGCGTTCATATATGATGTCAGCAAAACCGTCCAAGTCTTTTTCACTACGTTTGCGAACCCGAAAGCTTTACCGACGGTGTTGGAGAAACTCGTCGGAATGCTCGAATGTCGATCTGAAAATTCAAACAAGCGAAAACATTTTATTAGAACGCATGATAAAAAAGTTGTCGCTTTAGGTTTAATGGCGCTAATGCAATGCCAAGATGCGAAGAGTTTGTTTAATCATAACCCACAATCATTAATGCATTTGACAAATCACTTAGTGATGTTACTTCAGGATTTGCGCGCGCAAATCGAAGCCGAAGCAACGACTTATAACGCTAGCGTGGAAAACTATGCAAACGAGTATTTGGAAGCGCAAGCGAAAAAAGAACAATTAGGCATAGAGGACGAACAAGAATTGTACGAGCAATACGCTCGACATCGTGATGATGAAGATTTTGAGGAAGAAGATGAAGTGACTCCACAAGCGCACTATCGCGCTGCGTTAGCGAATCAGCACGCTGGAATACTTGAGAATGACGAGGAAGATTTTGCGAATTCAGACGATGAAGAAGGTTTTGCCATGGACGATGATGGGACGCAAAGCCCTTTGGACGATATCGATACGTTTGTTACCTTTGGTTTATTCTTTCAATCTATTCAGAAAAAGGTGCCGCAGTTATACCAAATGATTTCCACGCAAGCGAACGCGGAAATGAAAAACGGCTTGTCAAAATTGTTTGAGTATTCGCAAGTTCGTCGCGTCGAACACGAGCAAGAACGATTGAAAGCTAAACTTGATGCGCCACCTGGGCATAATCTCGTTTAAAATAATTAATAACTAAAAAATAATACTTTATCGTTTACTTCATCGAGTCGATTCGCGTTCTCTCCTGACTTGAATAAACGCAAACTCTCTTCTCGCAAACTTTCTATATCGGTAACGGCCTCGTTGTAAAAATCAAAAGTCGTCTGCGCGAGTAACTTTTTCAAAACCACCTTCTGCTGCAAAGTTGGATAACAACGCTTGCGACACGTGTTTAGGGTACTTCCAACGAATTCCGAATCGACCCGGTCGTGGTAATTCCGAGAACGATGGTCGTTCGAAGAAATCTATCCACAACCAAGTTGTGCAGATGTTAGCGAAAATGGCAATAGAACCCTTGATCTTTTATGCTCGAAGACATTTTTGCAGAGTGTCCAAAACCTTTACTACCAACATCGCCGCCTCCTTTGGAGAAAAAGGTCTTTGACACTCCGAAAAGTGTCTTAAAGACTCCTGAGACAATCCGTTCACCGTCTGCAAAAATGTCTTCGAGCATAAAAGATCAAGGGATCTTTTGCCATTTTGGCCAACATCTGCACAACTTGGTTGTGAATCGATTTCTTCGAACGACCATCGTTCTCGGAAATACCACGACCGGGTCGATTCAACTGGTACCGATTTCAACAATTAGTTAATACACTATTTTTAATACACTGTACTGATTTCACCAATTAGTTCTGCATCTGCGTCAGAATCATCATCGCTTTCGCTCAGAAAAAAAGACTCCTCTTCTTCCTCTTTTTCTTCTGTTACTACGAATTCATTCTCTGCTTCTAAACCGATTACGCGCAAAATTTGTCCCAAAGCTTGGGGTATATCGGGATGTGCATAACATACGTCACTGCTTAATTTTATGTCTTCAACGCCTTCGTAATTCTGCCGTGTCACTCCAGCTAAAGACGAAATGACATCGTATGATTTCAACCGATACATAAACCTTAATACCCAGTCGTTATGCGCGCGACAATTGATGACTCTTCCTGAGGATATTGTTCGAACTATCTTCCATTCTTTTCTTCCCACGCGCACGGGCACGGAAACTAAAACGACATTTTCTACAATTCCATGCACTTCGTTTTTATCCCTCTCGCCTTGTTCAATCATTCGATCGAGCTCTTTTAAGCATTCTAAAATAACGCACGTGCCGGTCGAATATGCAATCAAAGTTATCGGGCGTCTCCCGTGTACATGAGATACTAGGATTGAGGCTAACTCTTTCCCAGCAACTCTCGCGCGTTCGCGTAAAACTGACCATGGATTATCGATGAAACTGGCTCCGCCTAACAAAATTGCGGGCCAAGAAACCGCGGCGGCGAGACCGTGTAACGCGGTATAACCTAAAGCTTGCGGAGCAGCGGCGCTGACGAGCATTTTTCGACTGAAATAAGTAATCGCGGTGCCTAGATTAGTTAACTCCGTGGTTTCCCATTCGAGAACAAATTGTTCACCAGATTGAATAGGCCAGTTCGCTTCTTCTTTTTCGTCGTCGACTAAAGTCGCATCAATACCGCCTCCAGGGCTTCCGCCTCCAGGGCTGCTTAACGCACTGAACGACATCGACCGAGTGAGTTGATTCAAGGAAGACTCTAAAAAACCTGGTGATTCCAAATTTTTATTAATTTGGGTCTTCGGTGGTGGTTTTGGCTTATTCTCTGTTGATGATGTCGGGGATGATGTTGTTGATGATGATGCGACAACATTTTCGCCCTCTGCAAGCGTATCTCTTACTCTTAAACTTTCCGTGACCGAATCTGCAATTTCAGCAATTTCTTCTCGGTCGTTCTCGAGCTTTTGAATTTTGCGCAAACGCAAACGCACTGGTCTAGGCGCGCGTTCAATATCTTTCAATATCTGTTCGTAACTGCCTCTATTGATCGTATCGACG
>Ga0209830_10003634_pt1 | contig 11654 bp, 17 predicted proteins | sample ArcticOcean_MG_C_12_FD_187439 | JGI IMG/M metagenome (GOLD analysis project Ga0209830, IMG submission 187439) | Marine microbial communities from western Arctic Ocean - ArcticOcean_MG_CB8_130 (SPAdes) (version 2) | ecosystem: Environmental > Aquatic > Marine > Oceanic | place: Arctic Ocean...
GTTCTAATGCAAATGCACTAGACTTAAAAAAATATTACAAAGAGGATCTTACAGAAGTAGATAAAGCAAACATTATTTTGTTTAATGTGATGCAAGGTATTGACATGTTGCAAACTTTAGAGATTGCCAATAATGACAAATACTACGAAACAAACAAGATACTAGGCAAACATCCTAGTGAGGCGGAAGTAGTGACTTACTTTATTGCGAGAGGACTAGTACACTATCAAGCAACTAGAATGATACCACAGAGATATAGAAACTTGTTTCATGGGTATAACGTAGTTTACAATTACAATGTGATAAGGGACAATCACCAACTAGGAATAAGGATAGATTTCTAATGAAAATCAATATAACTGACATAGGAGGCAGTGTCGTCAAGCAGGATCAAAGATACATAGTCAAGGACAACACACATCTTAAAAATCTTGTGGTCAGCTCAACCGAGTTGAATCCTGCAAAGAGCACCTCTGGGCATAAACATCCAGGACAAGAGGAAGTGTATTACTTCATCACTGGGACTGGTCGGATGGAGTTAGACGATAAAGAATTTGCCGTAGCCGCAGGTGATGTGGTACTGATCGAAGATGGTGTATTCCATCGTGTCCACGCAGGTCCGGACGGACTGTATTTTGTTTGTGCCTTTGACGGTAGGAGGGATCACTAGTGAAGATACTGATAATGGGATTACCTGGATCAGGCAAGACAACACTAGCACAGATGATGGCACCAAGGTTGAATGCTGTATGGCTTAATGCAGATGAAGTTAGGAAAGAAGCAAACGATTGGGATTTCTCTGAGGACGGTAGAAGAAGACAATCTTTACGTATGCGATCATTGGCAGAAGGAGCCGTCGGTAACAACAGGACAGTTGTAGCAGACTTTATATGTCCCACAAAAAAAACAAGAGAACACTTTGGTGCAGACTATGTCATATGGATGGACACAATCAAAGAGAGTCGTTTCGAAGACACAAACAAAATGTTTGAGGAACCTACAGAATACAACACCAGGGTCACATCAAAGGACGCAGAGATGTGGGCATTCCTTGTAGTGCAAGAAATAAGAGACATGATTTGGTTAGAACAACAGGAAAAAAATGACCTGGAATAATAGAAAACCAACGGCACAGATGCTAGGCAGATGGCAACCATGGCACGGTGGACATCAAAAACTGTTCGAAGAGATATTAAAGAAAACAGGACAAGTGAACATAATGGTCAGAGATGTACAAGGCGTAGATGACAATCCGTTTGATTTTGAAACTGTAAAGGGTAACATTGAAAAAGCACTAGAACAATACAAAGGACAATTTATAATAACACTTGTACCAAACATCACAAACATCTGCTACGGCAGAGGTGTAGGTTACAAGATAGAAGAAATAGTGTTAGACGAAGCAACACAAAAGATATCAGCAACCGACATAAGAGAAAAGATGAGAGAAGAAGGTCAGCTATGAGAGAAGATTTAATGGTACAGCAACAGGTAGAGAATGTATGGCAACACATGGTTGGTGTTATATGTTTGAATCAGGTTGATAGACGTCAAACAAAACCTGTGTTAACAGAACTGTTTGCAAAGTATCCAACTGCACACAGTCTATTAAGAGGTTGCACAATACCTATGTTGGCAGAAATGCTAAAGCCTTTGGGTATGCAAAATGTAAGAGCAAGTCGTATCTATAAAATGAGCATTCAAATAGAAAACTGGAACGGGCAAGATGCTACCATGCTACATGGTATAGGCAAATACGGCAGTGACAGTTATAAAATATTTTACAAAGATGAAATACCTGCAGATGTACAGGACAAAGAACTAAAAAGGTATGTAGAAGCACTATGAAGATACTAGGAATTAACTGTATGAACCACGATGCATCTATGACAGTAGTAGATGGTAGAGAAATATTATGGGCCGCACATGCAGAACGTTATTCAAGGGTCAAGAATGATCACTTCCTCAATTGGAAAATAGTTAACGAAGCAATGACATATGGTCCATTTGACAAAGTTGTTTATTATGAAAAACCTTGGTTAAAGAAAACAAGACAACTGTATGCAGGACAATGGGGAGATGCTTTAAGTTACACAGAACTACCTAGCTGGCATTTGGATCACTTTGGAATAAAAATTGATGAGTATGTTAAACACCATGACTCACACGCCGCGGCAGGATATTTTACATCACCATTCAAAGAAGAGGGAGCAACCATACTAACAGTGGACGCAATAGGAGAATGGGAAACTGTTTCTATATCGACTGCTGACAAGGTATGGATTGATAGAAAAGAAACAATCAACTATCCACACTCGGTTGGTATACTGTATTCAGCATTCACACATCGTTGCGGACTGAAACCTGCTGAAGAAGAATACATCCTGATGGGCATGGCCGCATATGGCACACCCAAATACAAAGATGACATATACGAGGACTTTGTACATCAGTCTCCGTTCAAAATGAAGAAGAACTTACACAGAGGATTAAGCGATTGGCACCCAGAAGCAGATGTTATGGACATAGCCGCGAGCATACAAGCAGTCATAGAAGAAATACTTGCAGACCTTTTCCTGAGGGCATCCAAGTATGGCAGTAAGAATTTGGTATACGCTGGCGGAGTAGCGTTGAACTGTGCCGCGAACAGGACACTGGCTAATCTAGGATTGTTTGACAACATATGGATAATACCAAATCCAGGAGATTCAGGATCCAGTTTGGGTTGCATAGCGGCCTCAGAAAAAATACATTTGAATTGGAAGAGTCCATTCTTGGGACATGACATAGGAGGTGAGTATCCTGTGGACGCAATAATTAAAGAATTGAAAGACAACAAGATGGTTGGCGTTGCAAATGGTAAAGCAGAATTTGGACCAAGAGCACTTGGTAATAGATCACTATTGGCAGACCCTAGGGGTGAGGAGATCAAGGATTTGGTAAATGGTATTAAGCGAAGACAGAAGTTTAGACCGTTTGCTCCAGCTATACTAGAAGAGGATGTAAACGACTATTTTGACCTGCCTAAAGCTGTAAAAAACACCCCTTATATGCAATATACAGCGACGTACACGCATGGTAAAGACTGTCCGGCTATATTGCATCACGATGGCACAAGTAGGGTACAAACAGTGTCTAAGACGGATAATGAGGGGTTTTACGAACTGCTTACTGCATGGAAAAAAGCAACAGGGTGTCCGATATTATTAAACACCAGCTTGAATATAAAGGGCCAACCTATGGTAAATGACAGATATCATGCAGACCTATGGACACACACATACAAGGTAAAGGTATTATAATGAAAATATTAGTAACAGGTGGTAAAGGATTTATAGGGTCAAAAATAGTTGAAATGCTATCCAATGACGGACACAAAGTTACAGTGGTTGATAACAATGACACATACGGAATTATGACCAAACAAGAATTAAACAAATTGTTTAAATGGCGTACACGAAATTGGGTAGAAAAAAATGTATCAGTTATTGATGGAGATATACTAGATAGACTTGTTTGTTTAAAAGCATTTTCACATCGTCCTGAGATAGTGATACACTTGGCAACTTACCCAAGAGCAAAAATAGTAGATAATGATCCTATAGTAGGAATACCTAAAGTTATAAACACAACAACAAACCTATTATGGCATTCAGAAAAGTTTGGAGTCGACAAGTTTGTTTACATCAGTAGCAGTATGGTCTATGGAGATTTTGTAGATGGCATGAAAGAAGACGGGAATACAAAACCTAAAAACATATATGGAGAAGCCAAACTAACAGGTGAGCGAATGGTTAAACTGTTTGCGAAAAGAGATGGTTTAAATTACAATATTATAAGACCAAGCGGTGTGTATGGACCAGGTGATATGCCTGACAGAGTTGTATCTAAATTTTTTGCAAAAGCAATGGCAAATGAAACAATCACATTACACAACGGCGAAAACAAAGTTGACTTTACATATAGACAAGATGCGGCAAGGGGAATAATACAAGCGGCATTATCGTCGGTAGCTAATGTTAGTTTTAATATAACAGCAGGTCATGCCACAAGCCTTCGGAAACTAGCAGAAACAATTATAGAGATTACAGGCAGTAAGTCTGATGTAGAAGACATAGGTAATCACAAATTATATCCTATGCGTGGTACATTAGATATCAGCCGTGCAAAAGACCTATTAGGGTATGCACCAGAATTCAGTTTAAGAGAAGGGTTACAGAGTTATTATGACTGGTTACAAAATAAAATATAATGGCATTGACAGATTGTACACTGCTTATTCTTGGAGACTAACAAGGAGAGCCAAAGCAGTATGGACCTCTGGACAAGTATTGCAAGGCGAATATCTAAAACAGTTAGAAACTGAGATAGCAAAAACATACAATAGAAAATATGCAGTAGGGATCGGCAGTGCAACAGATGGCTTATACTTTGCCATGAGAGCAGTTGGTCTAAACAAAGGCAGTACGGTTATGTGTCCGGTATTAAGTTACGTTGCTACTGCTAATGCAATCAAAAGAATAGGTGCAAAAATACAATTTGTAGACACAGACAAAATGGGGTTGATTGATGCTCTAGAATACAAACAAGTACCAGATGCAGTGGTATATGTAAACTTATTTGGCAACTGTGCTGACTATGAAAAACTTAGACAGTATTGTACAACACATAAAATTCCATTAATAGAAGATGCCGCACAATCGCAAGGAGCAGTATATAAAAAAATTCCTTCAGGGGCATTAGGTGACGTTAGTGTGTTTAGTTTTGATCCAATGAAAAATATGCCAAGTTTTGGTGGTGGAGGTATGGTACTTACAGATAGCGAACAACAGTACAAAGCAGTTCTATCGTTAAGAAGAAACGGAATGTACAACAGTTTATTAGCCGATGATCATGCAAATCAACTGTTGCTAATTTTAACCAAATATAAAAAATTACAAAAAATGAGAAAAGCAGTGTATGAGCGATACAAAGAAAAATTACCATATGCACATTTTTTAATAGACGAAAAAGGCAAACCAAGTTATCACAAACTTGTTATGATAACATCAAAGAGAGATGAACTAAAAGCATATCTAACAGATGCAGGAATAGAAACAAAAATACATTACAAAGAAATATTAGACAGCAACTATTCTGGACTTTATTCATATCCAAATGCAGATTATATCTGTGCAAATGCAATAAGTTTGCCAATATATCCTCATTTAGAATTAGACGAAGTAGATGTTATTTGTAAAACGATTAAGGAATTTAAAGGCCATGTTTGATAGTGTACAAGTTAGATTTAAGGATATTGCCTTTTATAAATCACCATTAACAAATACTAGAGAGGTTCCTTTTGTTGGCAGTTACTTTGATATACTAAAAGGTGTTGTAGAAGATATCGATACAGAATACTTTTGGTTATTTGCAAGTTTTTGTAAACTAGATAGAAACTTCGATTGGAACTATATTCCAGAGCAACATGAACAGGATCAAATGCATGTTTGGTACACCACACACCCCAAAGGTGGGTTGAATCAAGAAGGGAATGTATTTTTAATCCCTACCAAAAAGTTCAAAGAGCAAATGCACAGTATAAACTTTTTGCGTGATTTTAAGGATATTAATTATCATGCTTCACCTGTTCTAGAAGTTCAACCGATTAATACGAAATACTTTGAACTAAAAGATCCTTATGAGAACTATAATGATACTCCTTCTATGTATCATTGGTTTGTTAATAGAGATTTAAGAGATATAACACTTCCTAATTTTTATCCAAGTTTTTGGGAAGATGAAAAAATGTATACTTGGGGTGAAACCAAAGATATAATGCTAGTACCTGGTAATAAAGAAATTAAGCAATTTTATGATATAGACAGGCAGGTGCATTTTGATCACACATACCAGGCAAAGCCGATGGACATAGTTTTTCTATCATATGATGAACCTAGTGCAGAAGCATATTGGAAAGTATTAAAAGAGAAATATCCCAGAGCAAAACGTATACAAGGTGTTAAAGGTAGAACACAGGCATACCATGCCGCGGCCGCTATGAGTGATACAGATTATTTCTTTGCAGTGTTTCCTACAATAGAGCTAGAAGACAGTTTTGATTTTACTTTTCAACCTGACAGATTAAAGAATGCCTGCCATTACATATTTCATGCTAAAAATCCTGTAACTGGATTGGAGTACGGACACAGAGCAGTTATACTATACAACAAGCATTTATGTTTGTCCACAATACACCCTAGTTTAGATTTTACACTATCACAACCACACACAGTGGAACCTCAGTTGTGCGGTACAAGTCACTTCAATCAAACACCAGAGATAAGTTGGCGTGTGGCATTTAGAGAAGTTCTCAAGTTATGTGAGATGAAACCCACAGTAGAATCCAAATATAGACTCAAGAAATGGTGTGAGCTAGGCAAAGGACAATATGCACTACTTGTACAAAGAGGTGCCTTAGATGCTGTTGAATATTACAAAGAAGTAAACGGTGATAAACATTCTTTGCAGTTGTCTTATGAATTGGCTTGGTTAAAAGAAAAATTTAATTCTATTTCTTAAATGTTTTAGACATCAGCAATGATGTTCTTGATTCCATATCTTTCTTTAGTGCAGGAATATCAAATTTTAAATCTACTGATTTAATCTTAAGGTAGTTTTTTTCGATTGTGTCTTTGAGGAACTTGGCTATACGTTCTTGTTTCTTAATTTTCAGCTCTTTTTTAATATCGTAGTGTATAGTGACGTTGTTCTTTAGTATGATGTTAACAAACATCAAATACTTCACAGGCATGTTTGTGAAGTGCAGGCCTTCTAATACTTCAGGCCATTCCTTCACAAATTCTCTGGTAAGAGAGACCCATGTGCTATTCTTTGGCGGTTGTTTTTTTGGCATCCGCTTTTTTTGTTGCCTTAGCCTTTGGTGCTTCTGCTGGTGCTTCTGGATCTTTTGTTAGTTCAGATACTTTTACACCTTTTTCTTTAGCTACCATATCGTTCAACTTGTTAAGAAGAATTCTTCCTTCAGCAGTGTTACCGTAAGTAACCATGATTTCGTTAGTCTTAAACTTCTTAATATAGTTGTCGCTGTGCAATAGTGCCAACATGTTAGTTCCATCTGGGAACGTCTGTCTACTGGCATAATCAGCGAACTCTTCGGCGTCTTGTCCAGCTGGACCTTCAACTGCTTTCATTAAAGAGTTGTGGTACAAGTCCGGTAAGAATTTTGTTCCTACTACAAGACAGTTGTTAGGCTCACCAGGCACAGTTCTGTACATGATTATTACCTTGGATCCGCCGTCCACAAGTTCACCTATGTGTTTGAAGTGTCTCTTTGGACCTGTTTGACCATCACCTTGTGCGCCAGTGTTGTCGCCCATAGGCATAGCTTGGTTGTTTACATTTATTAGTGCCATATTATTTTCCTTCCGCAGTTGCTGGTGCTACCGTTGTCGGTGCTCCTGCTGTTGCGCCTTCAGGTGTTTGTTCTGGTGCCACTTTGGCCAAGAATGCCTGTAGTTTGTTGTATAAAAATCCTACACCTGCCATTTCATTGGCCTTGAATGCACCTCTTGTAGATGCTACGTCAAGTATTGTAGAAAGGTTTTTTAAATCCCCAATTGATAAAGCAGTTGGATCAGGTTGTGCTTGAGGTTGGGCCGTCGCCGTTCCTGTTGCTGGTGCTGACTTAGGTGCTTTTACACTTGGCTGTTTCTTTAGTGTCTTTTTCTTTGTTGCCATTTTAGTTTCTCCTAATTGCAATTAGTGTTAATATACGTATATTATACTATAATGTACTTAAGGATAGCAACCGCTAATTTTGATTGATCTGAGCCACTCCGGATAGAGCGAACAGTGTAAGATCTCCTGGATTTTCAAATCCAAGTACAGTAACCGATTTAGATTGGTCACCATAAAATACCACATCTTTGGTAATTGAGTATCGACCATGGCAGTTCTCATATATCCATTTCTTCATTCTTTGAACTTCACCATCTTGTGCTTTTACCACAGTGTTCACAAAGTGAGGTGGTAATATATCTAGTTCTCTTTTGAAAAAGTTGGTTGGATTGATTTTCATATGTAATACCTCACGACAGCACCAATGATTACCAAACAAAATATTGCTGTTGATATGTACAATACTTTCTCATCATTATTCATCGTACTGTACCGTCATTCCCCATGGTGCTTCTATGTTTCTCTCGTATGGGTTATTGATTAAGAATATTGTATCACAGTAGTGTTCGTCACCCCATGAATTAAAAGGCCAACCATCTGTAAACATAACAAACTTCTTGGGCTCTATGCCTTGTTCTTTCATGTAGTCCCAATTACATTCAAACTCTGTACCACCACCTGAACCTAAAGTGTAGTCTAATAATTCATCTGAGTTGTCTGGTGTAAACACAACAGGATTAAACACCTCTGTGTCAAATGACCATAAATGTATTCTAAAGTCTTTGTATTGGTCCATTATGTTTTTAACTTCTGTAAGGAACTCTCTGCATTGTTCATTACTGATACTACCACTAGCATCTAAGGCCAAACAAATATCAATCATCTCATCATTAGCCTGTCCCGGCAGTATAGCAGATGTGTGCCATGATTTTCTACTTGGTCTCATCCAAGTGTAGTCAGACTTGATGGTGCTCATTATCTGTTGTTGCAGTATTTCTCTCCAGTCCATTTTAGGTTCTGTAAGATCACTAACCAATCTCTGTAAAGCACCCGGCAAATTACTAGCACCTGTGCTCTGTGCCGCACTCACCATTGCTTCTTTGACCTCATCTCTAATTTTTTTAAGTTCTTCTTTGGTGTAAACAGGTTTTCCTTTACCTGGAGTGTTGGCTTTGTCTCCGCCTTTGCCTTGTCCTTCACCACCTTCTTTGCCCCACTCTTGGTGATCGTCCATTAGCTCACCCATTTTTTCTAACATCTTCTTACCGTTCTTCTTGGCCTGTTTGTAGATGTCATCATATATTCTTTCCGAAGCCCAATCCTTGTACTTGTCATCTTGGAAGCCTTTGTTCTCACCTTTCTTGCCTTTGGGCATGTCACCGATATTAGCATCTTTCAATATCTGGTTAACGGCATAGTCCGCCGCTATGTTCCAAAGTTGTGGATCTCTGTCTCCTATTCTTACAAGCATATGTTCAAATACATTGTGCAGAACTTCATGTCCAAACAAGAACTCTGTTTCTTTAGGTGTAAGTGAATCTATGAACTTTGTATTGTAGAAAAAATGTCTACCATCTGTACCTGCTGTCGGACACCAGTCGTCTGCATTCACAAGTTTAAGTCTAGTAGCAAGGTTGCCAAAGAAAGGGTGCTTCAGTAGTAAAGCAATCCTTCCAGTGACTAGCTTGTCTATAATTAATTGATCTTTGTATGTTGACACTATTTTGACTCCATAGCAGTAATGACATACTTGCCAAACTTCTTATGGAACCTATCAAATGATTTTAACTTGCTAGGATCAAACGGAAGTTTGTAGTTCGTCAGTGCAATCTTGGCACCCATAACAACCAACTCTGTCTCGAAGTTGTCCATCATGTAGTTGAAGAACCTGTCTGCTTGTTCGTTCCATGTCTTGTCTTTCTTCTCGTGTGCCTGTTGTAATTCATAACACAAAGAAACTGTTAGAGAGTACATCGCTGATATCTCTTTTGTCTTAAGGTCTTTTACCTTACCGCTCAATATATCAGATGGGTTTGGTAACTGACCGCTAATTTTACGATGATTCATAAACTTAACGGCCAGTCCTTCTCCTACACAACCTGCAACGAGGTCAGTGAGCGTACTTTCTGGCAGGTCATCTGATAGAAGTTGGGAAACGAAACTCCATGATCTTGGAGTTGCGAATGATCTAGAACTACCTCTAGGATCAAAATCGTATAAATCTTGTTTTGCGAATGTGCAATAACCTACAACGTCTGCGTGGACGTGTTCGTTAGTTGCCCACTGCATCCAGTCTTCGAAGTCCACTCTTAATTCTATGTGAACAAATCTGTTTGCCAATGGAGCCGGCATTCTGTAAGTGACACCTTTGTCTGAATCTCTGTTACCTGCCGCTACAATTGAAACGCCTTTGGGTAGGTGATACTGTCCTACTCTTCTGTTTAGTATAAGTTGATAAGCCGCCGCCTGTACAGCCGGTGCCGCCGAGTTTAACTCGTCTAAGAATACGATAGAAGTTGACTCGGGATCAGTTGGCAGTTCTGCCGGACTTGCCCAAACCATATTGTTCTCTTTTGCATTGTAATACGGAATACCTTTAATGTCTGTTGGTTCCCATAGCGGAAGTCTAATGTCAACAACTTCTCTGCCTTCTGCATCTGCAATCTGTTTAACTATGTCTGATTTACCAATACCTGGTGCTCCCCACATCATTATGGGTCTCTGTAATTTGATACAATGTGTTAGTGCTGATTTCGCCTCGTTGGGTGAAACTGTTCTATTTTGGCTTCCTATTGCCGCTTCTTTATTTTTGTTTGCTCTTGCCATTTTGTACACTCCTGTTAAAATGTTGTTATAGTATCATTATAACATCATCAGAATGTACGTCAACCTGGTAATTGTGTGCTAAAAGTCGCAGTTTTACTGGCTTTCTTGGTCCTCTGCTTTGCTCATTGCTCGTGCTAGACCGTATTTTGTGACATCTCCAGCGAAAAGCATCAGTTGTAAAGCCATCTTTTCCATAGTCACTATGATCTTTGCCTTGTCCACAAAGTATGGGCAATCCACAAATTCGTCCAACCAAAGGTATGTTTGGGGTGTGAATATTATTTTGTTGGGAAACTTGATAGTGTATGTCTTTAGATCTACTTCTTCTAACATTTTGAAGCCTATTTTGGTAAGTCTAAGTGATCTAGACTGATAATTCTCTCTCACATTCTGCCACCAAGTGAAGTAATTGGTCTTGACTGTTTCATCATGTATGGTTTGGTCCAATAGTCCCATGAAGGTATGAGTGTATGCTGTCTTGCGATCCATACAATTAATTATCTAGTAAACTTGTCGCCGGTTTTTAAAACGTAAACACCAAACTTGTCAGTGTTGTGTTGTGTGTTCAGTTTCTTTGCTAGATTCTCTGCGTGACCCGGATTTGAAAAAGAAACTTTCTTGTATTTTGGTCCAGGATAGTTTGAAACCAAGCTGGATGACTTGAGATTGATGGGTTTTCCATCGTAGAATACTGCCCAAATGCCCTCTGCCGCTAGGACCTCATCCATTTTGAAGGTAGTCTTATTGCTGTGCTGAAGTAACACTGTAGGTTTAGGTCTGCTCATAGTATAACATTATTTACCAAAAAATGTATTGTATGTTATAATGAGTGTAATCTAGAAAGGACGCCATATGCGTCTATCTGAAAGATTATTTTTTGTGTGAAAACTCGCCACCGTCCATCTCAATGGAAACGGTCTGAGCTTCTCTGGCTGACTTGAGTGCTTCGATAATTTCTTCTTGTATGGTGACCATTCGTGTCATGACCTGGGTCAATGAGTCAGCTAATTTGTCTGCCTCTCCGGCTGGGATCACAATTTGCTTCTGTCCTTGCTGACGTAGGGCTCGGATTCTGCCTATCAAATCCTCAATTGGTCTAGTTTGTATCTTGGAATTTTTTGACTGCGTCATTTAATACCTGTTGCATT
>Ga0209830_10003637_pt1 | contig 11649 bp, 6 predicted proteins | sample ArcticOcean_MG_C_12_FD_187439 | JGI IMG/M metagenome (GOLD analysis project Ga0209830, IMG submission 187439) | Marine microbial communities from western Arctic Ocean - ArcticOcean_MG_CB8_130 (SPAdes) (version 2) | ecosystem: Environmental > Aquatic > Marine > Oceanic | place: Arctic Ocean...
ATTGATGACCACTCAACTCCAAAATCAAGATCCTTTCGCTCCAGTTGACAATGCCGACTTTATTGCTCAAATGGCTCAATTTTCTACAGTTACAGGTATTACATCAATGGATGAGACTATGAAATCTGTTGGTGAACAAATATCAGACATGAGAATAGCATCGGCTACTCAAATGATGGGACATTCTGTTTTAGTTCCTGGTAAATATGCAAGGCCAGACAAAGAAGGAGTAGTAAGTGGTGTAGTTGATCTACCTGAAACAGCTACAAACCTAAATATAATCTTTGAAAGTAGTGATGGTCAAGTTCTTCATCAAGATACTCTTGGTTTACAAAAAGCTGGTCTTATAGGTTTTGAATGGAGAGAGCTTCCAGAAGATATTAAAAATTCTAATAAACCAATAACAATAAGAGCTTTCACAGGAAACAGTGGTGATAATGGGGAGCTTGTAACTCAAGTTTTTGCAAATGTTTCTGGAACCTCAAAAGTTGATAATGGTGTTATGTATGAAGTTGATGACTATGGTTCAATTGATCCGTCACAAGTAGTTAGATTTAAAAATTAATAATAAAATATTAAAACTAGGAGAAATTAGAGATGTCATTTTATACTGCACTTACAGGCCTTAACGGATCTCAGGCTGATATTTCTGCCACATCAAATAATATCGCTAACGTTGCGACAACTGGATATAAAAGAAGTAAAGCTGAATTTGGAGATATCTTTGCAACCTCTCCATTACAAAATAGTTCGTCTTCAATTGGTTCAGGAACAATTTTAAAAGGTGTAAAGCAGCAATTCACGCAAGGTAATGTATCATCATCTCTTAATGCTCTTGATATGGCTATATCAGGGCAAGGATTCTTTGCATTAAAACCATCTTTAACAACTAATCAAACTGTTTATACTAGAAACGGATCATTTTCAGTAAATAATGATAGATACGTTGTAGACTCTGCAGGCCAATTCGTTTTGGCTTTGCCAGTGTCTGATGATGGATCTGTTCAGGGTGGTGAAATCACAGATGCTCAACCATTAAAGTTAGAATTAGAGGCTGGAGAAGCTAAAGCTACTGATAACTTAGCATTAGCAGTAAATTTACCTGCATCATCAACTGTATTTGCTTCTGCATCTGACTTTGATGCATCAAATCCGGCAACTTTTAATTCTTCTACATCTGTAACAATTTTTGATAATTTAGGAAATCCAGTTATTGCAACTGCGTATTTTATTAAAACCCAGGCAGCGTCTGGTAGTGAGGCTACACACAAATATCAAACTAAATTTATCGTTGATGGTAGAGAAGTCGAGCCTTCTCTTACTGAAGCTATTTCGCCAACTGGACAAACACTAGTAGTTGATAGATTTGGTCAGATTATTCCTATGAATGAAAAGCCACAAATTATATCTGTCGCCCAAACTCAACCTTTATTCTATTTAGATGATTTATCAAATAAAACTGTTTCTAAATCTGCTACCGTAACATCAACGGTTCTTGAAGATGCCGCATTTACTGCAACATCTCCGTCAATTACAGTGGTTACGGATCCACTTCAATATTACACTACTTATGAGGCTAATCCTACTCTTAATAAGTCTACTTATTGGGGTAAAGATTTCTTAACAGTAAGAGTAGATGATACTACAGGAAGTGCTGGTTTTAAAAGTATTGATATAAGGCCAGGAACATATACTTCAACTGCTTTAGCTGCGGAAGTTCAAAGAGCAATTAACGCTGGTCTAGGTGATGATGCAAAACTATCAATTGATCCCGTAACTGATGGAAGTTTTTCAATTCAATTTAACCAATTAGATAATAATGATGAAATTCAAACTTTAACAGCTATTAAAGTTGATTTAATGGAAGATAGCTTTGTTACAGAAGGTATTTTCTCTTCAACAAATGGTATAGAAAATGTAGCCTCACCAAATTTTTCTAGAGAACAGTTTCTTGCACATTCGCAGCTAAAGATTAATGATGCTTTAAATAGAGCAGCTGTTACAGCTGACGGCGCTACTAATAATTCAGCGACATATGGTGTAAGTTCATCATTATTTAATAGAGTATCGGGTAAAGCTTTGTCAGGAACTATAAAGGAAACAGAAGTTCTTAGTTTTAATTACAAACAACCTACAACAGATTTGACCGATGAAAATAATGTTGCTACTGAAGAAAAGTTTCTTCTTCATAGTTATTATAATTCTTCACCAGTATTAAAAGTTTTTGATAATGCCTTAGATGTAACCGCTGTAAGTGGTAACACTATGGTGCAAGACGCAAGTGGTACTTTAAAAATTTATATAAATGATGTAGATAGTACAATTAGTTCAACGTCTTTTCCAACTACAGTTTACTTGGCAGGAGAATTTGATACAACAACTTCAACAGCTAATGAACTTAAATATAATGGTGCACCGTTTTCAGTTTCAAGTGCTGGGACAGATGCCGATGGATACGAATATCTTAATCTAAAATCAGACTCAACAAGTACAATTAATATTACAGATACTAATATTAAAGTACTGTACACCGAATCTACTGACATATCTGCAGGTTTTGAAGGTGGGTCTGATATTTTCTCTGGTCAAACAGAATTTTTTGGAAGCAATAGAATAGTTTTGAAGGAATTAAATAAGCATTCTTATTTGAATAATGATATTAAGCAACCTAATACACTCATTAATGAATCTAGCATGACTGCTTCTTCGCCAGCAACTGGCGCTTCGCTTACAGTAGATACTACTGCAGGTTTTCCTACCTCTGGAACTTTGATGATAGGAACTGAACAAATAACATATACAGGTATAGGCTCAACCACTACTTTTACTGGGATAACTAGAGGAGCTAATTCAACAACTGCAGCGATAGCGGATGATGATGCTACAGTAAAATTATTAGATTTTACAAATGGAATAATGAGTGGTTTCACTGATGTGTTAAGGAGTACAACACTTACATCAGCACCTTCAACACGATCTTCTAGCATTGGAGGAACTGTAGACGCTAACGCAGCTACAACAACAGCTACTCAAGCAACTGTAGGCGCAACTACTATTGTTGTTGCAAGTGCTACAGGTATAGTAGTTGGAGACGTTGTTGAAGCAGTTGGCATTACAGCAGGAACAACAGTTACAGCTATTAGTGGCACAACTATAACAATAAGTGCAGCGACAACAGCCGCATTAGGAACCACAGCCGTAACCTTTTCAAACGCACCGCCAATACCAGGTACAAATGTTATTTATGAAAAAACAGGTCAAGCTTCCAGTGGTGGAACCGCTCTTGTAGTAGATGGTGGAACTCAGGGAATAAAAGTTGGGGATATTGTAGTGGGTACTGGAATTTCTGCAGGCACTTATGTTTCTGCAGTTAATAATGATACATCAACAGTAACGCTAAGTGCGGTTACTACTGCAGCTTTAACCGCAAAAACAAGTACTGTAGATGGAACCAAAGTTACTTTTCTCGCCAGCAGTCATACAACTGGAACTGCAGATAATTCATCGACAACTCTTACAGTAGCTGATGGAACTAACATTGCTATTGGTGACAGAGTTTTTGGAACAGGCATAGCATCTGGAGCTTATGTAACCGCAATTAGCGGGACTACAGTTACGTTAAGTGCACAGACTACTGCCGCAAGTTATGGATCTGATGTAACGTTTTCAGATTGGGAGGGGCTTGGTGTTGCAACAACGGCTACGGGTGCTTTAGCTGCAACTGATATAACTGTAGCATCGGCAACAAATATTCAAGTAGGAGACGTTGTTGAGGCAGTTGGCATTACAGCAGGAACAAAAGTTACAGCTATTGTTGGCACAACTGTAACCATAAGTGCAGCCGTAACGACTGCATTAGCAACTACAGCAATAACATTTTTGCCGGCAGATTCAGAAACATTAACAGTTGGTTCAACATCAGGTTTTACTGTAGCCACTGCAGCTGCACCAGGAAAATTTAAATTAGGTGATGAGATAATTACTTATACAGGTATGACCGCTACTACATTAACAGGAATTACAAGAGGTGCTTTTAATAGTGAAAGTAAAGCAGTTCCGGCTAGTTCTACTGTAAGTTTATATGATAGTATTGATAGTCTAGGTTTAAGCCAAAGAACAACAGATATAGCTTCAGCTTTGGCTTCTACGGATACAACCTTAACCGTTGACTCAACTGTGGATTTTGAGAGTTCTGGTTATCTTACAATAGGTAATGAAATTATAAAGTATACTGGAACAACAGCGACCACCTTTACTGGTTTAGTAAGAGGAGCAGGAGGTACTACTGCTGCTGCTCACACTTTAGATACTGTGGTTATGCAAAATGTAACATCAACAGATGATTGGGTAGATGAAAATGACCCTGCATTAACAATTGCATATGATATTTCAAATCAAAACTTCACGTTACAGGGGATACCATCTAAAATTGGAACTTCAACAGCAAGCAAGATGTATTCATTTTCAGCTTATGGACCAGGAGAAGGTAGTAAAGCTAACTCCATTGGTTTAAAAACACTAAGTAATAAAGCTTCATCTAATATTGGTGGTGGAGCAATATTAAAAGGAGATTCAGTTTTATTTACTGGTGATCAGATTGCGGCAGATACACAAAGAGCTTATGGTATTGAAGTATCTTACAACAATCTTACTAGAAAGTTTAGTATTGCTAGTGGTTCAACTGGTGAAAATATTCCAGCAAACTCAGCTGTTGGTGTAGGTGACAGTGGACAAGCCTCTTCTAATATAGAAATTGGAAGACTAGCAATAGTTGATGGTGTTGCAACCTCTTCTACGGCAGGGATTGGAGGTACAAGTGCATTATTAGGAATAAATGCTACAACAGTAATATCAACAGTTACAGCAGATACCGCAGGAAAAGGTTTGAAATCAGCCGCCGCTATATTAAATGGAAAAACTTCTAACGAAGATTTATCAGAAGATTTCTTTTTATCTAATGCGGCTGAAGAAACTATCTTTGTTATAAACGTGAATGATATTACGGCAGCTATTCAAGTTCCAGAAGGTGTTTATAACGGAACATCTTTAGCTACAGCTCTTCAGTCTAGAATTAATCAAATGGAAGATAGTTCAGGTAATACCGTTAATGGAGTAAAAGTAGAATACGTAACAACCTCAAATTCATTTAAATTTACAAATGGTAATACTGGGTTAAAAAGTAAAATTTTTGTGTCAGGTAGTACTAGAATGGGGTTAGATGATCTTACTCTTGTTACTGGAACAACGCCTTCATTTGTAAATATGGCAACTGCAACAGCGTCTTCGTCAACAGGTCAGTCACTTTATGTAAATGATGCTGGTACCACTACAACATTAGCCCCTGAAAGTTCTTGGACAGCAACAACCGATGGTACTTTTGCAAAGGTATTCTTAAGGCCAGGTGAGTTAACATTTGACACTCAAGGTAATTTAGTAAGTCCTATTCAAAAAGTTGGTTTTCAAGGTGACTTTGCAGCAGATGCAGCGACAGGAGAAACTGCTTTATCAATTGATCTAGACTTAAATTTCAGTGGTTCAACCCAGTTTGCTTCTGACTTTAACGTGAAATCAGTTACCCAAGATGGACAAACTGTCGGTAAGTTAGATGGATTGGATATTGCGGCAAACGGCTTAGTTAGTGCTAACTATACTAACGGATTAAACTTAGCTCTTGGTCGATTGGTTATGGTTAATTTTAATAACCAAAATGGATTAAAACAAATTGGTAACGCTACTTATGTGGAAACTTCAGTTTCTGGGGTGGCAGATGTCGGAGAGGCGGGTGCTGATGGTTATGGAACTATTTTATCAGGTTCATTAGAACGATCTAATGTTGATATTACTGAAGAACTTGTGAACTTAATCACAGCGCAAAGAAACTTCCAGGCAAATGCAAAAACCATTGAGACGAATACAACACTTACTCAAGCTATTATTCAAATTAGAACGTAAACTAAAGTTAGCTAAAGGAAAGATATATGGATAAAAGTATATATACAGCTCTTAATAGTATGGGTATTTTAAAACGTAATCAATCTGTAACATCTCAAAACTTAGCTAACGTTAGTTCAACGGGGTTTCAAAAAGATATGCAAACTAATTTCTCTTCTGTTTATTTGGATACGAATAAAGGATTAGATGCCAGAGTTTTTGCTCTTCAAGATACAGGTGGATTTGATAGTACCCCAGGACCAAAAAATCAAACAGGAGGAGCTTTAGATTTAGCTATTGATGGAAATGGATATTTCCTTGTTTTGCCGGCTAATGGTAAAGCTGCAATGTCTAAAAGAGGTGATTTTGGTGTTTCTGCAGACGGTAAATTAACAGATGGAACAGGATCAGCAGCTTTAAATGTTGATATGGAACCTATGGAAATCCCTCCTCATAGAAAAATTTCTATATCAGGAGATGGCATAGTTGAGATTGAACCACTAAATGGTGTTCCAGGTGTAAAAGTAAAAGTAGGGCAGATTGCCACCGTTTCTGGATCAGAAGAACCATTAGCTAAAGGTGAGGATGGTTATATTAGGACGGTAAAAGGAGCTGTTCCTGAAGCAGATAATATAACCAGAATATTAAGTGGTTTTTTAGAAGGGTCCAATGTTAAATCAGTTGATGAATTAGTAGCTGGTATAGAACAATCTCGAGCGTATGAAATTAATGTAAAATTCATTAGTACAGCTAAAGAAATTGACGAAGCAACCGCATCTTTAATGAGAATGCCAGGTTCTTAATACCTTATTTCCAATTTGGCATATGATTTGCAGTCTTCTTATATAAAATAAGAAGGAGTATCATATGTCTAATGCAATGCACGTTGCAAAAACCGGTCTTAATGCACAAAACACTAGAATGCAGGTTATTGCTAATAATTTAGCCAACGTAAACACAACTGGTTTTAAAAGAGATAGAGCTAACTTTGAATCCCTCTTATATCAAGTAATAAAATCTTCAGGCGCACAAACTTCAGGTGAAACAAAAACCAATTCAGCATTTTCAGTAGGTACTGGAGTGAAAATCATAAATGCCGACAAATTATTTTCTCAAGGTAATATAGTATCTTCAGAGAATTCTTTAGATGTATCGATTGATGGTTCAGGATTTTTTCAAATTTTAATGCCAGACGGAAGAGTTGGGTATACAAGAAATGGAGCTTTTGGAAGGAGTGCTGAAGGCTTGTTAACCACATCTTCAGGTTATGTTGTTCAGCCTGAAGTAGCAATCCCTGAAGGAGTTACAAATATAAATATATCTGCAGATGGAATTGTATCTGTTCAGAACCCAGGGGAAGTAGAAGCAGAAGAAGTAGGCCAACTTCAGTTAGCAGACTTTCCTAACCCAAGAGGATTACAACCTATTGGTCAATCAATGTTAGTAGAATCTCCTGCAAGTGGACCCGCTGTTATAGCAAATCCATATGAAAATGGTTTTGGAAGTCTTGTTCAAGGTGCCTTAGAAAGTTCAAACGTAAATGTTGTACAAGAACTTGTTGATATGATTGAAACACAAAGGGCTTATGAAGTTAATTCAAAGGCAATATCTGGTGTTGATGACATGTTAAGATTTATTAGCCAAAATCTATAAATTATAGAAATGATCATCATGAAAAAACTATCTTTAATTATTTTAATATTTTTACTAAATGGATGTTCAACTTATATTGAAGAAACAATTAATGCTGAGTTCACTCCGTTGAAACCTACTTTTGAAGAATTTGAAATAATTCCATCATCAAATGGCTCAATATATAGCGGAAGTTCCGCTGGACTTTTTTCTTCAGATAGAAGGGCGCATAAAGTTGGAGATATTTTAACGGTTACGTTAAATGAAACTTTTTCATCTTCAAAGTCAGTAACAGCTTCATCAAGTAAAGCAGACTCAATTGGTGCAGAGGTTGGCCCAACGGGTCTTTTAAGAAACTTTGCAGGACTAGGCGGTAGTGCTTCTAAAACGAATTCATTTAAAGGAGCAGGTTCAGCTGCTCAATCTAATTCTCTAACTGGATATCTATCTGTAACAGTTGTTAGGGTTTTTCCTAATGGAAATCTGGAAATCAAAGGTCAAAAAAAACTAAGGTTAACTGAAGGATCTGAATATATTAGGATTAATGGTATAGTTAGACCCCAGGACATAAGTGCAACCAACTATGTTTCGTCGAGCCAAATTGCTGAAGCTCAAATAGAGTACGTAGGAGCGGGTTCTCTTGCTAATGAAGCAAGACCAGGTTGGGGTAGTAGGTTGTTTAGAGCGTTTTCACCATTTTAAGGTATTAATATCATGAAAAATTTTAAAATTATCTTATTAATAGTTATGTTTACAATGAGTTTGTCCGGGCCAATAAAGGCAGACAGGCTTAAGGACATGGTAAGCTTTGCAGGGATTAGAGCTAACCAATTATTAGGATATGGAATTGTAGTTGGTTTAGATGGAACTGGAGACTCAAGTTTAAATCTAACATTACAAAGTATGCAATCAACAATATCACAATTTGGACTAGTGGTTGCAACAGGTGATTTAAGCGCAAAAAATTCAGCTGCTGTAATGATTACAGCTGATTTAAATCCATTTGTTAAAATAGGACAACAAATTGGTATTACTGTGTCTTCAATGGGGAAGGCTAAAAGCTTAAGAGGTGGAACACTTTTAATGACACCTTTAAAAGGTGCTGATGGTAAAACTTATGCCATTGCTCAAGGAAACTTAGCAGTAGGGGGGTTTGGTGTAGAAGGAGCTGATGGTTCATCTATGTCAGTAAATATACCTACCGTTGGAACTATTGCAAACGGAGCAACTGTAGAGCGAATGGTTGAAACACCGTTTATAAATTCAAAAAACTTTGTAATGAACCTTCACCAAGGAGATTTTACTACAGCTACAAGAATTACTGAAGAAATCAATAAAGTATTTGGATCGGATGTAGCTAAATCTCTTGATAGCACTTCAGTTTCAGTTAGAGCGCCTAGTGATCCTGCACAAAAAGTAAGTTTTATGAGCCTTTTAGAAAACTTAGAAGTGGATCCTGCTGCACCTATTGCAAAGGTAGTTATCAATGCAAGAACAGGAACTATAGTTATAGGTGGGGACGTTAGAGTTACCCCAGCCGCTGTTAGCCATGGAAGCATGACTGTAAAAGTTAGTGAAGATACTAATACTACACCTGGGCAAACTTTATACGACGATGCTGGAAATATTACAACAGCTACTGATGCAACTACTGACGCAGACACAACAATTGAGGCTGGAGCTGACAAAGCATCTGCGTTTGTATTTGATGCAGGAACTTCTTTATCAGATATCGTTGATGCAATAAATGCCATAGGGACAACTAGTGCCGATTTAGTTGCTATTTTAGAAGCATTAAGAGCGGCTGGCGCCTTAAGAGCTCAAATGATTATTATTTAGGAAGATAGTTGATGGGAAATTCAATAATAAATTCTAATCAAATTAATGTTTATGTTGATAACGCAACAAACAAAAATTTATCATCTAATTTAGTAAATAAAAAAGCTGGTGAATTAAAAGATGTGGCAGAGCAATTTGAAGCTATTTTTGTTCATCAAATGCTTAAACAGGCAAGACAAAGTAAGCTTGCGGATGGAATATTTAATTCTGAAGCTCAAGATACCTTCAATAACATGCTTGATATTGAATATTCACAAGTTTTATCCAAACAAAATAATTTTGGAATAGCAAAGGCACTGATAAAGCAATTTCAACCCCATTTACACCTAGAGGATAATAAGTAAATGGCATCTTTATTTGAAATCGGTAAATCAGGTGTTCAAGCTTATAGACAAGCTTTATCTGTTACTGGACAAAATATAGCTAATATTAATACTGAGGGATATAATAAACGTGCTGCGGACATAACAGAAATATCTGGTGTTTCTGGAGGAGCTACTAATGTTGCTGATCAAGCTGGACTTGGTGTAAGAGTTGATAATATAAGAAGATCTTTTGACACTTATCTAGCTGACAAAACTCGATCTTCACAGTCTGATTATGAAAAATTAAATGATTTTGTGTCGAAGTTAAGTGATTTAGAGAATATGTTGCTACCAGCAGACAGCAATTTAGGAACTTTTATTGGAAGATTTTTTGATAGTTTGCAAGATGTAGCAAGTAATCCAGATAGTCTTTCTGCCAGAGTAGTGTCTATTGAAGCTGGTAAAGGTTTAGCTTCTTCATTTAATAGTTATGATAAACAGTTAAATGATTTTAAATCTGGGTCTATTAAACAAATTGAAGTACAGGTCAAAGAGGCTAATTTATATATCAACCAATTAGCACAAGTTAATAGCTTAATATCTTCAAGTGGTTCAAAGGAGGCATCAAATGATGTCTTAGATGCAAGAGATCAGTTGCTTTTAAATCTATCTAAAATTGTGAATTTTACAGTTGATTATGAAAAAACAGGTGAAGCAAATGTAAGAATGGGAGACTCTGGAAGTGGAGGACACTTAGTTGAGAGAAACAAAGGATCTACTCTCACAATGTCTTCTTCCGTGAATAATATTTCAATAGTTATTAATAAAAATGGAATTAAAGTTCCAGGCAATTTTTCATCTGGTATATTATCTGGAATTACTCAATTTTATAATCTTGTTGATTCGGTTAAAACAGAAATTGATGATATTTCTGAAAAGATAACTTCAGAAATGAACGAAATTCAGGTTTTAGGGATTGATCTAAATGGTAGCGTTGGAAAATCAATGTTTTCAATTAATTCCATGTCTCCAAAAGCAAATGATAATAATAAATCATTGCTTACTTTTAACGTAATAGAAGGTGCGCCTGATAAAATTATACAAGAACGTATTATAGTTAAGTATTCAAATCTTAATTCAAACTGGGAAGTAAGAGATTCAAAAGGTGTTTCATACAGTTATGGAAATAAAATTGATTTAAATGGTTACCAAGTGATAGTTAATGGTACGCCTCAAGATGGAGATGGTTTTGATATATCACCGTCAACATCAAAATCAGGAGCGATGAGATTTAATCTAAAGAATCCAGAAGATTTTGCAGCTGCTTCGAAAAACTTAGTTTCTAAAAACTCTAATAATATTGGTGATGTAAATTTAAACTTATTAGGTGCAGTAGAAGAAAAAGAAATTAATTTTCCAACAAAAATTCAAGATGTATTTACCTCATCTACAAATCCTCTAATAGCAACATCATTTTTAAAAGATGGCCCAATTACGACAATACCATCTAACACTAATTCATTAAATTTAAGTTCGTTAGGTAATCAGTCATCAGCAATGTTTTCTATTTCAGATGCAGATATAAAAGGGTTTTCTTCTTTTAATATTACACTAGCTAATGCAAATACTATTAATATTAGTTCAAGTGCATCAGATCCAGGTGATGGTATTAAATCGGTTAAAGAGTTTGCTGATTTATTGAATTCAGGTCTAATGCTAGATGGTAAAAGCCAGCATAGTTTTAAAGAATATGGTTTGTTTGCAACTGGGTCCAACGGTTACTTTACTATTGCATCTTCTTTATCTGATATTTCTACTTCATCTATTTTATCAAAAGGAAATTCTTTTTCACCTTCCGTATCTAATATTAGCGCTTCTTCAGCTTCAGCAAGTAATATTCAAATTTTTACAAGAGATGGAAGACACGTTTCAGGAACCGCAT
>Ga0209830_10003638_pt1 | contig 11646 bp, 7 predicted proteins | sample ArcticOcean_MG_C_12_FD_187439 | JGI IMG/M metagenome (GOLD analysis project Ga0209830, IMG submission 187439) | Marine microbial communities from western Arctic Ocean - ArcticOcean_MG_CB8_130 (SPAdes) (version 2) | ecosystem: Environmental > Aquatic > Marine > Oceanic | place: Arctic Ocean...
TTCGAGTTGTGTGCGTAGCTTTGAAAAAAAAAATTAGCATCCTATTATGAAAAAGTACGCATTCTTATTTTTGTTATGTACCATTGGGTTTAGTAATGCTCAAGACAATCAAGCCATCCTAGAAAATCATTTTAACACCAATAGAGCCCAAATGGGTCTCTCTCAAGAAGATGTTAGTGATTTTAAGGTAGAATCTTCAACATACTCTAAGAGTATGAGAATAGATAATGTGTACGTCTCTCAGCGTATATCTGGTATCGAGGTCTTTAACTCAACTTCGGTTTTTGGAATCAAAAATGGTGTTGTAGTTTCTTCAAAAATGGGTTTTATACCAAACACAGCACAGAAAATTAATACCACAACTCCAGTAATTTCTGCTCAAAACGCAATTGTTAAAGCAGCTACAGCAATTGGAATAAGCGCTCCAACAGCACTAGAGATTCTAGAGACCACAGCGCCCAATAGTTTTGTTTTTAATACCGGATCAATCTCTTTAAATAACATACCTGTTTCACTGGTATTTCAACCAATGCAGGACGGTACCCTCAACCTTGCCTGGGATATCAGTATCTATTTGCTAGACGCTTCTCATTATTACTCTATGAGAATAGATGCCATTACAGGCGCTTTACTCTCCAGTAATGACTGGGTAATTAGTTGTGATTTTGGTAAGCCAACTCACAATCATCTTCCAAATACCAATACCGGCAGCAGCTTTTTACATAAACCAGAAAATACAGTTTCTTTCAATGCACAAGGCGGGGTAAGCTACAGAGTATTTCCTGTACCCTTTGAAAGCCCTAACCACGGTGGTGATGCGTTAGTAATTGACCCTGCAAACCAAGATGCTTCTCCTTTTGGATGGCATGATACCAATGGCGCTCCAGGACCAGAATACACTATTACAAGAGGTAATAATGTAATAGCTAGAGATGACATAGATAACAACAACTCTGGAGGCATTTCTCCAGATGGAGGCGCTTCATTGACCTTTGATTTTCCTTTTAATTTCAATGCAGATCCTGCAGAAATGTTACCGGCAGCAACTACCAATTTATTTTATTGGAACAACATCATGCATGATGTGTATTACCAATATGGTTTTGATGAAGCTAGTGGTAATTTTCAAGATAACAACTACGGAAATGGCGGCACCAGCGGAGACTTTGTAGATGCTCAAGCTCAAGATGGAGGTGGTACTAACAATGCAAATTTTTCTTCACCACCAGATGGTAGTAATCCAAGAATGCAGATGTATTTATGGAATGCACCAGCGGGTAATGCATTAACTATTGACGGTTCTCTTGCAGGTGATTACCTTGGTGTTGCTGCCGATTTTGGAGCTCCACTTCCAGAAGACACTCCTATTGTAGGACAATTGGCTTTAACCCTTGATGATGACCAAGGAGCCTCTGAAGACCCTTATGATGCTTGTGATGACCTATTAAATGGAGCAGATATAAACGGGAGTATTGCCGTAATAAGAAGAGGAGAGTGTCAATTTGGATTTAAGATATTGGCTGCCCAAAACCAGGGAGCTATTGCTGTTATTATCATTAACAATGTGCCAGGAGCACCAATAACTATGGCTCCAGGAGAAGTAGGAGACCAAGTTACTATAACAGCTATTATGATTTCACAGGCAGACGGAGATGCTATCATTGCAGCATTACTTGCTGGAGAGCAGATTGAAGGTTCTTTATTAAATAATACCGCCTACCAGCTAGATGGTGATGTAGATAATGGAATTATAGCTCATGAATACGGTCATGGAATTTCCACTAGGCTTACCGGTGGGAGATTTAATTCAGGCTGTTTGCAAAACGATGAGCAAATGGGCGAGGGCTGGAGTGATTGGTTTGGCCTTATGCTAACACAACAGCCGGGAGATCAACCACAGGATATTCGTGGTATTGGAACGTATGCAACCGGTCAAGCTACAGACGGTGGTGGTATTAGAGAGGCTCCTTACAGCACAGATTTTTCTATCAATAATTACACCTACCAAGATACAGATGGGAATGTTTCTGTTCCTCATGGTGTTGGTTTTGTTTGGGCAACCATGTTATGGGAAATGACCTGGGATTTAATAAACCAATATGGTTTTGACCCAGATTTATACAATGGTACAGGAGGAAATAACATTGCTATGCAACTGGTATTAGATGGTCTTAAACTACAGCCTTGTAACCCAGGTTTTGAATCTGGTAGAGATGCTATACTGGAGGCAGATATGCTGGCAAACGGTGGTGCAAACCAATGTTTAATCTGGGAGGCATTTGCTCGCAGAGGATTAGGATTGTCTGCGTCTCAAGGTAGCGCTAATAGCCTAAATGATCAAACAGAGGCCTTTGATGTTCCGCAAACACCAAATTGTCTTTTAGCCTCTACAGATAGAGCCCTTCTAGATAGTGGTATTATTTTATACCCAAACCCTGCAAACCAAACTGTAAATATTAGTGTTACGCAGGCATCTGGAAATGCAAACGTATCTATTTTTGATATAAACGGTAGATTGATACTCACTAAAGAAATTTCACTTGATACCACAACTAGTTTGGATGTAAGTCAAGTCACATCTGGAGTATATCTAGTTCAAGTTACAGCACAGGAAGGTTTTATAAAAACAACCAAACTCATTATACAGTAAGCTAGTACTCACATAAAAAAAGAGGCCCTTGATAAAAAGGCCTCTTTTTTTATGTGCAATAGGTAAGTAACCTTTGTTTTATTTTTTCTGGGGATATACCCTGTAAATCTTGTAACTGGCTTACCCTTGCATGTTCTGGAAATTCGTCCTTAACACCAAGTAGCTCCACTTTATTAGTGTATTTGGTAGAAGCTTTATACTCTAAAACAGCGCTTCCAAACCCGCCACTTATAACACCATCTTCTAGGGTTATTATAGTTGTGTAGTGTTCGAAAATTTCAGTGAGTAGTTTTACATCCAGCGGTTTTACAAAACACATATCATATATCCCCACTTGATTTTTTTGCGCTTCTAAGTCAAGCAAACCTAGCGCCTCTTGTGCATTTTGCACCATACTTCCAATGCACAAAAGAGCAATGGTAGTACCTTTTTTTAGTTCTTCTGCCTTGCCAATAGTTGTTTTTTTAAAGGGCTGTTTCCAGTCTAATATATTACCGCGCCCTCTTGGGTACCGTATGGCAATTGGCAAATCTAGACCTAGTTGTGCGGTGTATAAAATATTGCGAAGTGCAATAGCGTTACTGGGTGCAGCAATGATAATATTTGGAATACACCTTAAAAACGCCATGTCAAAAATACCATGATGGGTTGCACCATCCTCTCCAACGATGCCAGCTCGGTCTAAGCAAAATATCACTGGGAGTTTTTGTAAGCATACATCATGTATTACCTGGTCATAGGCCCGTTGTAAAAACGTTGAATAGATATTGCAAAACACATGTAATCCTTGGCTAGCTAGCCCTGCAGATAAGGTCACGGCATGCTGTTCTGCAATGCCAACATCAAAAGCGCGCTCAGGAAAGGCTTCCATCATATATTTTAGAGAGCTTCCCGTTGGCATGGCAGGGGTAATGCCTATAATATCACTATTTTCTTTGGCTAGCTCGACAAGTGTGTGTCCAAAAACATCTTGAAATTTTGGAGCCAGTCCTGCTGTATTGCTTTTTTCTCGATCTCCTGTTGCAGGGTTAAACTTACCAGGGGCATGGTAGGTTACTTGGTCTTCTTCTGCCTGTTTAAGCCCTTTTCCTTTTTTTGTGATAACATGCAGTATTTTTGGGCCCTTTTTTTGCAGAAGCTTTTCAAAAACAGTTATTAATTCAGCAATATTATGTCCATCTATAGCTCCTGTGTAATCAAAATTTAATGCTTCAAATATATTATCTGTATCTGGGGCACCGTCTAGAGTTACTTTAGTAAAATATTGTTTTAAAGCACCCACGCTAGGGTCTATACCAATAGCATTATCATTTAAAATAACTAGGATGTTTGTATCTGTAACTCCCGCATGGTTGAGGGCTTCAAAAGCCATTCCGCTGGCTATAGACGCATCTCCTACCACAGCTATGTGCTGTCTGGTTTTGTTGTTTTTTAAACGGGCAGCAATGGCCATTCCCAGACTAGCAGATATAGCGGTGCTACTGTGTCCTGTCCCAAAACAGTCATACAGGCTTTCTTCTATCTTTGGAAACCCGCTAATGCCATTTAGGGTTCTGTTGGTATGAAAAACTTCTTTTCTTCCAGTGAGTATTTTATGGCCATAGGCTTGATGACCTACATCCCATACCAATTTATCATCTGGTGTATTAAAACAGTAGTGCAGCGCAATAGTTAGCTCCACAACTCCTAGTGAGGCTCCTAGGTGTCCTTCTTTTACAGCTACAACACCAATAATAAAATCTCTTAGCTCTTGGGCCAATTGCGGTAATTGATCTTTAGAAAGTAATCTAAGATCTTTGGGAAATGATATGGTCTCTAATAGGTTTTGTGACACAACACAAAGATACTAGAATTAATACATCGTGCGTGGTTAGTTTTTGTGGTGTATGTAAAATAATGTGTAGCATTATTTTTTTAGTTTATTAACTCAATAACCATTATTTTTAAGGCTAATAAAACCTATTTTGATAACACCTCACGACGATATTTATTTTATGAAACGCGCCTTGCAAGAAGCGCAAACGGCCTATGATAAATCAGAAATACCTATTGGCGCTGTTATTGTTGCAGATAATCAAATCATAGCAAGGGCACATAATCTTACACAAACCCTTAATGATGTTACAGCACATGCAGAAATGCAAGCCATTACAGCGGCCGCTAATTTTTTGGGCGGGAAGTATTTACATAAATGTACGCTATATGTAACCATAGAGCCCTGCCAAATGTGTGCAGGAGCTTTATTTTGGAGTCAAATACCTACCATAGTATATGGCGCCTCTGATTCCCAAAGAGGATGTATTGCAATGAAAACTAAATTGCATCCTAAAACAAAGATAAGTGGTGGGGTTCTTGCCAAAGAGGCGGCTAGCTTACTGCAGCAGTTTTTTATTGAGAAAAGAAACCTTAACTAAAATAGTAAAACAAACAAACCCCACTTTAGTAAAGCGGGGTTTGTTTTGCTAAAAAAAGAATTATATAGCTGTTACTTGAGCCGCTACTGTTCCTTTTCTTCCTTCTTCTTCAACATATGTTACTTTATCACCTTCGTTAAGAGATGGCCCGTTAACTCCTGTGACGTGTACAAAAATTTCTTGTCCAGTTTCATCATTTGTAATAAAACCAAACCCTTTAGATTCGTTAAAAAATTTTACTGTTCCTTCCATTTTCTAGTTATAATACATTAATAATATAGCAAATGTATGGAAAAATAAATATCAAATGTAGTCTGTAAACGGTTTTTTGATATTATAACTTATTGTTATTGGTGTATTTACGCATTTTCAAGATGTTTTCTTGATTGAGCATATACTGCTTTACGTCCTTACCTTTCCAACGGTAATATACAAAAGTTGGCATCCAGATAAAGAACAAGGTAGTAACGCCCAAACCTATGCATAGTTGTGATGCAGCAAGATCTTCTTCACCAATATAAAAGCCATAGCTTGCCAAAATAACTGCTGCAATAAAGAAAATGTATAATATAATACGCATGTATTTTTATTCTTGAACGTCTAGTTTTAGGTGTAGCTCTGTAAGTTGAGTGTTATCCAGGGGGGCAGGGGCATCAATCATTACATCACGACCGCTATTGTTTTTTGGGAATGCTATATAATCTCGAATGGTTTCTTGCCCTCCAAGAATTGCAACTAGCCTGTCTAGACCAAAAGCAATACCTCCATGAGGTGGCGCACCATACTCAAAGGCATCCATCAAAAATCCAAACTGTGCTTTGGCCTCTTGCTCACTAAAGCCTAAATGTTTTAACATAGTGGCTTGGGTTTGCTTGTCATGAATACGGATAGAACCTCCACCAATTTCATTTCCGTTTAATACTAAGTCATAGGCATTTGCCTTCACCTGTCCAGGGCTTGTTTCTAGAAGCTCCATCTGTCCAGGTTTTGGTGATGTAAAGGGATGGTGCATGGCATGATAGTTTCCTGTTTCTTCATCTAGTTCTAACAGCGGAAAATCAACAACCCACAAGGGTGCAAACTCATCCGGCTTTCTAAGGCCTAATCTCTCTGCCAGTTCCATACGCAGTGCACTTAATTGCGCACGTACTTTGTTGGTTTGACCAGAGAGCACACAAATTAAATCTCCAGATTTTGCTCCAGTAGTTTCTGCCCATTTGGCCAAATCTTCTTGGTCATAAAACTTATCTACAGAAGATTTAAAACTACCATCTTCATTACAGCGGCAATATACCATGCCTAGAGCTCCTATTTGAGGACGTCTTACCCAGTCTATTAATTTGTCTATTTCTTTTCTTGTAAAGCTATTTGCTCCTGGCACGGCAATACCAACAACTAATTCTGCAGTGTTAAAGACATTAAACTCTTTGTGTTTTGTAACTTGGTTTAATTCTCCAAACTCCATTGCAAAACGAATGTCTGGTTTGTCATTTCCATACAAGCGCATCGCATCATCGTACTGCATTCTAGGAAATGCTCCAATACTTACTCCGTTAATTTCTTTTAATAAATGGCGAGTTAATCCTTCAAAGGTGTTAAGAATGTCTTCTTGTTCTACAAAAGCCATCTCACAATCTATTTGTGTGAACTCTGGCTGTCTGTCTGCACGTAAATCTTCATCTCTAAAGCATTTTACAATCTGGAAGTATTTATCTAAGCCTCCCACCATAAGCAGTTGCTTGAATGTCTGGGGTGATTGAGGTAGTGCGTAAAATTGTCCTTGATTCATTCTACTTGGTACCACAAAATCACGAGCACCCTCTGGAGTAGATTTAATTAAATACGGGGTTTCTACATCTACAAATCCTTGTCCAGATAAGTAGTTGCGCACTGCCATAGATACTTTGTGCCTAAAGATAAGATTTTCACGCACTGGATTTCTTCTTATATCCAAGTAGCGATATTTCATACGCAGGTCCTCTCCACCGTCTGTAGTGTCTTCAATAGTAAAAGGCGGTGTAAGTGAGGCGTTAAGAATTGTCACTTTTGAAACTAATATTTCTATATCCCCTGTTGGCATGTTGGGGTTTTTAGACTCACGTTCTATTACAGTTCCTGAGATTTGAACAACAAACTCACGCCCAAGTTTTTGAGCTTGCTGTATCATGGTTTTTTGTGTGCGCTGGGCATCAAAGATAAGTTGCGTTACACCATAGCGATCACGAAGATCTACCCAAACCATAAATCCTTTGTCACGAGTTTTTTGTACCCATCCTGCAAGGGTTACTTCCTGTCCTATGTGTTCGGCCCTTAGTTGACCGTTAGTATGTGTTCTGTACATGGGTATGTGTGTATTTTGTCTTCCCTAAAGGAAGTATGCAAATTTAATAAGTTCTATGATATTGACCGTCTTTTTAAGGGATTTATAGCACCTCTAAAAACAACAGAAAGAAATAATTAAAAATTAGGGTGTAAATTTCATGTTATTACAGCTTTTTCTCTGCCTTGGCCTTTTTCTCAGATAGGCCAACAAAAGCAATAAAAACAATCCTTTATAACTTTCATAGCTATATATTTACATAGTAATTTTGGATTATAGCGAAGTGTAAGAACCTAGATTAACCAATAGAAGTATTGGGCACGTATGCCAAAATGATGTTTTTTGTTTCTTACACGTAGTTTTCAATTATACAAAGTCGCCTGTAGCAGTACAGGCGACTTTTTTCTTTTAAAAAACACAGGTCAAGGTATTGGCCGAGATTTTTGTAATACCTTTTTATTGAACTTTCGTTGGGTTTCTTTGCGCTACAAATACAGCAATTTTCATTTTTAGTCGAGTAGCAAAATAGAACAGGATTGGTACAATGATTAATGTCAAAAACGTGGCAATAATTAAACCATATATAACAGTCCAGGCCAAAGGCCCCCAGAAAATTACATTATCTCCTCCCATATAAATATTAGCATCAAATTCACTAAATAAGGTAAAGAAATTTATGTTTAAGCCAATAGCCAGAGGGATTAGCCCTAAGACAGTAGTAATTGCTGTTAACAGCACAGGACGTAATCTTGCCTTACCTGCCTGTATGATGCTATCTAGTAAATCTTCTTTTTCAAGGTATTGACTAGCGTCTAGATCCAGTGTATTTTTCTTTCTATCGATAAGCAGTTGCGTATAATCAAGCAGCACAACACCATTATTAACAACAATACCGGCAAGGGATATAATACCCATCATGGTCATGATAATAACAAAAGGAGCTCCAGAAATTACAATACCTCCAAAGACACCAATGAAGCTCAGGAATATAGCTATCATAATAATAAATGGTTTAGAGACAGAATTGAATTGAAAAATTAATATCAGAAAAATTAAGCCCAAACCACTAAAAAACGCACCCATTAAAAAGGCCTGTTCTTTATTTTGTTTTTCTAGTTGCCCTGTGTAATCAATTTTCACGCTATCTGGGATGCCTTCTATATTTAGCATTTCATTTTTTACCTGCGCAACTGCGGCTCCGGCATCTGTATATCCTGGAGTTAATGCAGAGTACAGTGTTACAATTCTTTTAGATTGTTTGTGCTTTATGGCACTAAATCCAGAGTTATTTTTTTGAGATGCAACTGTGGAGACTGGTATTTCACGCAGTTTTCCGGTGGGTGTTCTAAAGGTTATCGATTGATTAAAAAGCGCGCTTGAGTTGTAGCGGCTTGCCTTGTTGAAACGAATATAAATATCATAATCTTCTCCATCTTCTTTGTACACGCCTGCCTTGGCGCCAAATAAAGAATTACGCAGTTGCTGGCCTATTTGCCCAGCATTGACACCTAGCTCACCTGCTTTTTCTCTGTCAATGAGAACCTGCATTGCTGGTTTGTCTTTATTGACGTCTATCTTTAGCTCATCTATGGCAGCTATATTTTTGGTGTTTAAAAAAGCACGCATTTTTTCGGCAGCTGTGATAAGCTCATTATAATCACTACCAGAGAGCTCTATGTTTACAGGTGCTCCTTGTGGGGGGCCATTAGAGTCTTTCTCTACAGAGATGATAATTCCAGGATAAATTCCCTTTAAATCTTCTTGTACTTTTTTGCGCAATACCTCACTGTCTTCTCCACGGCGGTATTTATACTCTCTCATTGAGGCTGTTATTTTGCCTTTGTGAGGCATTTCTGCAGAAGAGCCGCCATCTGTTTGCGGATTCCCAGCACCTTCTCCAACTTGAGAAACAGCACTTTCTACCAAATAATTAAACCCTCCATCTGTGTACTGGTCACTATTTATGGTGTTGTATACACGCTTTTCAATTTCTTTGGTGATGGCATTTGTTTTTTCAATAGAAGTCCCTTGGGGATATTCTAGGTAGACAATAATTTGATTGGGTGTGTTGTCAGGAAAAAATTCAATTTTTGTTCTTTGGTTTGAAACCGAAATTCCAAATGCCGCAAAAGCTCCAAATAGCATTACAAAAGTAAACCCAATAATAAGATAAGGTCTTGCACCTTTAAAGGCTGTTGTGAGATTTTTTTTGTACCAATTCTCTAACCTAGTAAGTACTTTGGTTTGAAATGTATTTGCAAGTTTACGGAGTATTAATCTATAGACCCATAACATGACGGCAGTAAATATCATTAGGCTTCCAAGACCGCTGTAAGCGCCTCCAAATGCCATAATAAATGCTCCAATACCTATCATGATTGCTGAAATGGCAATGATGTTTTTTAAAGGCATGTCTTTGTCCTGGGTAGACATAAATTGAGACACCAGCACCGAATTAAAGAATATGGCAACAAATAAAGAGGACCCTAATACCACAGATAGCGTGATAGGGAAATAGATCATAAATTGCCCCATTAGCCCTGGCCATAGCCCTAGGGGTATAAATGCAGCGACCGTAGTTGCTGTAGATATAATAATTGGAAATGCAATTTCTCCAATTCCTTTTTTGGCGGCATCTATGCGGCTAAGCCCTTCCTCGTCCATTAATCGGTATACGTTCTCTACAACTACAATACCATTATCAACCAACATTCCAAGGCCCATTATTAGTCCAAAAAGTATCATGGTGTTTAATGTGTATCCCATCCAACCCAATATCATTAATGACATAAACATAGACATAGGTATTGCAAAACCAACAAACAGCGCATTTTTAAAACCAAGGAAAAACATCAATACCGTTACCACCAAGATGATTCCGAAAATAATGTTATTAACCAAATCATCTACTTGCCCAATGGTTTTTGATGATTGATCATTGGTGATGTTTACCTGCAGGTTTGAAGGAAAGACGTTGGCCTGTGTTTGGGCAACAATTCTTTCGATTTTTTCTGCGGCAGCAACCATGTTTTTACCAGATCTTTTCTTAACATCTAGCATAACCACTTGGTTACCGTATTCTCTGGCAAAGGTAGTTCTGTCTTTCTCTTTAAAACTTACAGTTGCCACATCTTTTAGATAGACTATGTCTCCATTTTCTGACTTTACAACAAAATTTTCTAATTCTTTTGGGTTTTCTATTTCACCTAAAATCCTGATGGTTCTGCGCTGTCCGCTGGTTTTAAAATTACCTGCAGACATGGTAGTGTTACCATTAGAGATAGCACCTTGAATATCATTAAAACTAACAGAAGAGGCCATCATTTTATAGACATCTACAGCAACTTCTACTTCTTTATCTTGAGCTCCACGAATATCAACTTGCTTTATTTCTTCTAGATTTTCAATTTCATTTTGCAGGTATTCTGCAAATTCTTTTAATTTTTCTATTGGATAATCACCCGAAATATTAATGTTGAGAATGGGCATCTCTTCACTCATACTGAGTTCAAATATATTAGGTTCTACTTTTGCACCATTAAAGGTAGGCCAATCCTCATTGGAGGTTTGGGTGTCTATCTCGTCTTTAACTTTTTGCTTGGCTTTGTCTACAGAAATACCTTCATCAAACTCAACTATTACCATAGAGTAGTCTTCTTGAGAGGTGGAGGTTATTTCTACCACATTGCTTACTGTTTTTAATTTATCCTCTAGTGGGTCTGTAATAAGTTTTTCAATGTCTTCTGCGGTATTTCCGGGATACACAGAGCTAATGTAAATTTTTGTTTCTCTAATTTCCGGAAAGTTTTCGCGTGGCATATTATTGTATGCACTTCCTCCTAAAAACAACACCAATAACATTGCCATATAAATGGTTGTTTTGTTATTAATGGCCCAAGATGAAAGTTTAAACTCTTTCTCGGTATTTTTTTTCTGCTTTGCCATAGTTATTACAAATTAGTAGGTGATGATTTTTACAGATTGCCCGTCTTTTACGCTACGAGCTCCTTCTTCAATAATTTGATCTCCGTGCTTCAGGCCTGACAAGACCTCGATGCTATTTCCTTGTTTTTTTCCTGTTTCAATAATCACACGACTAGCCACTGCTTTGTCTTGATTTATTTGTTTTAGAATGTAGATATATTGTTCTCCTTGTGCATTTTCAGAAATAATACTTTGTGGTATCACAATAGCATTTTTGTTTGTGTAGTCGTTAATTTTTAATCGTGCAGTTAAGTTAGGCTTGATATTGTTTTTCTTGT
>Ga0209830_10003640_pt1 | contig 11641 bp, 13 predicted proteins | sample ArcticOcean_MG_C_12_FD_187439 | JGI IMG/M metagenome (GOLD analysis project Ga0209830, IMG submission 187439) | Marine microbial communities from western Arctic Ocean - ArcticOcean_MG_CB8_130 (SPAdes) (version 2) | ecosystem: Environmental > Aquatic > Marine > Oceanic | place: Arctic Ocean...
CCGGTGATGATTGTGTGGAATACATCAAGAATCATTTCGACGAAGAAGTACTCGAAGCGTATCGGGCCCTAAAACCATATTCATACAAGTGTGACCTCATGAGGCATCTCATATTATACAACGAAGGGGGGTGGTACACTGACATGCGAATGATTTGTATGGAACCATTAGACACGTTGAATCAGTTGAACAAAGAATTTTACGTGTGTATTGATAAGCCTCAACAGCAGTTCTGTATGTGTACAGGTTTCATAGGGTCTGTACCGAAGCATAAGATTTCTAAGAAGATGATAGACATTATTATATGGAACATTAAACAGAATCATTACGGTATTGACTGCCTTTCTCCAACTGGTCCAGGGGCATATGTCCACGCGTGTGTGGATTATCTCCGTATGTATCCCGAAAAGTGTATGGTGGGTGAACACATCATAGAAGGGGGTGAGCAGTTCATACGTTATCACAACTTACGTGTCGTAAAGGTTAAATATAATAACGCCAGAGGTGCCGATAATTCGGATATGAAAGGGACAAATGATTATGGGGAAATGTGGAGAAGTCATGATATCTATTTAAACAGTGAACGTACATAGGCTTCGTCGTGTATCCACACTTGATGACAACCAGCTGGGTCTGGGTGTTTAATGTGATTCACACCAAATTCACACGCTTCTTCTATTGTAGGTTTAGTCAAGTCAGAGAGGGAAAAATAAACGTCGTCGGGTTCACCTGACCACTTTCTAGTCTTGCACACTTTGATAGAGTTTTGTACATGGCGTAAGAAAAACCCACCGTTGTACAAATAATATTTATGAGGATAGGTCGTAAAGTGCTTAGCCGTGTACTGGTGTTCACCTTGGAGGCATCTCGGACATTTACAATCATCTGCGCATATGTTGATGAGTTGACCATTTATGTTCACATAATAATGTGCTACAGGGCCACCGACCATATCGTATTTGAAAAACTTTTCAGGAATTCTTTTAAACAAATAAGAATCCCATGTATTAGTGAGTACATATTCATAATCTGAAAACATCTCCCAAAACTCAGGTTTTATACATATATAATCAGCGATACTTTTTCCTATGTTTTTTTCGTAGAGTTGTATATATCTCACATTTTCCCAACCCATGGTCGTTTCCATGATGATGTCTCTATTATCACCACTGTGTACTATAACCAACGCAGTGTCTCCACCACCGTAGATGTTCGCGAGGTTCCACAGGTTTTGTTTAATGGTATCGATGTGTCTAAACTCTAAGAACATCATACAGAGTTTAGAAGTTTTTGCCCATGTTGTATTTTCTTTATCAGGCTCCTTTGTGTATTTTCGTACGATATCAAAATAAATATCCTTATTCATTTATGAAATAATTGATTATCTTTTTAATTACATCAAGGTGTCGTATAGATTATCATTAGAAGTTATTATTTTTCCATCGTCCCATCGGTTATTTTCCTTTTCTATGGACTTGATGTGCCACAGTGCCATTTTAGGTTCTGCCTGTAGCGCTACAACTTTATCTGTACCAGTCAACTTTGTATGCATTTCATCCGTCCATGAAATATGATTACATTTCTTAAAAAGACGCATTTGGTAATCCGGCCAATTAATCCATCCAACTTCGTTCATTGTGTATCCACATTTCTGTAAAAAGTCTTCGGTGTACCCCGGGTCTATATTAATTCTTGGAACAGCTATAATTTCAGCGCCAGATTTTTCGATTATACCTCTTATATTTTTGATTAACATTTCTTGCGGCATCTCGTCAGCATCTACATGGAATATATACTCCCCCGTAGCCTTCTCGATATGAAACATGGAATTGTCATGGAAGTTATCAAAGGGGCGTTCATAGACCTGAATAAAATCTTTGAAATGTTCCAATACGAGTGCCACTTTATCTGTTTTACGGTTACTATCGACTATCACGTTCACGTTATCTACGGGGTCAATCGTTTTTGATAAAAAATTAAGAAGAGAGTACAACTCTCTCGACTCGTTACAGACCTGAATAGTGTATGTAATTTTCATACTATATTTATGTACTATATAATCTTTAATACTAATTCCACCCCAGTTTCTTCTTAGGTGGTACTTCAACAATCATATCTTTTTCAAAATCAATATATGGTGTCATGTTTTCGAGAGAATTACCAAACTCCAATTTCGGATAAATCTTTTGTGTTTCCGGTATCTGAATATCTTTCAGATTTTTTACACCGTATGCTTCAGCTATCTTAACAAAATCAATAGCGTCGCCGAACACATCGGATTTAGAAGTAGCTATATATGCAGAGTCAAAATAACTATCTTGAAATTGCTGAATAATACCATACCCACTATTGTTTAGAATTATAACTTCTATAGGTAGATTATACTTTTTAACAGTCGATAATTCCTGGATATTTAACTGTATACCACCATCACCGTTAATACTGTAAACTTTCTTCCCAGAACCGATAGCAGCCCCTATCGCAGCTGGAAGAGAAAACCCCATCGAAGAATTACCAAAATTTGTAAATAATTTTTGTGTATCGTTTAGTTTTGCTGTCTGCATAGTCCATACGAGATTACCTCCTGTATCAGGAATCACTATACAGTCATCTGGTAGTGTATCAAAAAAATCATTTAAATAATCATATACGACCGAATCATTCTCTCTCGCCTTTTCTGTAGCGTAAGTATCTTTCCATGATTTAAGTTTACGTACCCATTCTGAAAAATCATTGTTTTTACCGACAATTACATTATCAAGAAAATCGTATGCGTCCGAAACTATACTATAGTCAATAGTAACTCCCTTTTCTTGCATTTTATTTATTTCATTTTCATCTATATCCACCATTATTTTTTTTGAGCTTCTAGAGAAATACTTTGTATTACCACCGATTTGCCGACTATCAAGCCGACTACCGATTGATATCACGAGGTCAGCATTCTGTATAGCATAATTTGCGTATCTATCTCCATATACACCGATAGTCCCAAATCTGAGTGGATGTTCAGTTTTACTAATATCAAACCCACCATATGAAACAACGAAAGGAATACCAGTACTTTCGACTAATTCAATAGCCTTTTGGTTTGCATGAGATAATTTAATTCCATGTCCCAACACAAGTATAGGTCTCTCAGAGTTTGTAATAAACTCTGAAATGTCATATGAACATTTTTCATTTTTCTTAGAAACGTCGACAAAAAAAGGTTTGGTCACTTCCATTTTAGACATCTGTATATTTACAGGAAGGTCAAGTAAAACAGGTCCATACCTTGGTGTCTTCAAATTCTTAATGAGTTCATGAAGATATTCAGGAATATTATAAACTGAATCCACATGTATAGATTTTTTAGTGACATCTTCAAACAACTTTACAACAGGTGTCTCTTGAAATCCCGATTGTCTCGGTTTAGAATTATGAAAACGAGATAAATCCTCCGACGTATTCACTTGACCACTGATAAAAAATGCGGGTACAGAATCATACCAGCATCCACACACACCGTTTAATATATTTTGTACACCTGGACCACTCGTCACACACACAGCTGCAATCTTTCCCGAACTCCTATAATATCCCTCTGCAGCCATGGCTGCAGATTGTTCATGTTGAAAACAGTAATACCGCACTTTTTCATTTCTCGAAATCGCATCTATAAATGGTACTATAGCTCCACCAGTTAACACAAAAAAAGTGTCAATTCCATTTTTATATAGGGTATCTATAATAAAATCACACGTGTTCATTTATATTTCAGGTCATCTATTCTTTATATAACTGTCACCGTATCCACTTGTGTTCTCCACATGACATGTGGCTCCAAATCTTTGAGCCCACTGAGAAAGCAAAAGTTTTTCGGGGTACACGAGATTACACTCTTTGTCGGTTCTCTCACCTCTCACGTACTCCCACACTATTTTTCGAACATCTTCAACATCTATGAAATCAAAATACCTATCCTGTTCTATGACGACGTGTCCATCTTTTTTACAAATGGCACTGAAACGTGTCGGAAGTTCCCCGGGACCGTAGCATCCCCAAATCCTGAGTGAGTATCCATTGGGTATCGTCTCTACTCGACGGTCTATCAGCCATTTGGAAAGACCGTAAGGGTCTGTGGGTGGGTCCCCACGTAACGCAGCTCCACTGGAAAAGTAAAGCATCTTTCCACTGAAAACCCTCGCAACATTTTCAAACATGAGAATATTTTTATACAATACATCGCTCCCATCCGTTTCTAATCGACTCCCACCGACCACCGCGCAATGTATAACCACGTCATACGTGTGCGTGTCAAAATATTTTTTGACTTCCTCTTGGTTCAGAAGATTCAGAACATCCCTGGTCACACCAATCCATGATGTCTCTCTACAAAGATTTTTACCTATGAAACCATTAGCTCCCAACACACACACTCTCATTCATTTATAAATATATTTCAACTTTAAACTACTTAAAAACATTTGAACAAATTAAACTACAATGTCCAAAAAAGTTTGGTACGCCCCCAACAGGTTTGAGTCGTACGGAGAGGAGGAAATAAGGGCTGTCGAAGCGTGTCTTCGTGATGGCTGGCTCGCTGGCTTTGGTGATCGCACTGTTCAGTTTGAGCAGCGCGTCTCGGACATCTTTGGGAAGAAACATGGGCTTTTCGTCAACTCTGGTAGCAGCGCCATCCTCCTCGGTCTGTGCGCCCTCGACCTACCACCGGGTGCAGAGGTGGTCACCCCCGCGTGTGGATTTTCTACAACCGTCGCGCCCCTGGTACAACTCGGACTCAAACCCGTCTTCTGTGACGTCGGTAAAGAGTCGTACGTCCCAACGGTTGAACACTTACGTAAAGTCGTCACACCCGACACGAAGTGCCTTCTTCTCCCCAATCTCATCGGTAACGTTCCAGATTGGAAAGCCATCAGGGAAGCCTTCCCGGACATCATCCTCTTTGAAGATTCCGCCGATACCATCATTAAGACTGATTGCACGGATATAAGCACCACCAGTTTCTACGCGAGTCATGTCATCACCGCGGGTGGATGTGGAGGTATGGTGATGTTTAATGACCCCAACTACCTCAAAAGGGCCCTCATGTTCAGGGATTGGGGGAGAATTGGGGACAACATAGAGGAACCCAGTGAACGTTTCAACCACTCTGTAGATGGTATTCCGTACGATTGGAAGTTTCTCTACGGGGTGGCCGGGTACCATCTCAAGGCGTGTGAGATGAACGCAGCCTTCGGTCTCGTGCAACTCGATAAGTTGGATGGGTTCCTCCAGAGACGCCGTGAACTCATCGAGCGTTACAAGGAGAACCTCAAGGATACCACGTACTACACGTTGCCCGATGATTCCATGACTCCCAATTGGCTCGCATTCCCCCTACAGTGTCCAGACCGTCTTGAAGTTATTAATTATTTGGAAGCCAACGATGTACAGACACGCGTGACCTTCGCTGGAAACATCACCAGGCACCCAGCCTTCAGAGAGTACCTACAGGATTTTGAAAGTGCGGACGCCATCATGAGGGACGGACTTCTCGTGGGTGCGCATCACGGTATGACACTGGAAGATGTTGATAGGGTCTGTGATGTATTGAAAACCTTCGCTGGAAATAAAATGTAAATGTATATTAAATGTCAGGCTATCTACCAGTTACTAATGTAACTTTTTTCGCGATAGCGTTAACTATCATTTTCGGTATATTTTATATAGCTACAGCTTCTATAGGTGTTAAAACATATAATGAATGTAAAGAGATACAGGGTGTTAAGAAATGGGATAATCTCAAAATGTTATTGACTCATACGATGACCATGAGTATGATGATACCCGCTGTACTTATAGCGCAGCGTTTTGCTGGTGGTAAAGTCGCCGCAGCTATGGCTATAATATACGGTATCATGGGTCTCGTAGGTAACGCGACAGCCTTCGCCATGACGAAGGAGGGCGCGTGTGGTGAAGTGACCAAGGAGGATTCCAAAAATTATTTAATTTTCGGGATGATCGCCTCTTTACTTATCATGTTAGGTGGAGGTGCGTACCTGGGGATGTCAAAATAAAAGTGCATATAATTAATGGAGCCCGTGAAGGCCACCTACATCGCGTGCATGCTGTGTGTCCATGTGTTACGCAGGGCTGGTACCCTCACGTTTGATGAGAAGCTTCACATCCTCGAATGTATTTCTTTTTTGACTCGTTCTTTAGACTTGGAAGATAATCGTTGCAGTATATACAACTGTGCGACGAGACCTATGATCGTATACACAGCTGAATAACTCGCACCTTTTCTAACTTGATAGTAAAACCATAATGAACTTGCTGTGATACCAGTTAAAACAGAAGGAAAATTATACGACTCTACTTTGTCACTGACATATACATCCTTCATATGTAATAGTAATTGCCCTGTACCCAATGCAATCGCTGTCGTAGCTATAAAATCTTCACTTTGTAATTTCATTTATATATTTAAAGATTATAATAATAATAAATATACAAATGGATTCCATTATCTTGACGTACAAATCAAAATCCCCTGAAACGGATGCTCTTCTCACGCGCGCTAACTTACTCGTCAATAAATATAAAAAGTCTGGAATCAACAAGGAGAATATTTGTGGTCTGGTCTCTACCCTCATGATGGAGGTTCAGAAGTTGAAGAAGATTGGTGGCCGTGAAAAGAAGGAGTTGGTCATGGACCTCATCTTCACAGTCATCGAACAGATTGACGACGGCGCGGAGGATAGTGAGTTTGAGACAGTATTGAAGTCTATGGTCCCCATGATGATTGATAGCTTCTCGGTGATGCTAAAAGTAAATAAGGGTTGTGGTTGTACGAAGTAATAGTAATGAAGTTCCCCTCTCTGGAAACTATGGTCACCTATGGCATCTACACCATCCAGGACCTCCTATTACATTCACAAGGTAAATTGAAGAAGCGGAACATTGTATGCCTGAACGAGTGTCAGAGGTGTGCGTTTGTTTTTTCTGGTTCTACATGTATTAATTGTTCTTCGTCTTGATGACGAGACCCAACACTGATTCTAAATTATTCTGGTCGCGTTTGAGTGGCTTGTCGCGTTTGAGTCTCAAGGGTTCATTCGCACCCGTCGAGCTCTTTATTTCATACATCTTTGCAGTGTTTGAAACAATGGGTATCACTATATTAGGCACCTCCTCTGAAAGAATGGGGGCTGGGGGACCCTCATCAACATCGAGATTTTCACGAAACTTTTCAATTGTCAGGTCCCCACCGAACTCGACGAGTCTATACTTCTTTGGCGCGGGTTTAATACTCATCAGCTTTCCAAACTGTTTTTTACGCATCATGATCATGTTACCGCATATGATACTCCCACGGTTAATACCATAGGTATCCAGAGCGTAAGTCTTCATGCAACTCCATGAGCAGAATGTCCCAGCAGTCATGAACTTATTTCTCCTTTCGTAGTACTTATAGGGCATACTTAAAGGTGTTCCCTTAAAATCATGGCAACACCACCAGCACCACATGGATAACTTGTTAATAATTTCTTTATATATATAAATGGCTGGGCAAGAAGAACTTATAATAAAATTAATTATTCTCACAGTCGTTTTAGTAGCGCTTGGAGTGGGTGGATATTTCGGATATAAGTATTATCAGAAAGAGTGTCCGGATGGTTTATTCGTCTGTATGGGTATAGATGACGCAGACGCAGACGCAGACGCAGACGCGGGCGGAGCAGCAGATGAAAATGGAAGTGGAAGTGGAAGTGGAAGTGGAAGTGGAAGTGGAAGTGGAAGTGGAACAACTGATGACGGATTTACTAAATCAGATTTGTATGACAAATGCAGTAGGTTTCTAGTTCCAAATGATACAAGAACTTGCATGACCGGTACTACAGTGGGTGTTAGATGGGATTGGTCTACCGCAACGATGAATTCAGAATTAGAGGAATGTAAAAACGCAACTAAAAAATGGAAAATAATTATAAGTTCATCAGGAGAAAATAATCATGGAACGAAGCGTGAATTCACTATTACTAATAGCGATGCTAATTCTATGATAGTAGATTTTGGTCTAGCGGCAGAACAGATTTTAAAAAATCATAACGTCAAATTTCGTATTATTCCGATTAACGATAATAATGAACAAATTACACCTGCATTAACAATGACTGTCGACAATAAAAGCGCAAATGATAAAACATGTAATAATGTCGGTGGTGTTATCACATCTTTAACCGATTTCATTACGGTACAGGCACCATCAGAAGCTGTCAAAATTCCAGACATTGATTGCTCGGGTTATTGGAAAACTGGTAACTGTACCTCCAAAGAGCCTGGTAAATGTGGACCAGGAACTATATCGAAAAAGTGGATAACAACAACAGTATCAAGTGGTAATGGTGAATCATGTCCAGCGTCTTCATCCCAACCTTGTCAGGTGACACAAAATTGTGTTAATCCCTCAGATGGTTCTCCACCACCTAATTGTGAACTAGATAGTTTTTGGACAAATGCTACAGACCCAGTAGGTATGAAAAGAGTATTAAGTGAGACTTACCCTGAAAAATTAAAAGGATATGATATTGCAAATATAGATCCTGTACACAGTGTTAAACTTGGAGATGGTAGTATGGGCAAATGTACTAAAGCTAATAGCGGTGATATTGTAACGGCTGGTTCTCCTGGTACACCACCAGTATATTCAGAATTACCGGGGTTTTACATGAGACATAAAGGTATCTCATTTGTATCAAACGCTGCATTTAAGGCAGGGAAATGTACGTATAATCTAGCTGATACTATCGAGGTGGGTACGTGTAATAATAAACCAATGAATAGAAATTGTGTAATGGGTGATAAACTTATGGAAAATAAACCCTCTGTGACGAAAAAATGTAAACTAAAAATTGAAGGTATGGGTAATTATAAAGTCTATACAAAAACTTTTACGCCAAGAGAGAAAATAGTGGTACGACAACCACAGGGTGACGGTAGCAGTTGTTATGATGTCGGTGGTACGTTTTGGAATGCAGGTCTACTAGTAGAGGGGGGAAAGATAAATTGTAGGGCGACATCTCGTGGAGATTGTAGTGCCGATGTACCTACATATTGCTTTATGACCTCACCACCTGCTCCATGATTATAAAATAAGATATCAGGTACTACTATATGTCCATTCCCAGTGATGACGCAGACTACCTCAGAACGACAGTGTATAAAACGGGTAACACTGGTATAGACATGACACAAGATATCGCTGTTACAGTGGCGGTAAACATGATGGCCGCGTATGCGGCGTCTGGAATTATCTATAATCTTGGTGGAAAACAGGTTTTAAATGCAGCCACTAAACGTCTCAACGTCAAAGTTACACAGAAGATGCTCAACCGCCTAGCGGAGGCTGCCACTCAGAAGGTGACGGGTACTATGACTAGACAATTATCGTCGATGGTCACGAAGAACGCCGCGAAATACGCTCTTCGCGCCATGGGTAAAACTGCCATGTCAGCTGGAACTAAGGCTGGTGTGGCGGCGGCTGGGGGGTGTACCATGGGTCCCGTAGGATGTGCAGCAGGAACCGCTATAGGTGTGGCGATTTTCATAGCGGAATTCACATTTTCAGTAGTCACCGTTCTTCAGGATATCTATGATAAGAAGGGTATCACACAGCTTTTAAAAGCTGATTTTGTGGAACAGATAGCGAATGAGTACAAAAGCGCCATAAACGTTGGGTACAGGGAATTACTCGATGAAGATGAAGACTATGAATACACGGAGGAAGAGGTTTTTTTTCAACCAGTGTTGTTCCTTTTTGATGTAGATCCCGAAGATGGACAGATATACATGGATTATGATAACGAGTGGGCCCAAAAATTTGTAGAATATCAAAACGAATACCTGACTAATATAGGCATAGAACCAGGGTGGGAATTACGTATTCTAACAGGCGAAATACCAAAACCTGATTTAAGTGTGGGTAGATTGGGTGAAGATAAGAAAAAAGTGGTCGCGGTAGGGTTAACAATATCCGCGTTGTTTGCAATATGTTTAATAGTATTATTTTTATTTCTCGTGATATTATAATGAGCAAGAGTGTACCGACACATAAAGAATTGGATGATGCACAAGATTATGCACTGTCAAAATTGTGTACAGAAATCGCGGATAGATTCGGTGCACCGGGTATCACCGAATGGGACGGGCAAAGAAAGGTGTGTATGATTACCAAAAGGGGATGTCAAGCTAGTGTGACGAACCCTCTTTCTCGTCAAGCTTTTAACGCGGGGGGGGAATATATAAAATTCGACGAGCATCATCCCGTTTTTGGAGAATTTTGGAAAAAACATCCAGCCGGTTACTACTCGTGGAAGGTGACTAAAAACAGTGGTGGGAAAAGTGTATGCTCTCCTTCAAACTATCTCATGGAAAGGTGGTGTAAATCACCGGAGACACGTCTAGATGGTAAATTCAAACGAGGTGTGACTGACACTGTTCCACTTAACTGGACAGTCAGAAATGGTAAGGAAGTTTGTGAAATTACTAAGGAATACTGTAGATCGTCGAAAGGTGTATCCTACGATACCCAGACACGGAATTGTTTCGTATCGGATGCACAACAGGTTGCAGAGTTTTTCACGGGGTCTGTATTTATCAGGGAACAAAATATAAAAAATTACACTAGTGATAAACGTCTCAAGAAAAACATTGTACTCGTCAGGAAGAATTACCCTGTGAAAGGTGTGAACGTGTACGCCTTCGAGTGGAACGATACAGCCAGGCGGTTATATGGACACACAGGGGGTGACACGGGGTTTCTAGCCGATGAACTTGATCCTAAATACATAGTGACAGATTCACACGGATTTAAAAATATTAATTTGTCATATGATGACGATACAATGCAGAAAATGTATACATTTCTGAAGATTAAAAATCTTTTAATACAGTAAATGGGAAAGTACGACGAGGCAGTAGCGGCTCTTGTAAGAGGGGGTGTGAGAAATGCAGATGATGCCGCTAGTATTGTCAGGAGCATTGGGGCTGACAACGTATTATCAGCCATTAAAGCTACGGGTGGAGCTATAGATGGAAATTTATTAAAACAAATAAAAAATTTAAAAATAATTAATCCCGATATAATAGTGCGGATACAGTTACAAAATGATATTATATACACAAATATATTAAAAAACGCTTTTAAAAACGGTATAATAGATGATGTGATAGTGAATGGAAAATTGGTTAAGGGGGATTTTTCCGTTGATGATATGGTTAGGGTGACTGGTAAATCAACCGATGATATAGCCAAGATGGCCGACGATGTGGACGTGAAGAAAGCGGCGACTAACCGGAAATCAGATCTCATCAAATTGGGTATATCTGGGAGTTTAGTCATGGGTGTGGTATTTCTCATGTTGATGACGGGTAAAACAAACCCCTTAGAGGCCATCGCAGAGACTCTGAAGGCTGCCGCGGAAACAGCCGCTGATACTGGTTCTAGTATATTTAAAAAATTATTTAGTTCTTTTCGGGGGGCTATGGGTGTATCAGCTCTATGCTGTTTTATCATTTGTGTAATAGTTATAATGTGGATGGTAGGGTCCGCTCTGTTAAGTTGATATTAAAGACTTAAAGTCCTTTAAATGTA
>Ga0209830_10003641_pt1 | contig 11640 bp, 16 predicted proteins | sample ArcticOcean_MG_C_12_FD_187439 | JGI IMG/M metagenome (GOLD analysis project Ga0209830, IMG submission 187439) | Marine microbial communities from western Arctic Ocean - ArcticOcean_MG_CB8_130 (SPAdes) (version 2) | ecosystem: Environmental > Aquatic > Marine > Oceanic | place: Arctic Ocean...
TCTGTATAATTCTTCCAGTACATATCTGTCTTGCTATCAACAATATCTTTGATAATATCTCTAATCTGTATTCTATATATTTTAGGTAACTCACTTGGTTTAAAAGTATAACTATCTAACATCTGTAAATACCGCCAATGATTTTTTATTTGTAAAATTTTCTATGTTTTGACTACAATGAAAAAATTTACTAGGATACATAACTGCTGTATTATATTCATATTTAATATAATTTTTAACTGTAAATCCTTTTTTATCTTTTATATGTTCAAAGTCAATTGTATCTGGAAGTGATACATCTGAATTAAATTCTTTTATTTTTTCTTTTCGTTCTTCTAAAGATAATACTGATTGCCAATCTTGTGTATAATAATCATCTAAACTATATGCTTTATCTGCCCATTGATTCATTATATAAAGTCCACCTTGTGGCTCTTTATCTAAAGGAACAATTATAGTATAATGTGAGTTGTTTGTTTTACCAGAATCACAATGAAGTCTGTAAGGTTGTTTTAAATAGTGAATATGAGCGTCCCTTAAAGAAAACTCTCCTATATGTTTTGATATTTTATTTGAAATTGAAGTTAATAAATTTTGATAATATAAAATTAAACTACCAGATGAAGATTTAAATTCTTCTTTATTATTATATGTGAAAGAGTTTAATTCTGATTCAGATAAAAAGTTTTTAACTATAAGATTTTTTAACATCATCTTGTTTACTTGTCCAAGAAGATTTAGTTGTCCAAGTTACATTATAAATTTTATCTATTTTTTCACCTGCACCACCAACATCACCATCAGGTATTGTTGCAAGTTTTACATTTTTGTCATACACTAAACCTTGACTATGGTAATTAGTTAATGATTCTTTGTGTATTGCATAGTTAACATCGCCATTTAAAATATCAAAAATAATATTCTTCTTTAAATGATCTAAACCCATACCTAGTTTTTTACCTCTATGGTCTTTTGATACCCATTGACACGAACTATAAAAATGACTACCCACATCAACAGTTACATCTTCGTATGTACCAACAAAATAACTTTGCATATCTTTAATAAAACTAGCACAATCATATTTCATAGCTGCATAAGTAGAAATCACAGTATCTCCTGATTTTAATAATAAGGCAAAAGATGTTGTTGGTGGAACCCACCCAACTCCTCCGTCAAAAGAAGGATCATAATTGTAAGGATAATCATCTTTAGATAATGATGTTAATGTATTTTTTAATAAATCAAAGTCTGCGTTGATCTCTACATCTAAATTATTATCTGAAAAGATTTTAAATAATTCTTTATGTTTTTCTTGGAATGTTGCGTTTAAATTTATTTTACTATGATTATTGATTACTGTCATAACTATATTTATATTGCTCTTTAACTAACTTTCTAAATGATTTCTTATATAGACCTTGCCATATAATTTGATATTGAGTTTCTTTATTCATATTAACCACCCAATGTTGTTTTCCTGTATTTGTCCATCTAATTGCACCGTCATAAGCAGGTAATATTTTGCCATTAAAACAAGAATAACAAGACTTGACGTGATTCAATACAAGATTAAATGTATTCAAAACATTGAAACTATGCACTCTATCACTCTCTAGCATTGGTCTTGACTCGTCTGGTATGTCATTATGTTCAGTTACTATACCACCAGCGTCTAGGGCACTAACATATATATGACCAACATACATATAAGGAGATACCTTCTCCTCAAAAAATGTTTTTAATGTAGGAAGATAATGCGATATATCAGTCCATTGACTGTTTTCTTTAACTTCTTTTAATTTGTTTCTGTATTCGTTTTCACTATTAAAGACAGGAGTAAATTTAGATATTTGATCTCTATAATCACCAGTTTCATTTAAAGCAGTTACACTTCTCCAACCCTTTGCAGGAATTAAATCTCCTTTAGAACCTGGATAGTAAATATTACTTTCAAGGTCGTTTAGTCCTTCTCTCTTATAATCGGCGTCAAATGGTTTACGCCACTTGTCTTTAGGTATCTGTTTAACTTCTTCAAGTATCTCTTTATAAGGTACTTTCCAAAAACTAGATATATCAGCAAAGTCTACCGTTTTAAGTATGTTATGAAACTCTTGGTTATCTGTTGTCATTTAAATAATTCATCCAATATTTTAACAATGAGTGCCGTTTACCGTCTTTTAATCCAATCCACAAATGTTTAGTTGGTTCTACTCCATTGTCTTTACATAACTTATCTGCTATGTGTTTATATTTATCATACAAATAATGAGGTGGTATAGACATTAAATGCCTCATTAAATCTACTCCTACCACATTAACATATGTAAAACCTGCTTCTAATTCTAATGTCTGTATAGGTACTTTACTATATGCAATACCTATTCTATGATATTGAACACCAAAACATTTACTAAAACTAAAGGCTGCATATTTAACTTTACTTAAATCAAAAGTTTCTTTTATACCACTATTGCCTGCCCACGCAAGGTCAACTAAAGATGGTTTTTCTAGTATCTTACAAGTTTCAGGATGAATATTTCCTGTTCTACAAAAAGGTAAACTTATAATATCTGTTTTATTATCTAACTTAACACCAGATTTAACTAATACTCTAGCGTGTGCCGGATAAGCAATATATTCTCCTTCAACACACATAGGTCTTATTTTATGTTCGGCTAAAACCGTAGGTATAAATTCTGAAACACCATTAATAATATAAACATATGGAAACTTTTCTAAACCTTTAAACTTAATATGACCTTGATTTAACCAAGGTATAAATTTTGCTTTAAAATCATCACAAATAATTTTCTTATTTACTGTTAGGTCATTGTGATTATAATGATTAGCAAAATAATCTTTTATCTTATCTTCTACCTCTGGTAACTGTACAGGTAATGTTTCTATATATCCGTTATGGTACATTTTATTGCCTCCTCAAACTCGTTATGATCTTTAAAAATATATGGTAAACAGAATACAGCAGTTGATACATTTTCTGATCCATCTTCTAATATATAACCTAACTCTCTCATCTTCTTAATAAATGTTAATGATTGTCTTGGTGTTTCAAAGTCTATCGCACCCATACAACCATATTGTCTTGTAATACCATTTATTTGTTTATGTTCTAAATCTAATTTGTCAATCTCTTTAAGTGTTTCTAAAGCAACAGCACAACCGATAGGGTGTCCTGAATAAGTAAAACCGTGATTAAACATTTTAACTGTCTTTTCTATTCTTTCATTTATTAAACAAGCACCCATAGGAAAGTATCCATTAGTTATACCTTTTCCTAATATAATCATATCTGGTTCTATATTATATTTTTCAAAGGCAAACATAGTACCTAGTTTACCGAAACCTGTAACTGTTTCATCTAGTATAACTACACCACCTTTTTGTTGATACTCTTTTAATATGTTCCATACTTCAGGTTGCCATTCATAGACACCACCTGCACCTATGACAGGTTCTATAATTACAAAAGATAAATCAAATAATCCTTTACATACACTTGCTAATTGATCTGCACCATCAAACTTATGTACACTCATAGGATTTTGTATATTCCAAAACTTATTAATATCTTGGTCACTAGCGTTAGCACTTAATATAGTAGAACCGTGATAACTATGTTTACCACACACAGCAACTTGTTTACCTGATAGTTTAATTGCTGTTTCAACAGCAGCACTACCACTATTTGTAAAATATACTCTACTCATATTTGTTCTTTTACAAATTTCATTAGCATATTTTTCAGTTGTTTCACTATGATAACCAGAAAAGTTACTTGTATATGGTAACTTAACTAATTGATTTATCATAGATTGTTTTATATTTTCATTAGAATAACCTAAAGGTACATTCCAAAGACCAGACATTGTATCTTTATAAACCTTACCATCACTCATTAACAATTCATCATACTTGGCAGTAATTACTTGTTCAGCACCAATATGTATTTTACTAAAACTTAATATTTCTTTCTGCATAATAAAAACACTTCCTGTTCTTCTATATTGTCTATACTTTTAATTTCAAATCCTAGTCTTTCGTTAAACTTAACATATCGTTTACTACAACAAGACCAGTTTGTTTTATATTTTATATTTTCTTCTAACCATCTACCTAATCTTATACCAATGCCTACTTTAGATGATATTAAAAATCCGTCATACATTTCATCACCTCGTAAGTTATACCAATAGACACCATTTAATTCTTCATCAAAATGACCCAACCACTTACCACCTTTATAAAACTTCTTTAACCAAGGCCAATTTTTTAAAGCAAGTAAATGTTTCTTCCACTCATTAAAATCTTTATGCCAAGTATCTTCCACATCTTGTTTTGATACCCACTCTAGTGCTTGTTCGTGTGTTATCTCTTTTATTATCATATAAACAATTCACCTTTTTGGTCTAACTTCACCAATGTTTCTATTGGATCATAAAAACATATTTGAAAAGAATATCTTGGTTGACCACTTGTATTATTAACACTATGATAGTTACCTGTATTAACAATTAAAGGTTTCTCTTTATAATATACATCTTCATTAAAAGTTTTATCTTCATTATAAAATCTTATGGGAGGAAATTCTTTTAATGGAGATAATGCCCAATTAACACACGACCTTCTTCCAACAATAGTATCCGTGTCTTTATGTGTAACAACACCATTGTTGTCTGCAAACTTTACATAAGCTGCTATAAAAAATTTCAATTTAGGATTGGTTTTATTAACCAATTTTGTAAATAAACCTTCTAATGGAGATTTTATCATAAATTTTTCATAATCTTTTGTTGCTTTATAGGTATCACCTTCTTTAGATTTCATTACTATTATACCTGTATCTGCTTCAACAGGTTTATAGGTGGAAACTCTATCTGACCACAATTTAAAATTCATTGATTCAGACAAAAGTTTCTTTCTTTCTTCTTTAGTTATTATATCATTTTTACATTGGTAGGTGTTCATAAATTTCCTATTAAGTGTATTCTATCTTCTTTAGAGGCATTAATAGCAGTATGTTTTTTATTTGTATCAACTATACAGTAATTACCATCAGCAGGATATCTTATAATATTATCTTCAACTATAAAAAAACAATTTTCATTTGTAATAATAGGTATATGAAATCTTTTACACTGGTCTTTGTGATAGGTGTAACAAGTTTTGCTTTTTAGATTCATCAATCTAACTCTATATAAGTTATGTTCTTTTATAATAGAGTTGATGTAAGGTATATCAAATAAAGGATATGTAAATTCTACTTCTTTTTCAGGCAAGTCTATTGCTCTACCTGTACCAGCAGAATGATCTTTGATAGTCTTTGTTCCTTGAAGACAAATCTGGTCTTCCCATTTAGGTAGTAAATCTAATTCACTTTTTATTTTATTTAAATCATACATTTTAATTTGTCAACCAATTCAGTATCTATTTTAGACAACCATTTTTCATAACTAAAAATTTCATAGTCTTTATATTTATCCGTTCTAAATTTAGCCCATTTCCAATCAAATGCAATAACTTGATTATCATTCATTGTCATATTACTTAATGCACCGTTTAATTTATATACATTTTTTTCTTTAAAAAATTTATACATTTCTAAAGTTTGTTCAGCTAAATCTTTAGGTCTAGGTTGACCTTTGTTTAAATCTGGTCCATAATATCTAGTGATAACATAGTTATTACCGACTTCTAACAATTCAGGAACCCACTTACTTTTTAAATAATTCAACCAAAAGACTTCATTCTTTAAAAAAGATAGATTATCTTCTCCCTCATAATCAAAAGTTTTTTTAACTATATTATCTTTTATTTCAATCATAGGGTATAAAATAGGGTGACCACCAACCAGTCCAACCTTTCTCCATTATGTGATGTAATTGACCTAGTGTACATATGCTATAATCTTTATCTGGTCTTTCTGCATTAAACTTTGGACAAACTTTATCATAAGTTTCATATACAACTTGTTTATAATAAAATTCATCACTACCTTTATTATATACTTTTAAATATTCTGTATCATTTGATTTAAACTTATCCCATATCCAAGACTTATCTCCTGTCCAAGATACAATAGATGAGTTTAAAGGTGTATGTGCTGGTTCTCTCCACCAAGTATCATCTAATAATGTAAATTCTTTTCTAATTAAATTAGGTAGTTTATTATAGATAATAACATCTAAATCAAAGTATAAGTTTTCTCCATCTCTAAACTTATCATACATTTGAAGTTTATTATACCAATTGCCGTAGATGTCATTTTCAATAACTTCAAAACTATCATAAGATAAACCTGAGTAGTTATCTATCATATGTTTTAGGTTTCTAACGTGCCAATCAGTAAACTTATTACCAAATTTACAACAAATTATTCTCATTTATTTTTCTTCCTACTCCTGTGTAGTGTATAACTTTTATTTTATTATTAACCTCTTTATCTAATATCATAAAATCTGTATCAAATTTTTTCATATACATTTTATTAAGTTCTAAATTATCTTTATAATCATCTGTATATTTAGCTATCCATTGTGATGGTGTTGTTGTCAACTTTGCTTTATGTTCTATTGTTTTCCATTTTACATAGTTTTGTTCACCATAGTATTTTTTATGTACTTCACCTGTATTATAATAATGCAGTTGCCAATATTCAGGATTTTTAGCAAAATCATCCCAAACAAACTTTAAAGAACCTGATTTAAATTTATAAAATCCACCATTAATACCTAATTTGTTTTCCCACCATACACCATAAGTAACTAACTCATTATCTTGTACAGGATAACCTAAAAGGTCATCTACATTGCCCGTAATCACTTGGTCAATATCCATAACTATAATGTCATCTCCAGGTTTTTGATAAGCAAAATTTGGACTAAAATATTTTAGTTTATGCCAATGTTTCTTTATCTTATCGTAATGATTATATGGCAATACGACATCTGCCTCAACATCTGTATCACTTAAACAAACAAACTCAAAAGGTATAGTAGAGTTCTTTTTTAAACTTCTATATAATTTTGATACATAGTCTGGTGTATAAAAACCTTTAAAATATACGCAACAAATTTTAAGCATATCTTCTCCATACTGTATCAAAGTCTTTACAGACACAATGCACTATTTTTGTTTCATCTGGTATAAAATGTTGTTTATCAAAAAAATAATGCCAGTTATCATCTAACCATTGTACATTAACATTATTAGTTTTAACTTTGTATGAAAAAATTGTTTCATTATCATATCTAAACATATCAATAATATTTTGAGGATATAAACTTGTATCAGTTCTTAACTTTGTCATTAAGTTTATTGTATCTTTAAAATTCTCAAAGAAATTTAGTTTAAGTATATCTTGTTTTCTTGCACCTATGATACCAGTATTAATAACATCATTTTTAGGATCAAGTCCATTTTCAATTAACATTGCTTGACAATTAAAATATTTCGCTGATGGACTTCTTATACCTTGACTTACTTTTCTATCTTTTATTATATGAGTATTATTGTTATACACACAAATACCTTTTGACAAATCCCAACAATCAAAGAAAGACTCTTTAGTCAAAGGAACAGCGTCAAAATCTAAATATAATATTTCGTCATAGTCTTTTGATAATTCTTCAAGTAAATGTATTTTATAAAAATTTACAACTTCATATCCTGTTAAGTCTGGACAAACTTTAAGTAATTTTTGTTCAAAACTTTGATAACGAAGATCGTACCCAAACATCATAAAAGTTGCACCTATAGATTCAGCATATTTCTTTTTTGACTCAACTAATTTAGTATAATGTTTTTTAAATGCGTTGACCGTTACACTTGCCTTTTCGGTTGTATCAAATTTTATTTTTGAATCACCATAATGTTCTTCAACTGGTATATCAATATAAACACTATAAATTACTCGTTGCATATTTTTCCTATCAATGTAAATCTAGTACCTCTTTCATCTGGTATCTCATCTTCAATCAATACTTTCGCATTGTCTGGTAATTGTTTTTTAAATTCTTCAATATTGTTAACACAATTGTTATGTGTAGGTATATCAAACATAGCATTTGACTGAAAGGCAAAATGGGTGTTCTCAAATCTTTTCCACCAAGGTGTTTTGTATTCAGGAGACGGTCCCCAATCTTTCATTGATTTCATATGTTCACAACTTGTATTAATAATCAAATTAGTTCTTTTAAATAAATCCCAATCTTTATCATCTTTAAATCTATGCCAAATTCTTTTATCAAATACATCACCTTCAATAAAATCTACCTTTGAATAATCTTCATATAATTTTTTTGATTTTAAAATAACTTTTCTATCACTATCAATAGCAGTAATTAATTTAACATCATTATAAAATGCTGGTACTAATATGCTTCCATACCAACAACCAAATATTACTATTTCAGAATCTTTATTTAAAATATTTAAACTTTTAATATGATTAATTAAATTAAGTTTAGACTTAAATTGGTTTGGACTATATGAATCTAATAAGTATTGATTCTCTCTAACTTCTTCCATAATGTTTTGTAATAGTTTTATATCCATTTTACAATTTCCTTAAACTCTGGTTTTTTATCTTCTCTTTTAGCAAAAGAGCTTATTGTATCTTTTCTATATGATTTTCCGTATCCACAAGTCATTAATATTATTGGTCTATATTCAGCATAATTTAGTCCTATATCGTGCCATTTTTTTATATCTCTATAAAAACAAGATGTATAAGAAACATCTATATTTTTTTCTAAAAGATAACTAGATAAATTTTGAATAAACATACCCACCTCAACAGCAGATGTATCAATAAATTTATTAATCTGACTTTCCCACGCTTGGTCAAAGTACATTCCTTCTTTAACTTGTTGTTCATAAAAAGGATTAGGTTGTCTTGGTTTAGCGTGAATAGCAAAAAGATATGCACCTGTCTTAATATGTTCATAAAAAGGATTTTGTTTACCTTTCCAACCACCTTCAGTTTTATTTGCTTCACCTTCTTCTACTGCTAATTTTTCTCTATCTACGTGATTGCCTCTAATTATACGCCAAACTTTAATCTTTTCTTCTTTATGTTCAGGTCCCATAACAAAAACTTTCCAAGGCATAGCATTATTTTTTGATGGAGATGTTTTCCAAGCTTCCCACAACGCTTTATCAACTACTTCTTTTGGAGGTACTTCTTCTTTATAATGAATAACGTGGTGTCTATCTTCTAATAATTTAAATGTATTACTCATAATTAATTATCTCATCTATGTCTGGTTTATATTCATCTTTTGCTTTAAGAGACCTATTTTGATTACTATAACCTACACTTAAAATAAGAAAAGGATCAGTAATCATAAATTCATCTTTAAATTGTTCATTAATCTTATCAGGAAAACATTCTGTATATCCTAATGATAATTCTTTTTCTAAACAAAGCTCTGTAAATATGGTAGCAAACATACCCACCTCTACTGATTTTTCTATTAATGCACTACCTATATTCATTATTTTTTTATATGGATGTTTTTTCCAAATTCTTCTTTGTATTGAAGGACTTACTTTTTCTATTTTTCTTTCAGTAATAACTATCACATAAGGACTATCTAATTCATATGCTGGTTGAAAATATGTTTTACTCGCTTGTTTCATTTCTTTTTTTAATTTACTATCAGGACCTAGTACGATTATTTTATAAGGTACTAAACTTTGTTTTGAAGGTACTATTTCAAAAGTTTTTTTCAACAAAGAATCTATTAAATCTTTTTCAGGTATTTTATCAGTTCTCCATTTTTTAGTTTGCCAAAATTTTTCTATTTTCATTTTCTTATTATCCAATCATTTATCACTAACAAGTCTAATCCTGTTCTTTTAAATGTTCTTAATGCGTCTTGTGGTGTTTCTACAATAGGTTCGTGTCTATTAAAACTTGTATTCAACAACATAGGTATACCTGTGATAACATAAAACTCTCTTATCAATTCATACAATTTATTATTTTGTTCTTTGTTTACCGTTTGTATTCTAGCAGTATTATCTATATGAGTTACGCCAGGTACTTTATCTGTTTTAACTTTTACTATTCTACTCATATAAGGACTAGGACTATTTGTATCAAAGTATTCTTTATAATGTTCTTCTAATACGACAGGTGCAAATGGTCTAAAGTCTTCTCTATCTTTTATTGTATGATTAATAACATCTTTAATATCTTTTCTTCTTGGATCTGCTAATATACTTCTATTACCTAATGCACGATTACCACTTTCTGATTTACCTTGAAACCAACCTACTATCTTACCATCAGCAATATTTTGTGCTACTTCTATGTAAGAAGTTAATTTTTCTTTTCCTGAATAATCATATTCTTTACCAGCAAATGTTTCTGTTATATGTATATTATTATTCAACATATAGTCGGCGTGTTGATATGTTCCTAATGCCTGACCTTCATCACCTACTGCTGGTGGCAGAAATACATTTTTATAATGTTTTGTAAATTCTTCATTCATATATCCGTTGTAAGCAACACCACCTGCAATACATAAATTATCACAAGACTTTAGAGGATAAACATATTTCTTTATTTTATCTATTGTAAATTTTTGTAGTGTATATGCTAAGTTTTCTACATTATCTAATTTTATAAAATCAAAGTGTGGTTGTTTTTTTTCAGTAATAGGTCCATCTAATATTGTTTCAAATATATCATAGTAGTATTGACTATACTCACCATAACCTACTAGTCCCATTAATTTACTTGCACCCAATGTGCCAAATCCTGTCAAGTTAGACATATGATTCCATAACCAACCTATAGGTAGTTTATCGGATAAGTCAATTAAATTTGATCTTCTATCAAAGAATACACATCTATATTTTGATCCTATACCATCTATTGCTAGTATATCAGATTGTTCAAAACCAGAATTAAGAAAGGCATAAGTGGCGTGTGATTGATGATGGTCTATATAATAAAAGTTGTCTTTGTAATAGTAATCCCATAGTTTCTTTGGCACATAATCAAATACATCTTTAGGTATAATGTCTTTACACATTCTAATACCACCAAGAGTGTAAGTAAATGCTAATACATCATCTGTTTTTTTAAAATACTCTTTTACAAACTCATCATTTAAAGTATAGTCTGCTGAATTTAGCACATCTGATTGATGAGCATACGCCTCAGCTTGATAAGGTAGATTATGTTTAAATCTAGTATATCTTTCTCTTTGATTATGAAACACACCATCATAAGTATTATGGTCGTGTAGATTTAATGCTACTGCAAATATTTTAGTCATTTATTGGTTCCAAATCATCTTGTAGTCTTTCTGACTCTGTTAATAACTTTGCATATTTTCTCATAGGAAAATGACCTTTAGGTTGTACCCATTCAGTACAAGTCTTACAATAACTTTCATATTTAAACAATTGAAAATTCATCATCTTATCAACATTTTCTTTTGACAACTCAAACATTCTGGATAGTTCGGTATTATTTGCAAACTTCTTACTACAATGTATTATAACTTTCTTTTCAAAATCAATAACAGGTACCATAGGAAAAGCAGCACACAGCTTCCTATCTATTTCAGGTGCTTGTATAACATCTGTAAATTCTTTTGA
>Ga0209830_10003642_pt1 | contig 11640 bp, 8 predicted proteins | sample ArcticOcean_MG_C_12_FD_187439 | JGI IMG/M metagenome (GOLD analysis project Ga0209830, IMG submission 187439) | Marine microbial communities from western Arctic Ocean - ArcticOcean_MG_CB8_130 (SPAdes) (version 2) | ecosystem: Environmental > Aquatic > Marine > Oceanic | place: Arctic Ocean...
ATTAAAGGAATAATTCGCACAGGCCTTTTAGATAAAGAACGATCACCTATTAATTTTACATCCACTTCTGATGTTGCCAGCAAGCCAGTGAGCAATCTCAATGTAGTTCCGCTATTATTAAAGTTGATAGTTCCTTTAAACTTTTTAAAACCGATACCAAGTCCGAAAATTTGATAATGGTTAGAGCTTATTTTATGAATTTGAACCTTTAGTTTTTTAATAGCCGCAATCGCAGTCTGAACATCCTCCCCACTGGAAACATTATATACTTCTGAAATTCCGTAACTTTGTGAAAGAATTATAATTGATCTAATGCCAATAGATTTATCTCCAGGCAAATGCACTGTTCCATTAATAGAAATATTATTTGAGGGTAAAAAACACTTTTTATTTGCCATTTAGCGTAGAATTATATAAACGCTCAACTAATAATACAAATTAATAATATGGCAGATAAAAATTGGGGAATAAAAATATTTTGCGAGTGTGGAGCTAAATATTATTCCATGAACAAGAAAGATAATATTGTTTGTCCAACTTGTTCGGCCGCGTATGTTCCGGAAGATTTAAATGCAAAACCAAGCCCAGTAACAACACCGAAGCCAGAAGCTAAAAAAACTGATGAATTGGCAAATATAGATGACTCGCCAGAAGATTCATCGGATGATGACATTATAAGTTTAGATGATCAAAAAGAGATTGAGGAATCTAATGAAGAAAAAAAACCTGATTAAAACCTAAAGTTTCCGCCCAAATAATATTTAATAGCATTTTTATCTTTTGAAATTTTTTCAGTTGTTCCTTCAACTAATATTTCCCCACTTTTTATAATATAAGCTTTATCCAGAACATTCTCTATCGCCCAATAGTTATGATCAGTGATTAAAATAGAAAGACCTGCCTTTTTTAATTCAAGAATAAAATCTTTTAAAGAATTAATAGACAGTGGATCTAAAGCCGCACATGGTTCATCTAAAAGTAAAGTGGTTATATTGGGATTGCATATTCTTTGAAGGATAGAAACTTTTTTATATTCTCCTCCAGAAAGCAAATCTGCCTTAGTATTTTTTAAATAAGCTAAATCAAAATATCCAAGCAAACTCTCAATTTTTTGATGAATTTTTTCCTTGTCGTTCATGTGAAGTTCTAAGATTGCGTACAAATTATCCCCGGCAGTCATATTTCCAAAAAGCCCTTTATGCTGCTCTAATAAACTTATTCCACCTAAACTTCTTAAGTGAATCGGAATGTTATGTATTTCGTTGTTATCAAAAATAATGCTTCCATGGTCTGGAAATATTTTTCCAATGATCAAATTAAATAAAGTTGTTTTCCCTGATCCATTTGGACCTAGTAAACCTACAATTTTTCCAGCCTCCAAAGTTAAAGAAATATTTTTTAAAATTGCTCTACTCCCAAGGGATTTAGAAACTTGCTGAACTTGAAGCGTTTTATTTTTATTTTTATTTAAATTGAATACGTTATTTTGGTATTCTTTTTTGTTCTCTATAATACTAAATTTTTTTTTTAAAATAAAAGGTTTATTTTTTAAATCTTGTGTTGGCTTAATTTTAATTATTTTTTTTGCAGGCAGTACAAATTTTTTTTCTAATATTAATATATCAGGATTTGTTCTTTCGTTTATTTTAATAGGATTATTTTTTTTTATAGTGGCTTGAATAGATATTTTTTTTTTCATTTAATTTTTTTTGCGATTACTCTATCTGTTGATGAATTCATAGTTGCTATAGTGTTATTTGTTATTGTGTCGATTTCTATCTTATCACAATAAACAATATGTGATAAGCCCATAGTTAAATCCTTCATCACCACAGTGTCTGAAATAATAATAATATTTTTTGAAGAAAAATGTACGGCTTTATTTGAAGTAATTAAGTAATTTTTATTTTTTATAGTCACATTTTTCTCATACCTTACTATATTTTTCTTTTTATCAAATATCCCAATTTCAGATTTAATTTCAATTAACGAGTTATCTTTTTTTAGTTTTGTTACAGAGTAGGGAGCAATTAAATTAATTAATTCTGGTTTATTTAAATCCAAAAAAGACTCTTTAGCTTTTGTAGTAAAAATTTGTCCCAGACTATTTTGGCTTTTGTATTCAACATTTGTGAATGTGTTCTTATTTTGAATTTCTTGCTTCGTTTCTTTAGGAGACAAGTGTTTTACTTTTATAGATCCTTCATTTTTTCCTGGAAGATAATAATAGCTATATAAAAAAATAAGAGAACTTAAGCAGAGTAGAGTGATTTGAATTTTTCTACCAAATCTCATTGATTTATGAGCTTAAAAAAGACAACACATCATGCATATGAATCAAGCCATGGAGCTTTTTATTCTTTGTAACCAAAAGTACTGTAATTTTTCTTTTATTCATTATTTCCAATGCTTCAATAACCATGCAGGCATTGGAAATATAGGTGGGTTTTTTGGACATAATGTCTTTTGATTTTTTAAGAAATATGTTTTTAAATTTTCTTATTGCTCTATTGATGTCTCCATCTGAAATAAAGCCACAAACTTGTTTTCTTTTATTTGTAACTATAACACAACCGAGTCTACCTGATGAAATTTTCATCACCGTATTTTGTAGAGAGGAGTCTTCAGAAACTAAAGGAATGTTTTTTTTGGCAATCATTATTTGAGAAATATCAGATAAATTTTTACCTATAGAACCACTTGGGTGAAGCTTACCAAACTTTTTTTTATCAAATTTATTCCTAGTAGCTAGCGCAATAGCCATACAATCACCAAGAGCAAGTAGATTGATGGAACTGCTAGTTGGAATCATATTTAAATTATCATTACCTGCCTCAGCAACTTTGGGAATTAAAATTTTTATATCACTTAATTTTATTAAATTGGATTTTAAATTTGAGCTAATTCCAATTATTTTTATTTTATTTCTTTTGGCATAATCTAGAATACTGTTAAGTTCAGAACTGTTACCACTAAAAGATGCTATTATTAAAACATCCCCTCTGCAAATTGCACCTAGAGACCCATGTCCCGCATCTGTAGGATCTAAAGTAAAGCTTGCAATACCAATTGAAGAAAGAGTGCTTGATATTTTTTCTAAGATTTTTGCAGACTTTCCAACTCCGCAACAAACAATCCTGCCTTTGGTGTTATTAATTATATTTACGGCTTGAGCAAATGAGGTATTTATTGATTTGGAAAGTTTTTTTAAACCTTTAATCTCAGTCTCAATTACTTTGTTTGCAATACTTATAATACTTTTATTACTCATATTAATGACTAAATATATCCTCGTCCCATCCATTAAGATCAAGTTCAGATCTGGTGTTTAAAAATTCAAAACAATGCTTTGCAAGTTGATCTCTGTTTTCTCGCTTTAACATTAAATCTAATTTTTCTTTGAGCTTGTGAAGATACAAGACGTCTAAGGCTGCATATTGTTTTTGCTCTTCACTCAAATCTTTTAAACCCCAATCGGAGGACTGTTGTGACTTATTAAGAGTAATATTTAAAAGCTCTTTAGTTATGTCATAAAGACCATGCTTGTCAGTGTACGTTCTTCCAAGCTTAGAAGCAATTTTGGTACAGTAAATGTTTTCCATTTTTACATTTAGATAGTATTTAAGTATTCCCATCTCAAATCTTGCAAAATGAGCAATTTTTAAAATATTATTATCGTTAAGAATTTTACAAAGGTTAGGGCTTTTGTAATTATTTCTGTCAAACTGAACTATATAAACTTCATCATCACCAGAGCAGAGTTGAAGTAAGCAAAGCTTATCTCTACCTTTGTAATTAAGTCCTAAGGATTCAGCATCAATCGCTACACTTTGTGCATTAGTTAATTTGTGATTTTCAGGTAAATCGTTTTGATATAATGTAATATTCATTGTTATTGAAATCTAAATGTTCAATTGGAGATTGTATATAGTATGATTGAAAAAAATTACAGAAAAACCGTAGCTATATTTGGCGGAACAGGTTTTATTGGAGAAGAAATAGTTCAACATTTATCAAAGAATAGCTACAGAATAAAAATTGCTACAAGAAACACTTATTTAGCACAAAATTTGAAAGTTTTTGGAGATATAGCTCAAATTGAATTGCATCAGGTTAATTTAAAATCAAAAGAATCTATCGAAAAATTTCTAGAAGGCTGTGACGTATGTGTCAATCTGGTAGGGATTTTATTTGAAACAAGGTCACAAAAATTTAAAGAACTGCATACAAATTTTCCAAAAATGTTAGCAACAATTTTCTCGAAAAGTTCTAGCTCTAATTTACTGGTTCATTTTTCTGCGCTAGGAGTTAATTCCAATTCAAATTCAAGCTACATTAAAAGCAAATTTTTAGGAGAAGAAGAGGTTAAAAGCAATTTTTTAAATAGCACAATAATAAGGCCTAGCATAGTCATAGGAGCAAAAGACAAGTTCTTTAATATGTTTGCAAAGCTTGCAGGATTATTCCCTCTAATTCCGCTGGTTGGCTCTGAAGTAAAATTCCAACCTGTTTACGTTGGAGATGTTGCCAAAGCAATTGATAAAATTATTACGAACAACATTTCTAAAAAAACATACGAGCTAGCCGGAAAAAATATTTATACATTTAAAGAATTAATTGAATTACTTTTAAAAGAAATTAGAAAAAAGAGAATTATACTCCCCATTCCTTTCTTCGCAGGAAGAATTCAAGCAATGCTTTTTCAGTTAATGCCAAAACCTCTTTTGACACTTGATCAAATTAAAATTCTTGAGGAGGGAGATAATATTTTATCTGGTAAAAATAAAACACTTAAAGATTTAAATATTGAAGCTAAAAGTATTGAGACTATTCTTCCCACATACTTAAAAGTATACAGGCCAGCAGGACAGTTTACTGATTAGAGTAATAATAGATTAATAAAGCTACACCCAAGCATATTCTAAAAATTACAAATATATTTAGACTAAATTTTTTTAAAAAAATTAAAAAATATTTAATCGTCGTAATTGAAAACACAAAACTAAAGAAAAATGCAAATAGAGACACTAGGTTAAATGCCTCTTCATTTAGTTTAATAATTTCATAAGAGCTTAAAATAAATGCTGCAGATAATGTTGGAATGGATAATAAAAAAGAAAACTTTGCAGCATCTACTCTATTAAATCTTAAAAATCTTGCACCTGTAATAGTAATACCGCTTCTTGATGTTCCTGGAATGAGTGCTAAGACCTGATATAACCCAATAATAAATGCTTCTTTATTAGAAATCGAAGATATTAATTTTTTTTCTTGTTTGTTTTTGTCACTAATAAAAAGAAGAATACCAAAAAAAATAGTTGCATAACCTATCACGGCAATATTCATTATCTGTTCAATCACCTCAAAATATTTTAACAGCCCTCCAATTACAATCACAGGAAGGGTTGCTATAATTAAATTAATTAGCAGACGATGGTTTTTCCAAAGACCTAACAAATCTTTATAAAAAAAAATTACTACAGCCGCTAAACTACCACCATGCATGGTCGCATTAATTAATAGGTTGTTGTTTTTAATTTTTAAAATATTTTCAAACACAATCAGAAGGCCAGAGCTTGAGACTGGGATGAACTCAGACACTCCCTGAACAATAGATAAAAATAAAATCTTAATAAGGTAAATTTCAGTCATTAATTCATTCTTATGCTTTGCTCGATGTTTTGACTATTTCTAACTGTTTAAATTTAGTAAACTTATGCGACTTAATTGTGCATAAAATAAAAAAATAGAGTATTTATTGAGATAAATGTAAAAAATAGGTATCAAAATGGTACTAAAAATCATTTTATTTATGCTATTTTTTTGGTAATTGTTGTAAATAAAGTGTTTAATCAAGAAGATTATTATGACAGAAAAAATGTTAAAATTTGTTGATATTTCCAAAGAAACACCAGGAAAAATAAAATCTTCTGAAAGAACTGAAAATTTTCATGAAATTTATAAGGAATTTATTGAAAATAAAGCTTCGGAGCAAGCAAGCCGATGTTCGCAATGCGGGACCCCCTTTTGCCAGGTCCATTGCCCTTTACATAACAACATTCCTGATTGGCTGAAACTTACAGCTGAAGGTAGATTGGAAGAAGCTTATCGCATTTCATCTTCTACAAATTCTATGCCAGAGGTTTGTGGCTCAATATGTCCCCAAGATCGTTTGTGTGAAGGAAATTGTGTAATTGAAAAGTCTGGACATGGAACGGTTACCATTGGTGCTGTAGAAAAATATATTACTAACACCGCCTGGGATAATGGTTGGGTTGAAAAAATAAATCCTCCTAGAGAATTAAAAGATACAGTTGGAATTATTGGTGCAGGACCAGCAGGATTAGCTGCTGCAGAACAATTAAGACAAAAAGGATATCAAGTAACAATTTATGACCGTTATGACAGAGCTGGGGGACTCTTAATTTATGGGATTCCAAATTTTAAACTAGAAAAATCAGCAGTACAAAGAAGAACAAAACTTTATGAAGATAGTGGCATAACCTTTGTTCAGAACTTTGAAGTGGGAAAAGATTCCACGCTAGAAGAATTAAAAGAAAAGCACGATGCTATTTTAATTGCAACTGGAGTTTACAAGCCTAGAGAAATTAATATTCCAGGAAAAAATTTAAAAAATGTTTTTCCTGCGATGCAATTTTTAACTGCATCTAATAAGAAAGGTTTAGGAGATAATGTTCCGGAATTTGATAATGGCACCTTGAATGCTGAAGGAAAAAATATAATCGTTATAGGTGGCGGTGATACAGCAATGGATTGTGTACGAACTGCTATCAGACAAAAAGCAAAATCTGTTTCGTGCTTATATAGAAGAGATAAGGTGAATATGCCTGGATCAGCAAGAGAGGTTCAGAATGCAGAAGAAGAAGGAGTTAAATTTATTTGGCTATCAAGTCCCAAAGAATTTGCAGGAACTGAAAAAGTTAATAAAGTTATTTATGATAAAATTAAACTAGGAGAGCCAGATTCTTCTGGTAGACAATCTCCTAAAGTAATTGAAGGGGCTCAAGATGAGTTGCCAGCAGATATAGTTATAAAATCTCTAGGGTTTGATCCTGAAGAAATTCCAAACTTATTTTCAGAGCCAGGACTTGAAGTTTCCAAATGGGGTACTATCAAGATAGATCTAAAAACTATGAGAACTAATATTAGGGGTGTGTTTGCCGCGGGAGATATAGTCAGAGGAGCATCTCTTGTTGTATGGGCAATTCGAGATGGACGAGATGCTGCTCAAGAAATTCATAAATATTTAAAAATAAAGAGCCAACAATTTCAAACTAAAGTCGCATAATGAAAAATTTATACCTAAAGAATAGGCAGTTTCTTCAAAATAATCATGTCAATATCGAAGAGCATGATGCTTGCGGTGTTGGTTTTGTTGCCTCTATGAATGCCAAGCCTAGAAGGGATGTGGTTGTTAATGGAATTAATGCTCTCAAAGCAGTTTGGCATAGAGGGGCGGTTGATGCTGATGGTAAAACAGGAGATGGAGCTGGCTTAAATATTGAATTTAATAAAGACTTCTTTGAAGATAAAATTGCTTCTACTGGACATGATATCAAAGACGATCAAACTCTTTGTATTGGAATGATTTTTTTACCAAGAAATAATTTTAGTGAACAGGAGCGTTGTCGAACGCTTATGGAGCAAGAGCTTCTTAAAAATGATCTTTATATATTTGGATGGAGACAAGTTCCTACAAATCCAAAAGTACTAGGCCAGAAAGCCAACGATACAAGACCTGAAATTGAACAGTTGTTGTTTGCTACAGATAAAGATCTGTCTCCAAAAGAGTTGGAACGAACTTTGTTTTCTGTAAGAAAAAAAATTGAAAAAAGAGCAACCGAGGAACAGCTTAAGGATTTCTATATTTGTTCCCTAAGTTCTAAAACTATTATTTATAAAGGAATGTTTTTGGCTGAAAATATAAGCGATTTTTATCCAGATCTTTCAGACGAAAGATTTGTTTCACGATTTGCTATCTTTCATCAAAGATTCTCAACCAATACATTTCCATCATGGGAGCTTGCGCAACCTTTTCGAATTTTGGCTCACAACGGAGAGATTAATACTTTAAGAGGAAATGTTAATTGGATGAAGACTCATGAAGCTGGCATGGAAACAGATTTAATTGAAAATATAGAGGACTTAAAACCCATAATTAAATCTGGAAATTCTGATACAGCATCATTGGATGCGGCATTTGAACTTCTGGTAAGAACTGGAAGGTCTTTACCAATCGCAAAAATGATGTTGATACCTGAGGCCTGGTCTAAAAAAAGCAAAATTATTCCAAAAGCCCATAGGGAAATGTATAATTATTTAAATTCTTTAATTGAGCCTTGGGATGGGCCAGCAGCTATAGCGGCATGTGATGGTAAATGGTTAGTGGCAGCCTCTGATCGAAATGGCCTAAGACCCCTTAGATACACCATAACAAAAGACAAACTTTTTTTTGCAGGTTCAGAAACTGGAATGATCCCCGTATCTGAAGATAACATTTTATTTAAAGGTAGGGTTGGTCCCGGACAAATGATTTCCTTAGATTTGGATAAGGGGAAATATTATAATGATAAAAAAACAAAAGATCATTTATCAGCAAATCCTATTTATAAAAAATTTGCATCCAATCATATTGAGTTAAGCAAAACTTTAAATGAAATTAAAGAGAAACATTCATTTGAAGGATCAGATTTAAGAGAAAGACAGTTTCTAGCAGGATTTACCATTGAGGATTTGGAAAGCATATTGCACCCAATGGTAGCAGACCAAAAAGAAGCAATTGGTTCTATGGGGGATGATACCCCAATAGCGGTTTTGTCTAGTAAATTCAGGCCTCTTTCTAATTTTTTTAGGCAAAATTTTAGCCAAGTAACCAATCCTCCCATAGATTCTTTGAGAGAAAATAGAGTTATGTCCTTAAATACAAGATTCGGAAATTTGGAAAATATTTTAGATGATAGACTTACTGAGCAAAAAAGCTTTGTTTTGGAAAGTCCCGTACTATCAAATTCACAATTTAAAAAATTATTCGAATTTTTTGACCAAGACCAAGTTCAATTAATAGACTGTACCTTTGATAAAAATGATAAAAACTTAAATCTTAAATCAGAAATTGACCGAATTAGAGAAGAGTCAGAAATTTCTATAAGGTCAGGAAAAAAACATTTAATTATATCCGATAAAAATATTTCCAAAGATAGAATAAGCATTCCTGCCATTCTTGCTGTGGGAGCGGTTCAATCTCATTTAACACAAATAGGTTTGAGAAAATTTGTATCTATTAATGTTCAATCTTCAGAGTGTTTAGACACTCACTACTATGCAGTCTTGATTGGAGCAGGAGCCACTACTGTGAATGCTTATCTAACAATCGATTCTATTTATCAAAGATTTCAAAAAGGATTGTTTGATAAGTTAACTTTTGAAGAATGTGTTCATCGATATATTAAAGCCGTGAATGATGGGCTATTGAAAATAATGTCTAAAATGGGAATTTCTGTAATTAGTTCATACCGTGGGGGTTTGAATTTTCAATCACTGGGTCTTAGTCGGGGATTGGTAGCTGATTATTTTCCAGGGTTAGAATCTAAAATATCAGGAATTGGTTTGTCAGGAATTGAAGATATGATTAAAAAACAACATGACAAAACATATTCAGAAAATGTTATAACTTTGCCAATAGGTGGTATTTATAAATACCGTCATGGAGGAGAGACCCATGCCTATCAAGCAAAAACTATTCATCTTTTACAGACAGCAGTAGGAAAAGATTCTTACGAACTATTTAAGAAGTATTCTAATTTAATAAGTGAACTACCTCCAATTCATCTTAGGGATCTTTTAGATTTTAGAAAAAATAATAAAGCAATTCCTCTAGAAGAAGTGGAATCTGTAACTCATATTAGAAAAAGATTTGGTTCCGGTAGTATGTCTATGGGTGCACTATCAAAAGAAGCACATGAGACTTTAGCTATTGCTATGAATAGAATAGGAGGAGCCTCTTGTAGTGGAGAGGGCGGAGAAGATGAAAACAGGGCAATATTAAGAGAAAATGGAGATAATGCTAACTCTAGAGTTAAGCAAGTAGCTTCAGCAAGATTTGGTGTCACTGCGTCCTACCTAAATAACTGCAATGAAATTGAAATTAAAATGGCTCAAGGAGCAAAACCTGGTGAGGGCGGTCAGCTACCGGGATTTAAAGTTACAAAAGAAATTGCAAAATTAAGACATTCAACTCCAGGGGTTACACTGGTTTCTCCACCACCTCATCACGACATCTATTCTATCGAAGATTTAGCTCAACTAATTTACGATTTAAAGCAAATCAATTCTAAAGCCAGAGTTGGAGTTAAGCTGGTATCTTCCAGTGGGATTGGAACTATTGCAGCAGGTGTTGCAAAAGCAAAAGCAGATATTATTTTAATTTCAGGACACAATGGTGGAACAGGTGCTACACCTCAGACTAGCGTCAAGTACGTGGGCTTACCCTGGGAGATGGGTTTAACGGAAACTAATCAAATTTTAACCCTCAACAACTTAAGACACAAAGTTGTTCTGCGAACAGATGGAGGAATTAAAACAGGTAGAGATGTAGTAATTGCTGCCATGATGGGAGCAGATGAGTTTGGTATAGCCACCACTAGTTTAGTGGCCATGGGATGTATCATGGTTAGACAGTGCCATTCCGATACTTGTCCAGTAGGGATTTGTACGCAAAACGAAGACTTAAGAAAAAAATTTACTGGTACACCAGAAAAAGTAGTTAATCTTTTTACATTTGTTGCAGAAGAGGTAAGAGAAATTCTGGCAGAACTAGGATTCAAATCATTAGATGAAGTTATTGGTAGAACAGATTTATTGAGACAGGTATCTAGAGGAGCTTCCAACCTAGATGATTTAGATTTTAATCCATTATTAGTCCAAGCAGATCCAGGCGACAATCCGAGATTTTGTAAAGATAAAATTAGAAATGAAGTTCCAGATACTTTAGATAAGCAAATTCTAATAGATACTTTGCCTCTAATACAGAGCGGTCAAAAAATAGAGATGAGTTACACAATTAAAAATACTGATAGAACCGTAGGAGCAAGACTGTCTTCTTACATCGTGACTGATTTTAAAAATAATAATTTCCCTGAAAATCATATTAAAATTAAATTAAGAGGGTCAGCCGGACAGTCTCTGGGAGCTTTTGGGGCAAAAGGAGTTAAGTTCGAAGTCATTGGAGATTGTAATGACTATGTTGGAAAAGGTCTTTCAGGTGCTACTATATCAGTAAGGCCTCCAAAAAGTAGTAATCTTGAAACTAACAAAAACACAATTATAGGAAACACCGTTTTGTATGGAGCAACATCAGGAAATTTATTCGCTGCAGGACAAGCGGGGGAAAGATTTTCAGTTAGAAACTCAGGCGCTACAGCAGTGGTAGAAGGAGCTGGTACTAATGCGTGTGAGTATATGACAGGCGGATGCTCAGTCATACTTGGTGAATTAGGTGATAATTTTGCAGCCGGAATGACAGGTGGGATGGCATTTGTTTACAATCCGGAGGACAATTTAAGCGATGTAATCAACTCCGCCTCGGTAGTTTGGCAAAGAATTGAAACGAAATATTGGGAT
>Ga0209830_10003645_pt1 | contig 11633 bp, 5 predicted proteins | sample ArcticOcean_MG_C_12_FD_187439 | JGI IMG/M metagenome (GOLD analysis project Ga0209830, IMG submission 187439) | Marine microbial communities from western Arctic Ocean - ArcticOcean_MG_CB8_130 (SPAdes) (version 2) | ecosystem: Environmental > Aquatic > Marine > Oceanic | place: Arctic Ocean...
GATATCTGTTGCTCTACATCATCAAGTGCATGTTCAACATCAACACAATTAGTGCACCATGTAGCTGTATAATCTTCAACGATTGCAGGAAGGTCGGCTAACTGACTTGTCTGGACAGAACTATTGTTTGCTTCAGCCCACTGCCCTCCGAAGACGACTCCAATTGACAATGTTTCAGCCGGTGCGGCATCGGCATTGATCGGAATAATTATCGAAAGTAACATTAACGAGACAAGGCAAGATAAGAAGCGCATTAATCAAGGCTATCTAGTGATTCAATATCAAGTGTTTTGATTGCTGTCAATATTACACGCTTTACAATTGTATAAAATCCTCAAAGGCACCATCAACGAATAACTTACCAGAAACATCCTCATCACGAAATTGTTCTAAGCGTGATGAAACACCACTTCCGGTAAGACGGCAGGTTGAAGCAACACGGTTTAACAAACCATCAGCAAGGTCAAGAGATTGCAATGTGGCATAATAGACACACGCAACAACCATCAGTATGTTGGTGTTGACAGTCAGTGGAGTTTGCACTCCATCGCCAGGTTCGCACAAGAGGTCTAGTCTATAGGCAGCGTTTCTGTGAACGAGATCTAAATCAGCATCACTCAATGTAACGGAAAGATTTTGTTCAAGATGGGAAACCACCTGGTCAACATCATCACAACGCAATTCACTAGGATTGATTCTGCGGGGTGGAGCCACACCTAGGAAACTAACACGAGCCTTGTAGTGCTTCATAATTATTGTCTTAGCAGATAATATCTGCTTGTCAGTCAGTCCAAACCTAGGAAGGTCGAAGCGACGGTCAATCTTTGAAGTGATTTGCAAATCTCCACCGAGCTCAGCCAAAGCAATGGCGATAATTCTAGCGTTGTTTTCCTCAGAGTCACCCTTCAAGTCATCCTTTTGACGGCAGATAGACTGCTTAGGCATAGCCAATCTCTTTTGGTCACAACTCTTCAAACCGTCACGTAGCTGATTTTCTTCATCAGTCAATGGCAAGCAAGCCATACGAGCTAAATGCTCTAAGCGAATAGCCGAATTATAGCCATAAAGGCTATTCATCTGATTCATTACTTTGCCGAAGAATGGATGACTATCGCGTACAGTGCCACGTTCCATCAACCTCAAGCGATAGAATGCCTTTTTAGCGGAAGAAGAGAGTCCACGGATTTCCAGTTTAGAAAGTGGTTTACTACCAAGTGCAGTGTTTTTGTCAGTCTTATCAAAGGTCTTGACCTTGGTTGCAGTTGCTCCTTCGCCATAATGGCGGTTGTCATCATTGGCAGTGAAGAATTGGAAATTAGCTACTACCACTCCACAATCGTCACATACCTTTTCCGCACGCACATCGTCAATGGTGAATTCGCCACCATTGCATTCTATACACTTGTCTTCTTCTTGTTTGTTTGTTTTATCATTCATATTTCATTCCTCCGTTTTATGATGCATTCTTAATAAGGAGTTGCACGATCCTTTTGTTGTCGACCAGAGATTAGGGTTTCCTAAAAACCAGTCTCTTGGCGCCAGTTTAGTCGCCATACAATCTTATATGCGACTACTACTATTTGAAACTATCGCCTAAGATGTCGTATAATGGCCGAACATGAATTAGTCTTGTTCACATTAATAACATTCATTCGACCCTATATAAAGTAATGAAACATGAATACAAGTCATCACCTCAAACAGTGCCTATAGGCAGTTTTTGAAACGTAGAATCTTGTTCACCTTCTCTTACTAAGTTGGTTTATATAAGATTCCATTCAGCCTATATGGCATTAAAGAAATGTAAATTTAGGGGACAATGTCTGGTGAAAAGTTTCTATCCTATCGGCGCAAAATTGAGATAATAATTGGGTAATAATGCAAGCCTTCAATAACGGTTGACTTTAGTTCACATAGTCTAGGAGTAGTTTCAATGTCGAACCATACACAGGTACCAATCACCAAAGAGGCAATACCTCATGGTTTGGCAGTTCCTCAATGGTTAGAAGATGGTATACAAACCGAGTCCGGCAAAGACATCCTAATTATCCACTCGAATGATAATTCACGGACAAGTTTGTTACAGCAATTATCAATGAATGGTGTTCCTGCTGATACAACTCGGCATGTGACAATTCAACGATTAGTGGCGTCTCTACATTTGGATCTTCGCTTGCCAGGAATACTTGAAAATGATGCAACCCTCTTTTCCCTAATCCACGAAGAATGTGTCAAAGCGGCAAAGAATAATCAGTTTCCGTTAATGCATAGTGGCGAATATGGTGCATGGACTACATTCAAAAGCGAAAGGCTCCTTCAATTGCATCGAGTATTATCTGAAGTTAGAGACCCCAAGGCTTGGCAAGACGACCCCGGTGCACAAGACCTAGTCGGGATACTAGGCCTTATCGAAGATAAATTAGGAGGTTCACACCCAGACTTGGTCAAGAGAAGATTGGTTAAGGAGCTCAGTTCAAAAGATGAAGTTCCATTTTCACTAAAAGAAATAAGTGGAATAGTAATTTTGGATATGGCACCGGACTTCACAGAGATTGAAATTGATTTGTTAACTGTAATTGCAAAATTCAGGCCCATCCATCAATTATGTAATGCCGGTAATTTCCGCATAGGCCACCATGGTTCATACATCCAAGATATTCATTTCATCTCCCAATCTGAACTCCCCAAGTGGTTACCCGATCACGCGGTATGGCAAGCCGTAAACCCAGCGGAGTGGCTATCCCCAATCGGCCTGATGCGAGAGACTAATCACCACATTATTACTTTGGATCGGAGTGAACATTCAGTAGATGCTGCAATTGAAATTCTATCAAGTCACCAAAAAAACCAAGGTGGCACAGTTCTATTAATAGACGGTGCTAAATCTTCAAGGGAGCAAATTTGGTCAAAGAGGCTAGGAGAATTAGGATATGACCTACCACTTACCGCAGATGAGTTGGATTCCCAGCCAGCCATTGCAGCAATATTGCGATTAGCTAGATTGAGCAGTGGCCAAAACGCATGGAGTTTGACAAATTTAATCAATTTGCTTTCAGGGCACTCTTTACCACTATTTACAGGCGCTGTGACAAGTGAAGAACATCCAACAGAAAAGGATTGGGAGGCAAAACCAAGTCGTTCTATTTTGGAAAAAATGGCACAGTCATTCCACGTCTTAGGTGGTCAGGGTGCTCTAAAAAGATGGATGAGAATGTTAGCCCAAGCCAAGCCACAATTGGGCGATAATAAAGAAAGAACCTTGAAAGAACTGGAACAGACACAATGGTGGATAGCATCATTGGCCCGAATTTGGGCCCCATTATTACTGAAAGGAGAAGAAGCACTGTTACAAGAGGATGTTATTGGGTGCTCTAGTGGGCAAATATTGCCTTTGCCAAAGTCACTAAAAAATGGTGCACAATGGTTTAATCATATTCTTTCAAAGGTTAATTGGCAAGCATTGATGCAAAGAACTGCAAAGCAAGATCGTTCTATTCAAGCACTACAAATTCTCAATGAATGTTTCAATAACGTAGTTCAACAAATGCATAATTGTGGATTTAAAAACGCTTCAAGTGGCATTGAGTTCACTGAATTTTTAGAATTAATAGCCAGTAAATCGAAATTAGAGACTTCGCGGACAACCAATCAAAATTTGACATTAGCAACTCCAGAGGATGCACATGGATTACAAGCAGATTTGGTAATATTAGCAGGGTGTGATGTCGATTCTTGGCCAATGAAAGCACCAAAGGTACCGTGGATTGATTCTGAGGCGAGAATAAAATTGGGACTCCACACTACAGATTTACCAATCCGTAGAGGGCGCCATCATCTCCGTCATTTGCTAAATGCAGCAAAAACAGTAGTGATTTTTGATACTACTGCTGATGAGGGTTGCGGCCCAAGTGCGCCATTGGCTGAATGGCTTGGTGATTTGAGATTAGAAGGAGAAATATCCAATCATTCCCAAATCCCATCATTCATTCCAGATACAGAATACTTAGAAAAATATCCGAATAGAGCATGGCATTTGGTTCATCGTCAAAGCGGTGAAGGTCAATGGCTTACTCCGCGTCCGTTTTCTATGGTTATGAAATCGGGTACAGCCCGAGGTCAACGTTCAGGTAATCGAGGCAGAGATAGAAAACAACGTCTCGGTTTGGCAATTGCTGGAGGATGGGCTGAAGAAGGAACTCCTTCCCATATTGGAACGGTAGCAGTAGCCCATGAAGAGAAATTACAAGCCGATAGATTTGCAAGGCAACCTGACTTTTCTAACTTGGATGATGCTGAGACAATCGCTTGGGAGCAGAGAGATATAATGTTGAGTTCTGATTCAATACTCCTGCACCCAACTGCAAACCTCGCTAAGAACGGAGGCAGAATTGCGAAAGATTGGCCAACTTTGGGATATAAATCGGGGAGGAGTAAAACTCCTGCTATCGACCCTAGGCCTCTGCCTTCAGTGAACATTAACAAAAGTGAAATCAACAATTATATTGGCGCCAATACAACTCGAATAAGCGTTGAAAGGTGGTCTGCTAGCCGTATCCAAGCATGGTTAAAATGCCCACGCGAAGCTTGGATGAAATCTCATTTACGGGCTGGCCAAGAAGAAACACAAAGCGAAGACCTTGACAATAGAATCAGGGGGACTATTATTCATGATTGCGAGGGTGCAATATTGCAGGGACATGGCGTAGATGTGGGTGGGCCAGCAATGTCCAAAAGCATCTCATTGGCAAAAGGCCCAGTTGGAACAAACGATAAAGCATGGAATGCAGTTCTTGAATATTTGAAGGATAATGTGCCATGGTTAGCAAGAAGCGATGCGGTTGCAGTTCACAGAACTAGGGACTTACTCGGAATCTCTACAACAGAATGGAACCAATACTTGGAAGGAATGATCAACCTTCCTCCAAGTGGTAGACTTGGCCGATTGGTCAACTCTGATTTGGCTCTAAGGGATGTGGCTCCTATCGCTTGTGAATGGTTTTGCAAGTCCAATAGTAATGATTCAGTAACCATTGATGCAAGCGATGATTTTGGCAAAAAGAAACATTTCAAATTAGCGGGAAGAATCGATAGAGTTGATGAAGTAATACTGCCTAAAAGTCTGCGAAAATTAGCAATAAAGAATGGTCTATTAACTGACAACACGGATGATATGAAAGCCCTCACACTCGGCTATCAACAACCCTGTGGCCCAGCCAAGAGATGGATTATTATCCGTGATTTGAAGAGCCTTGAAGGCCCTAAGCCAAAAGAAGGTGGAGATAGACATCGCAAGGCTATTTTTGATGAAGTACAACTTGGTGTTTATGCTAGAGCTTGGGAACTTATCAATCCTGGAGATAGAGTAGTTGGCGTAGGTGTCAGTGAAGTTGGCGAAGACACTGTACATTATGTTGACATTGATAGTGACTTACGAGAATACTTAATCGATTTATCTATAGGGGAAATATTTGAAAATTGTCAAATCCACTATCGTAATTTAGGAGAAGGTGCACCACCTAAATCTTCTGCCTTTAGGGCGTGGATGAGTGAAAGAATCCGTACTTCAACAAGAGCGGTAACCGCTGCAGAAAAGGGAATGGTTAATCCTACACCTTCAAAGAAAAATTGTAAATACTGTTTGGTCAAAAGTTCATGCCCAGTTTCATCAGTCGTTGGAGGTGGAGATTAATGTCAAAAATAGAATTTAATTTAAGTCAAAAGTTAGGATTAGATTTGGATAAGCACATTGCTCTAGATGCGGGTGCAGGGACTGGTAAAACCACAGTGATGGCTGAAAGATATGTTCAACATTTAATCACAGCAGAACAACGTGCAACTCTATGTTTGCCCAATGGCCCAAGAGAGCCTTTGCAAGGACAAGGTTCACTACGAGCACCTGCTAAAGAGCGGAAAGATTTCAAACAATGGAAAGGACTCACTCCTAGTGAAGTGGTTGCAATTACTTTCACTAAGAAAGCAGCAGCAGAACTGAAAGCAAGAATTCGTAAAAGAGTTTCAATTTTACGACCTTTGCCGATGGTTTCAGGTGCAACAGATTTAATTTTTGACTCTAGAATTGAATCCAATGCTGATGTAGAGAAATTGGTTGCAGCCTTGGACGATGCACCTATTTCTACTATTGACGCCTTCCTCTCAGGATTGGTTTCACCGCATTTGGACATGGTCGCGATACATCCAAATCGGGAACAAATCGCGGAGGAAAGAATGCCTTTGCTACAACAAGAGACCCTACACACCGCTTGGCGAATCCGCTCTGAATACGATGCACAGGAGGCCGGAATATATGTTGGCAAGTCGGAATTTATCGAAGCGAGAGATCGACTTGCAGTATTGCTTGGCGGTCAACAAAAGGCAGCAGTAGTGTTCACTGGAATGCTATGGAAGTCATTATTCGTTGAAGAATCAAGACGCTCAATATTGCACCGTTGTAACGAAATGGGTCTCGTTTGGGATGGGATAAGTAATCCTCCGAGTGAGGCATTATTGCAAATGATAGTGGAACCCGTTCAAAATGAAGTACTTGGCCTTGCTACTGAGTTACAAGATAATTTACTAAATTGGACTAATGTATTCACTCAGTATTCCGCCAACTATGTTTCAGCGGCAGAGGTAGTTCATGGAACCCAGCAAACTCGATTTAATCATTTACTACAATTGGCTAGAGAGCCGTTACCCACCGAAGCGACTCATCTAATTCAATGGGTCTGGTTAGTAGCTATCGCTACAGCATCATGGAATCCTCTGCACAAGGATGATGATGTCAAATTTTTATCAAGAGGTGGATTGCCTAGCGGGAATAAGCATGGTGAATGGCCTAGTGGTTTATTGGCAACAAGTAAAGTCAGGGGTGTTTCCGGTGCGGAAAAAATAAGAATTGCAACTGAAGCAAAACCTTTTGTTAAGAAAATAGTTTTACTTTTGGATAATCAGCAAGGTCGCTTGATTAGAATGCTGGGTCGCAGTTCTTTCACATTAGAACCGTATTCAACCATTCCAATGATGCCTCTAGATTGCAATTATAGAATTTCACCCCTAATGCCGAATCCGCCGGAAAAGGCACCATCGGGGATATTGAGAATCTCTAGTGAATTACAAAGCAATGTTCTCGCTGATTTGCTAACTGTTCATAGAGGTTGTAAAGCAATAATGACTCTCAGAAAGGCACAGGAAGGAGTTCATGATTTCGATGATATGCAAATTTTGGCCGGAGATTTATTACTCTCTCGTTGCCCGGAAAGTTGCCGTTTTGATTATCCAGCTGCTGTGGTAGAGGCCTTGGATAGTTTAGGTGATGAACCATGGACCGACTATCACATCTCGCGAGCCTTTACAGTTGCACAAGGCAATGATAAATGCCTAGAGGATTTAGGTCATAGATTCAAAGTTTTACAATCGCTTAGAAGAAAGTATAGAGCATTTATCATCGATGAATATCAAGATACTAACCCCGCCCATTTTAGATTACTAGCACGACTATGGGGGCCACGAGATAGAAGGTCGGATGAACCGAGTCCACCATCGGGTGATTGGGATCCAACGATTTGTATCGTCGGTGATATGAAACAGAGTATCTATCGATTCCGTCAGGCAGAAGTAACCGTGATGTTACGAGCAGTAGAGGAAATAAGAAAAAATAACCAACTTGAGTTATCTGAAATAAAAATTGCCCCATATCGTAAATCTGGTTATGGTCGAGACCCACGTCCTACAGGCGGAGGTAATTCATTTTCTAACCAGCATGATACAGGTGCGGAAAGTCCTCAGCCATGGACTCATATTCCGGCAGGAATCGAAGATGACAAATCCACTTTTATACCACCGACTCGGTTCTTGCAACGCCAAGAAGGGCATATTGATCTAACTTCTAATCACAGAACCCTACATAATTTAGTGCATACATTGAATGGGGTTTTTGAAGATGTTTTCAACCAAAGACACCACGCATTACCCGGGGATTGGCATGCAAAACCTCAGGCCCTTAACCCAGCGAGGAATGATGATGCTGAGGGGATATTGGAATGGATATTGCCCTTGCAACTAGAAGCCGGAACTCCTGAAAAGGACATGTCGAAGCCATTGGTTGCATTCAAGAATCCTAAAGCCAAATCATCTGAATTAGAGCATGAATTAATCGCTTCACGATTGCGCGCACTGTTCAATAATAGTCCGACCAAAATTTTGGATGGAGCAACTAACGAAATGGTTGAAGTTGTAGAAACCACTGACCAAATCTTACCAGATGACGTCATGATTTTATTACATTCTAGAACCCATTTACCTGATTTAATAGATAAATTACAAGCAAAAGGGATTCCAGTTCTTGCTGATAGACAAGGTGCATTGCTAGCCCGTCCAGTTTGTATAACTTTGATGGCCGTATTAGAATTGATGAGTAATCCGCATTCTAAACATGCAGCATTAGCGATTTGCCGCTCGCCTATAATGGGTCTAAAGGATGTGCAAATCGCAAAAGCCTTGGCAACACCTATTGAGGAAGGATGGTGGAGTAAACTGATAGATAATTCACCCACAGAAGAGATCAAGAATTTGCTCATCCATTTGTTGCAACTAGTAGATGCTGGGGCAGTATATGATGTGTTTGATGCAGTATTAGACCATTCTGATTTGCTAATTGCCTATCCAGGGGATGCCGACAGACAAAATGGAGAAGCATGGTATGCGCTGGCAAATAAAATCGGTAATGAACTAGGGCATGATTGTAATGCTATTTACAACCGAATGAAGCAATTGTCTGAACTGAATAAATCTGGTCCAAAGGCTGTATCAGTGCCTTCCGGGGGTGCCGTTCAAGTAATGACAATTCACGGCGTTAAAGGACTTCAATCAAAGGTAGTTGTCGTTGCTGGACTTTTCAATGCCGGTAAAATGGATGCGACGATGGCAGTCAAAGAAAACGTACTAGTCACCCCCCAAGTTCTTGCTGGAAGAATTAACCCATGGATGAGCCGTGATAGGCCATATGATGGCCTATGGCAATTCACCAAGAACATGGACTCAGCACAAACACAGGCGGAAAGGAGACGTGAGTTTTATGTTGCTTTGACTAGGGTCGAAGACAGATTAATTCTCGTCGGCAGCCATACTAATGAGGCAAATCACGATACAGCAGAAGGCTGCTTGAGATTGAAAAAGAGTAAGCCTAACAAACGCAGCATGGGGTTGATGCTACTGGAGGGATTGCGAGGGCTGGCGCATTCCAATTCAGTGACAGACTCGCCTTGGTTACTCGAGAACGATCTTACTGAGTCATCATTGACCCCATATGCCGAATCAGAATTAATGATAGACCCACTACAAATTTATTTTGATTCCGGTTTAGGTGGAAATGCCATTACAAGCATTCGAATTTACCATTCACCTGATTGTTTTGACAGTGTTAAAACTAAGTCGCCATTGAGCAATTGGTTAGAGGTTGAAGCGAGAGTGGACAAAATAATGAAGGCACCTCTATCCTCAAAAACAGCTACAGAATTACCAATGGTATCCCAATCGATTAGGATGAGTTCACACTCACTAGATACATCTCATCAATGCCGCCGCCGCCACTGGTTAGAACATATCAAGGGATGGAAGCCAGAGAAAATGCAATTATTGAACGATCAAGTTGGTTCTGCTCTTACCACTACAAATAACTGGCCAAGCGCCACAAAATTCGGATTAATAATGCATAGATTGGTCGAAGTTGGCCTTGCCAATCCGTCAGCAGCAACAGGGACACCTTGCCTAGACTTGCCCGATGGTTGGCGCCTGCAAAGTGAGGATGCTTTGGCAGATAAATCAGTCATCGACCAAGTACTGGTAGAATTCAATATTGACTCTTCTAGCAGCGATAAAAACATTGCAGCACAAGCCCGAATAACCGCACAACGACTAGTCCAATTATCCCTGCTAACTCAGAATGGATTACTTGGAAAACTATCTGCTGGAGAAACTCAAGATGGATTTACAGTTGAAGGTTTGAGAACAGAATTACCATTCTTATACAAGCATAATATTGCTATGCAGGATAAATACAAAACAGTATTTTCATTATCGGGCCCACAACCAGTTGCTGAAGTAGAACAAGTTACAATTTCATTTGACGGAAGGGCTGATTTGGTATTGGCATTACGAGATAAATCTAACAAAGGGTATCTGCAAGTCGTCGATCTAAAAACTACAGGCTGCAGGGGTGAATTCGATGAATCGGATGTAAGTAAAGGTCATTTATTACAAAGGATAGAAGGGGACCCTCTAAACCCATTTGCAACCACAGATGCAGAAAAGAAAATACTGAAAAAATACCGTTTGCAACTTACACTATACTCTTTTGCTTTGGAGGCGATGGAATCAGCAAAGCCAGCATCGGAGCGAAGAGAGATTTTAGCACCCGCATTACTCATCGGAGCATCAGGAAGAATGGTTCGCTTGACCCCTGAAGATTACCAAACAGCGCGTAAGGAACTGGAAGGTCACTTAGAGTGGATGGCACAACTGGGTGTTACAAATACCGAATCTGATGAGCCACCTAGATTGGAAAAAGAAGCCACCTCAATTTGTGAACAATGCCCATACTATAGTGGGAAGATACGTCTTTGCGGCCCAATCGATAGTTTCACCGGTCACATTAACAACATCGGATGAGCGGCTGCTATTATGGGTCATCTAGCAGACGTAGAAAAAGGATACTTTTCCCACCTAATCGGTGCGTGGAAAATGGCAGCAATATTTTTATTCGGTTCAATCCGTTGTATTATACACGGGTTTATTCCAGCAGTAGACACAGAATGTGCTCAAAGTACTGCTAAAAAGGTTAAAATGAATTAAAGTCTTTTCATTCAAACAATTGCTTATCGTTCTTGTTTATTTCTTAGTTCCCAGCATTGTCAAGGTTCCAATAAAATCTTCCTTGACACCAGTTTTGATTATTTTTACATCAGTAAATCCTGCATTTAGCATAGCATTATGCCATTGCTGTTGAGTTAGTGTAGTCATGTGGACATCTAGTGCAGTTGGCCATTCCAATGAGTCTTTATTTTCTGAGTAATGGTCAACACCAGCAACAAAAACACCACCACTATTTAGCCATTCATCATGAATTATTTTTATCATCGTCACTGGGTCTTCAAGATAGTATAGGAATTCCATGCTATGGATCAAATCAACTGGATTCTTAGGTCGCCACTGTGGTAGCATGGCAACAGAATATTTTCCTTTAGGGTCAATCTGTATTGCCTTTTCAATCATAGAAGTTGCGCCATCAACCCCTTCGGCAGAAATGCAATTTTCAAGAGATTGCAATTTACGAACGACCCAACCATTACCGCAACCGATATCGATTGCTGTAAATGGCCTCTGAGATAGATTATTTGTTGCTAATGCTAAGTTTAACATTTGACTAACAGAGGCTGCATGGCCTCTTTCCATACCTTCATCTTTACCTTTACCTGCCCATTCACTGAACACATCTGTAGCATCGCGCATGGACAATGCTCAAGCAAATGGCCTATGAACCGATGCCTCACAGCAGTTTACATGGGCGTAGACATTGACCTCGTGAAAATGAAAAATCTCATCGAAGAAACTTGGGAAAATGACATCATTCCTTCCTT
>Ga0209830_10003651_pt1 | contig 11628 bp, 14 predicted proteins | sample ArcticOcean_MG_C_12_FD_187439 | JGI IMG/M metagenome (GOLD analysis project Ga0209830, IMG submission 187439) | Marine microbial communities from western Arctic Ocean - ArcticOcean_MG_CB8_130 (SPAdes) (version 2) | ecosystem: Environmental > Aquatic > Marine > Oceanic | place: Arctic Ocean...
GCAAAAGTTGTATAAGAAAAAATATATAAACTAAAAACAGTTGTCCAAACGAAGCTTAGAACTAATAAAATTTGTAATCTCACAGATCTTGGCAAAGATCTTAGGTCATTTTTACTATCATCAAATAAAATGTTAGCAGCATCTATCATCCAATTTTTTAGTGATTCCATAAAGCCAGAATAGATATTTATATGTTAAAGGCAAAGGTTAAAGTGTCCTTTAATTTTTAGGTTCAATTGGACTTTATTGCGTTTACCAAATTTGCAGAGCTTTGGGCACCTGAAACAAAATTTGTTCCTATTTCAAAAAAAGGTACTCCATTAATTTTTTTTTCTTTTGCAACCAAAATACATGAATTAACTTTTTGAATATTTTTTGGATTAAAAAAATCATTAATTGTATCTGCACTAATATTAAATTTTTTTCCAATGTTAATTAAAATTTCTTTATTTCCAATATCAAGTCCTTCAATAAAATATGATTGATATATTTTTTCTTTAACCTCGTTTTGTAGATTATTTTGTTTGGCTAGTTCTATTAATAAATGTGAAAATACAGTATTGGGCGTTTTTTTTATATCATTAAGATTAAAATTAAGACCTTCCTTTTTAGCCTCACTAGTCATTTGATCGTACATTGGTTGAGCAAACTTTTTTCCACCAAATTTTATTTCTAGATATTTGTCTCTTTCAATTCCTTCTTTTGGCATATCAGGATTTAATTGAAATGGGATATGCTCTATCTCAAAATTAGTTTTAGGAAATATTTTTAATGCCCTATTTAATCTTGCTTGACCAATAAAACACCATCCACAAATTGTGTCAGCAAATACTTTTATTTTCATTATTTTATGAACGAAGTTTTTTTTTATGAAAGTTAATAAATCGTTCTACGTTTGATTTATTAAAAGTTTTATTTTCTTCAAAAGAAACTTTTTTCATTGAGTAAGCATTACTTTTTGTTTGTCTAAACATTATAGTAATATTACCTTTGTATAATTTAAGTTTAACAGAGCCATTTACTTTACTCCTTTTAAGGTCTACAATTTTTTGAAGTTTAAACCTTGCTTTTGAGTACCAATAACCATTGTAAATAAGTTCAGCATATTTAGGCATAATCTCATCTTTTTTATGCATAGTTTTTTTATCTAAAGTAACAGACTCAATTGCTCTATGAGCAGACATCAACAATGTTCCACCTGGTGTTTCATAAACTCCTCTTGATTTGATTCCAATAAATCTATTTTCAACTAAATCAACTCTGCCTATTCCATTTTTACCAGCAACATCATTAAGTTTTTTTAACAAGTTCCCTGGAGATAATTTTTTACTATTTACTGTTATTGGGTCTCCATTTTTAAATCCTATAGTTACGAATGAAGCTTTGTTAGGTGCTTTTTCAGGAGACACCGTTCTTTGAAAAAGAAACTCTGGAGCTGAATTTTTTGGGTTTTCTAAAACCTTACCTTCAGTTGAGGTGTGATATAAATTATCATCAATAGAAAATGGTGGTGCACCTTTTTTATCTGTAAGAATTGGAATACTATTTTTTTTTGCATATTTAATTAAATCAGTTCTAGAATTTAATTTCCATATTCTCCAGGGAGCAATAATTTTTACCTTAGGACCAAAATAATGATAACCTAATTCAAATCTTACTTGGTCATTACCTTTTCCAGTTGATCCATGAGAAACAGCGTAAGCACCAAATTTTTTAGCAGCTGCAATTTGACGTTTCGCAATTAATGGTCTTGCAATTGAAGTCCCCAACAAATAAACACCCTCATAAATTGCGTGACCTCTGAGCATTGGAAAAACATAATCTTTTACAAAAATATCTTTCAAATTTTCAATGATGATATTTTTAACACCTAATTTTTTTGCATTTTTTTTAATTTTTTTTCTATCAATTTCTTGACCAACATCAGCCGTATAACAAATAACTTCAGCATCATAATTTTCTTGAAGCCATTTTAAAATAATAGATGTATCTAGTCCGCCCGAGTAGGCGAGCACTATTTTTTTCTTTGCTTTCATTTAATTAACTACAGTTTGCTTTAGTAGCTTTATAGGCTTTAGTAAAACCTAATAGTGAGTAGTGATCTATAGTTTGGGAGCCTTTTTGGTTATGTGCTTTAACCATTATTCTAGAGCCTTTTTGCATGGTATTAATCATTTTTTTTTCAAATTTATTATCTGTAATCCAGGCAAAATTTTCTCTAACAATATCAAATGTGTATTTATTTTTTCCTGATATGGCACTAATAGAATTTTTGTTATTAAAATCGTATCCGCTAGTAATACTAATTTCATTAGTTATATTTTCCCTAGGTCTAAAGCTAATAAACAACCTTGCTTCTCTTGGGTTATTTTTGGGTGCCTGAAGAACAGGTTTAGATTGTGCAAAACAAACTTTACCTTTTTCACTATTAATTATGTATGTTTCCCAATCCTTATGTGTGCCCATTTTTTTAACCTCTTCAGCATTAACTTGATTAGCAAAAGTAGTTAAGAATATTATAAATATAAATTTTTTAATTATGGGCATGGATTAGGATATATAGCTTGTACTTCATTAATTTCATTAATAATTTTGTCTGTTAATTTTATATTTACACTTTCTATATTTTTTTTCAACTGCTCCATAGTTGTAGCCCCAATAATTACGCTTGTAATAAAGGGCTGTATTTCTATAAATTTAAGAGACATCTGAGACATATCAAGATCATGCTTCTTTGAAATTTTATAATAAGCATCCACTGCCATACTCATGTTTGGTTTTTGATACCTGGTCCAGAAATCACCATCTCTCTCAATTCTAGAATCTTTAGGTAATTTGTTTTCTCTATATTTTCCAGAAAGATATCCACAAGCTAAGGGCGAGTAAGCAAGTAAACCAGCCTGCTCTCTAACAGACATTTCTGCAAGACCAACCTCATATGTTCTATTAAGTAAATTATAAGGATTTTGAACTGAAAGCACTCTCGGAAGGTTTTGTTTTTTAGATAATTCTAAGAATTTAGACAATCCCCAGGAAGTTTCATTAGACAACCCAACGTGCTTAATTTTTCCTTGGTCTATAAATTTTTTTAAATATCCTAAGATGTCTTCAAATCTAGTCCATTCATTATTGTCATCATGCTCGTATCCTAATTTACCAAAAAAATTTGTTTTCCTTTCAGGCCAATGCAGTTGATATAAATCAATACAGTCAGTTTTTAATCTTTTTAAACTTCCTTCAAGAGCCTTTGTAATATTTTTTTCTCCAAACTGGTTTCCACCACCCCTTACATATTCCCTCATGGGTCCGCAGACTTTAGAGGCTAAAATCACCTTGTCTCTCTTTTTAGTTTTTTCAAACCAATTTCCAATAATCACCTCTGTGTCTCCAAATGTCTCTTGTTTAGGAGGTATTGAATAAATTTCTGCTGTATCCCAAAAGTTTACACCCTGATCCAATGCATAATCCATCTGCTCAAAACCTTCTGCTTGGGTGTTTTGCTCACCCCAAGTCATTGTTCCCAGACAGATAGTGCTCACTTCTAGATTGGTATCTCCTAGTTTTTTGTAATTCATTGAATATTTTTTTAAGCTTTGTAAGACATCTTGAAATAATAGTAAAAGACTATTATATATAAGTCATGATATTCAATAAACAAAATATACTAAACAAAGTAAAAGAGAGCCAGCAATCAACTGTAGTAATGGATGATGGCTTAAGAGCATACATGCTTAAAGTTTACAACTACATGGCTTCTGGCATTTTGTTAACTGGGCTTGTATCTTTGATATTTTTTAAACTATCAGTAGTAACAGACGCAAATGGATCTATTGTTGCCCTAACAAGCATAGGAAATACAATTTTTCTTTCAGGTTTTAAATGGATTGTAATGCTTGCGCCTCTTGGGGTTGTCTTTTATATGAGTGCTAGAATTAACAAAATGGCAGCTTCTACAGCTCAAACAACTTTTTGGGTTTTTGCCTCTCTAATGGGAATTTCACTATCTTCAATATTTTTAACTTATACTGGAGCGAGCATTACTAGAGTATTCTTTATTACTTCAATCACTTTTGGTGCAATGAGTTTGTATGGTTACACAACTAAAAGAGACCTTACAAAATTAGGATCATTTTTAATGATGGGATTAATTGGAATTATCGTAGCATCAGTTGTTAATATGTTTATGAAATCTACAATGATGGATTTTGTGATTTCAATTTTAGGTGTTTTAATTTTTGTAGGTCTAACAGCTTATGACACTCAAAAAATTAAAAACATGTACGCAGCAAGTGATACTGGTGAGTTGATGGGCAAAAAAGCTGTAATGGGTGCTCTAACTCTTTACCTAGACTTTATAAATCTATTTATAATGTTGCTGAGATTATTTGGTCAAAGACGATAGTCTTTTTATTTCTTAAGGTTTTTCCAATTAGTATTTTTAAGTAAAATTTCTAGTTCAAAAGAATTTTTTAAAACATGGCCATTAGAATCTGTAATTAAATATTTTAAATTTTTATTACTTGGTTTAAAGTTTTTACAAATTTTATATAAAGCATTCTCGGCAGCATTTTTAAAGACACTAAAACTGACTTGTCTGCTTGAAATATTTAAACCATAGTCCTTCCATGATCCTGCAGAGACCATTTTTGCATAAAGGTCTAAAATAACCTTAAGCTCATTTTTTTCAAAAAATTGCCTTTCTTCTATTTGATTGTATGAATTGTTAACGATTAGTTTTAAGTTTCTATTCATCAAGTTTGTGTTTATTAATCAACGATATCTGGAATGCTGTAAAAATAAGAGTTATTGGTAACATTCCCCATACCTTAAAGTTAACCCAAAACTCTTCTGTTTGTGTTCTCCAGACACACTCATTTAAGAGTGCAAGAGCAAAGAAAAAATACATCCATCTTTTATTTAGCAATTCCCATCCAATATCAGTTAAGGCAATTGATTTACCCATAATTTTTTTGAGAACAGGCTCATTTATAAAATATTTTCCAAAAAATAAAGCAAGAGCAAATAATATGTTTATGATTGTTGGTTTTACATAAAGAAAAACTGGGTCATTAAAATAAATTGTAAGACCACCAAAAAAAGTAATTAAAATACCACTTATTAAAGGCATCATAGGTATTTTTTTCTCAAAGAACCAGGCCACAACTAGTGCTATTAATGTTGCAACTATAAGTGGTGGGATCGCAACTGATAAATTTTTATCACTATTGTAATAATAATAAAAAAATATAGCCAAAGGACCAAAGTCTGTTGCAAATTTAAGAAATGATTTATTCACTTGACAGATATTAACATAATAAAAAAAATATAAATGTTTTTTATTGATTTTTATTTTTAAACCCCCATATTAATAGGAATGGCAATTCAAAAAGCAAAATTTTCAATAGGTGATATTGTAAAGCATAAACACTTTGAGTTTAGAGGTGTAATTTATGACGTGGATTTTAAATTTAATAATTCTGAAGAATGGTACCAGTCTATTCCAAAAAATGTTCGTCCTAGAAAAGATCAGCCTTTTTATCATTTACTTGCTGAAAATGATGAGATTACTTATGAGGCCTACGTTTCAGAACAAAACCTTCTTACGGACGATTCAGAGGACCCTATTAAACATCCCTTAATTGAAGAGATTTTTTCTGGAAAAAAAGGCTCTAGCTACTTTAAGCCATCTAATTAATTCTTTTTTCAAACACAATTAGCTCAAATCTTAGACATAAACTGTAGTTATCATAAATCATATTCTGATCAAGAGTGTTTAATAACGTTTTTATTACTATTGACTCCCTCTGCATTCTTGATCGGGACACTTTTTCATAATAAAAATTAAATTATCTTTTTTTTAATATATATAATTTAAAAATGTTGAAATCTTTTGAACCTAATAAAATTTTCGCAGTAACTTCTAGAGCACCAAAATATGTTCTATTTTTATTTATAGTTGTTTTAACAATTGGTCTAACAGAGGCGCTTATTCTTTCACCTGAAGACTATAAACAAAGTGATGCGGTAAGAATTATGTATGTTCATGTACCTGCCGCATGGATATCACTTGGAATATTTTCAAGTTTAGCTCTGTTATCTGTTGGAAGTTTTATTTTTAAAAATAAAAATTTTGCCTTGATAGCTAAAAGTTTAGCACCTTCTGGATTGGTTTTTAATATTATAGCATTAGTTACAGGATCAATCTGGGGAAAACCTACTTGGGGGACTTGGTGGGCTTGGGATGCAAGAATAACCTCGATGTTAATTTTAGTTTTGTTTTATGTAATGTATTTATTAGCATGGAGAATTTATGAGGACAAAGAACAAGTAATCAAAGTTACTTCATTGATTGCAATTTTAGGAGTTGTAAATGTTCCCATCATTAAATTTTCTGTTGATTGGTGGAATACACTACACCAACCAGCTTCAATTAATATTTTATCAACCAACATAGCAATTCACACATCAATGTTAATTCCCTTAGGCATTATGACTGCGGCATTTGCCCTTTTTTCGTTGCTCATTTTTTTGATGAAATATAATACTGAACTGATAAAAGTAAAAAATAAAGGATTAGATAGATTATGATAAATGAAATAATTTCAATGAATGGATATGGAGCTTACGTTTGGTCAGCTTTTTCATTTACATTGATTAGTTTTACAGCTTTATATTTTGTAACTAAATTACAACTTTCAAAAGAGCAAAAAAAATTTGCTTATAAATTTGGCACTCTGAATGTAGAGAAAGCTAGAGCTGCAAGATCACAAAATATTAATAGAGAAATATTATCCAATACATCGAATATTTAACTAATAAACCATGTATGGTAAAAAAGTTAAATTACGATTCATATTCTTAGCTTTAATTTTAGTGTCAGTTATTTTAATAGTTTTTTTAATTTTACAGTCATTAAAAGAAAACGTTGTATACTTTCAGTCACCATCCGAAATAAAGTCTTTAATAGAATTGGACAAAAAAAAGATAAGAGTTGGGGGAATGGTTAAAGAGAAATCTGTTTTTATAAATTCTAATGAAGTTAATTTCATAATTACTGATTTTAAAAACGAGATTAATGTTATTTATTCAGGAGCTGTTCCAAATTTATTTGCTGAAGGAAAAGGGGTAGTTGCAGAAGGTTTTTTAAAGGATAAAAATTATTTTTCAGCCACTAAAATTTTGGCAAAACACGACGAAAATTATATGCCCCCAGAAGTTAAAGAAGCTATAGGAGATAAATAAATTGCTAGCTAATCAGATAGGTTATTATTCTTTAATTTTAGGGTTGCTGCTTTCAGTTTTACTTTGTGGTGTTTCAATTAAAGACCTTACTAGGAGCAGCAAGCAGATTAACAAAAATGTATTATCTTTATCTTTTCTACAGTTAGTTTTTGTAATTTTAAGTTTCTTGAGTTTGATTTTTTCTTTTATAAACTCAGACTTTAGTAATGAGACAGTTTTTAATAATTCTCACACAACCAAACCATTATTTTATAAAATTTCTGGAACATGGGGAAACCATGAGGGAAGTTTATTATTATGGTTATTAGTATTAACTTTATTTATTTTTCTATTTTTAATTAAATCAAGAGAACAGCCTAAAAAATATAGAATTCTAACTTTACTATTTCAGCAAGTGGTAATTATTGGTTTCTTTTTATTTGTATTAATGACCTCAAATCCATTTAATTATTTATTTCCAATTCCTTCTGAAGGCCTTGGTCTTAATCCAATTTTACAAGACCCAGCTTTAGCAATTCACCCACCAATTTTGTATTTAGGATATGTTGGTACATCAATAATATTTTCATCCTCACTTGCTGCTGTTACACAAAATTATGTTTCAAAACAATGGGCGCAGCATATTAAAAAATGGGTTTTAGTTTCCTGGATTTTTTTAACCATAGGAATTATGCTTGGATCAATTTGGGCTTACTATGAATTGGGTTGGGGAGGATTCTGGTTTTGGGACCCAGTTGAAAATGTCTCTTTAATGCCATGGCTAACATTAACAGCATTATTACACTGCATTATAGTACTGGAAAGAAGAGCTGCACTTACATCTTGGGTAGTTATATTATCTATTACAACATTTACCTTAAGCATGTGTGGAACTTTTTTGGTTAGATCTGGAATATTAAATTCTGTACATACGTTTGCAAACGATCCTGCAAGAGGCATTTTCATATTAATCTTTTTATTTGTTTTAATTATTTTATCTTTAGGGATATTTTTTGTATTTCACAAAGAAAACAATAAAAGCCAAAATAATTTCTTCTGGCTTAGTAAAGAAGTCTCTATTTTAATAAATAATTGGTTTATGATGTATTTTTTATCTGTTGTTTTAATTGGTACAGTCTATCCAATTTTTCTAGACGTAATATCTAGTGAGAAAATTTCAGTAGGGCCCCCTTTTTATCAAAAATTAATAGCACCTTTTTTAATACCTTTTTTATTGTTTATGTCTCTTGGACCAAGACTTAAATGGATAAGATCAAAAATTGAGGATAAAAATTCATTGATTGTTACATTTATAATTTCAGTAATGTTAACATTTTTTATAATTAAAAATTTAACAACCGAATTACTTTTTTATACAGTTTTATTTTCGGCTGCTTTTTTTCTATTTTTTATAACCTTGAAAGAATTATTTATTAAAAAATTTAACAACGTTTCTCAAACAGTGGCACATTTTGGTTTTAGTTTATTAGTATTAAGCATTCTGTTTAATGGCATTTTGTCCTCAGAAATTATAACCAACATCAAAATCGGTGAAAAATATAGTTATAATAAAAGTGAAATTTTTTTTAAAAAAATAGAAGAAAAAAAAGAAAGTAATTTTAACTCCATCATTGCTTATTTTGAAATAAAAGATGAAAAAGGAAAAATTATTGAATTAAAGCCTGAGATTAGAATTTACAATCAGCCTGTAATTATTACAAGTGAAGCAGATATAAAAACAACGTTATTAGAAGATAAGTTTTTAGTAATGAATCTTGTAAAGGGTAATGAATTTTATAATATTAGATATCAAGTAAAGCCATTGATGGTTTGGATTTGGATTTCAGTTTTACTATTAAGTCTTGGTGGATTAATGAGTTTATTTAAAAAAAGATATGAAAAATAAGTTTTGCTTATTTATTGTAATTATATTTTTAAGTTTTTGTTTTATTATTTTCTACAAGGGGTTAAATACTCCAAACACCTATACCCCACAGATTAATGAAAAAAAAAAAATCCCAACTTTTGGAGCCAAGGACTTTGATTCAAATAATTACTTAAATTCAGATAAAATTTTTGAAGAAAAAATCTTTTATATTGTAAATATTTGGGCATCCTGGTGTGTGCCCTGTAGAACAGAACACCCTTTGTTAATGCAACTAAGTAAAAATCAATCGATTAAACTAATTGGATTAAATTATAGAGACAATTATAATAATGCAAAAAAATTTATTAGTGACTTCGGTAATCCATATTCTAGAATTTTAATTGATAAAGATGGAACCCTAGCAATCGAATTTGGAGCCTATGGAGTTCCAGAAACTTTTTTAATAGATAAGAATAAAGATATAATAAAAAAATTTGTTGGCCCAATCAATCAAGAAATTGTTAAAGAAATTAAATTAATTATTAAATGAAAATTTTAAAAATATTTATAATTCTATTTTTAGTCACAAACTTTTCTGAATTAAAATCAGATGAAACAAACGATGTTTTAAAAAATAAAATATTAAAAAATATTCGTTGTTTAATTTGTCAGGGTCAATCCGTTTATGACTCTGAATCAGATTTTGCTTCTAGCATTAAATTAATTGTTGATAGAAAAATTAATAAAGGATTAAAAGAGGATCAGATATACGCGTTTTTAAGAAAAAAATATGGAGATTGGATAATTTTTGACCCACCATTAAACAAAAACACTTATATACTGTGGTTATTACCGTTATTGTTTTTTTTAGTAGGTGGTGCGATAATACAAAAAAAAATTCTAAAAAAAAATGAAAAATAATTTCTACATTAAAATTTTATGCATAGTATTTTTAACAGCATTTTCTTTTGTTGTTAGTGCAGAGGATAATGTGAACGAACATCAATATAATTTTTATACTGGAAATTTTGATTTTAGTGATGATAAGCAAAAAGCTATTCTAGTTGGGTTTCAACATCAAAATGAAAATTTAGAACGAAATACTTTCCTTGGAAATGCCTCGCCTATAACAGGAGGATTTATAACTGAAAATTCTGCTGCCTATGTATATACAGGCGTGGAATGGAATTATGCAATGGGTGGTAAGTTTAAGTTTACTCCAAGCTTTGCTCCAGGACTTTACTACGAAGGTGATGGGAAAGATTTAGGACATGCTTTAGAGTTTAAAACCGAAGTACAAATATCTTATTTAATTTCAGAAAGTACAAATTTAGGAATGTCATATAATCATATATCAAATGCAAGTTTAGGAGACAAGAATCCTGGTGCCAATAGCTATATGGTTAATCTTCTTAAAAATTTTTAATTTAAATTATGAATTTAAAGAATTGTCATAATTTCAATGACTTTAGAAAATTAGCAAAAAAAAGATTACCTTCTCCAATTTTTCACTACATTGATGGAGGAGCTGATGATGAACAAACTTTAAGAAGAAATACCGAATCTTTCAATGATTGTGATTTAATTCCCAATGTGCTTGCTAGTGTTGGTAAACCTGATCTTTCAACAACTATTTTTGGAAAAAAAATTGATATGCCAATTTTTCTTTCTCCAACTGCAATGCAGAGACTTTATCATCACGAAGGAGACAAAGCTTCAGCAAGAGCAGCTGAAAAGTTTGGAACTTTTTATAGCATGTCTACTATGGCTAATAATACAATTGAAGAGATTTCAGCTGTTTCAAACGGACCAAAATTATTTCAACTTTATGTTCATAAAGATCAGTCAATAACAGACGATCTAATTGATAGATGTAGAGTGTCTGGCTTTAATGGTATGTGTTTGACGGTTGATACACTAGTTGCTGGAAATAGAGAAAAAGATCATAGAACTGGATTTACAACGCCTCCAAAACTTACACTTCAAAGTTTATTGAGTTTTGCTATGAGACCTGAATGGGTTTTTAATTATTTTACCCATAAAAAATTTGAATTATCTAATGTTAAAAATAAAACAGATAAAGGAACAAACATTTCCAAATCAGTCATAGAATATATTAATGAACAATATGACCCAGCTATGAATTGGAAAGATGCAGAGTATTGTGTAAAAAAATGGAATGGTCCATTTGCTCTTAAGGGAGTAATGTCGGTTGATGATGCAAAAAAGGCAATAGATATAGGTTGTACAGCTATCATGATCTCAAATCATGGTGGTAGACAATTAGATGGTTCAAGGTCACCCTTTGATCAAGTTAATGCAATCAGAGAGGCTGTTGGAGATAAATTAGAGATTATTTTAGATGGTGGTGTAAGACGTGGAACTCACGTTTTAAAAGCTTTAGCAGCTGGCGCAACCGCATGCAGCTTTGGAAAAATGTTTTTATTTGCCTTAAGTGCTGGAGGTCAACCTGGTGTTGAACGTCTATTGCAAAACATGCATGATGAAATTAATAGAAATATGGTATTAATGGGCTGTAA
>Ga0209830_10003655_pt1 | contig 11623 bp, 6 predicted proteins | sample ArcticOcean_MG_C_12_FD_187439 | JGI IMG/M metagenome (GOLD analysis project Ga0209830, IMG submission 187439) | Marine microbial communities from western Arctic Ocean - ArcticOcean_MG_CB8_130 (SPAdes) (version 2) | ecosystem: Environmental > Aquatic > Marine > Oceanic | place: Arctic Ocean...
TATTATATTATTGAGTGAGTGAGTGAGTTGGTGAATGCGTGATGTTGTGTTCTTTTGTTCTGCTTTGACTACTGTTTGATCTTTGATGCTGTGGAAATTATTTTGGGGAAAACGGGAGGAAAAAGGGGCGATTTTCGCCCGCCGCTGCTGTCATCATCAGTCAGTCAGTCAGCAGTGTCAAGCAGTCGTTTTGTTCCTCAAAACTGGCTTGGATATATTCTGATATTATTATTATTATTATTATTATTATTATTATTATTATTATTATTATTATTATTATTATTATTATTATTATATATCAATACACGCAATAACACGTCGTCATCAATAATAATGTTTAGACAACCGTTCTCGCGTGATTCTTCGAGAGTAAGTGGTTCAAATAATAACAAGAAGAAGAAATCGCACGCGTCGCAAACGACCGTAACACCTCCTCAAATACTTCTTAAGAAGGTGATATTCAATAAAATCAATGATAGGGAGAGTATTAAACTGTTCGTCGAACGAAGGGTCGAGGAATTAATAGGGTTCGACGACGAGGTCTTGATTGGGATCATTTATAACACGATGTTCGAAGAGAAAGACGATGAAAGACTGTTAACGGATGCTCAAGACGGGGTTGAGTTATATAAACAATTACTACCATTCTTAGAGGCTGAGAATACTGATACGTTCATGGAAGAGTTATGGGAGATATTAACGAACATCGATGAAGAGACTGGCATACCAATAAAGTTCATCGAAGAACGAAAACTAGCGAAACAGAAAAGGGACGAAGTGGCAAACACTTTTAGACAAAATAGGGACGATAAACATAAAAGGAGAGAAGATAGACGCGGCGAGGAAGATCGTAGACGAGGAAGAGATCGAAATAATCATCATCGTCGCGATAATCATTATAATAACAATAATAGCAATAACCGCGGCGACGATTATGATGATAATTCAAGAAAACCGTATCAAAACAATAATCGAAATAATAACAATAGATGGGCGTCGGCAAAGAGAGATTTACCATATGATAGATAGATACAGATTAGCGAGTGCTCGATGGCTGATAGTAATGAACTAATATTATAGTAATATTTATAGGAAAAGAAACTATTTACTAGTACGTAATCAAGCCATCTCTAACGTCTTTGGCCATTTTGTGTATATCCATTCTCTAAATTTCTCGCAAGCTTCTAAAAAGCCAGCATCGTTACTGTCTGAAATCACTTCGTCACCATGAACAAACAAAGCGCGCATTTCCAAATTAATTTCATTTTTTGCGTTTGAAGAAGAAGATTGAGAAGAAAGAGCTTCTTCGTATTCGACTTTTTCGTTTTTCAATAAGTCCTCGACTTCGACGCCGAGCTCTGCGACCCAAGCGTCGTGAGAAAGAGGTTTTCCCGTGAGATTGTTGATCATTCCCAGGAATCCTGGATTGCCAGAACCGTGTATCCAATAATTTTCAATGAGCTCTTTGCCCACGCGAGGGTCGTCGACGATCTTCGAATTAGTATTAAAAAAGTACTCCCTCGTTTGATGGACTGCCATTTCGGCAAAGACGTAGCCGTGATAATAGCAAGACGACTCGTCCGCGAGAATGTGCGGAACTGACATTAATGGTCTTCCGGCTAATCCACCCTGGATTTTCATCTCAATTTCATCCGCAACTTTTAGGACGTTCTCGGGAGTTAAATCGTCGTCGGACATTTCGTACAGAGCTTTCTCAAAATACGGAACGGCAATCATCCCTCGTAAAGCCAAAACTTTGTAAGGATGTCGCTCTTTGATAGAACGTTCGATTAAGTTCCATGGAATCGTTTCACCAGAGCGATTCTTTGCATATCGAGCTTGCCAACCCGCATCATCGCATAACGCATCGAGAAACATACTTTGCGTCTCAGCTAACGCGACTGAAAAAGGAGCGCGTTCTTGCGAAAACAGAGGAGAGCCTTGAACGATGTTTGAGAAATGCGCGGCGTGACCACCTTCATGCATCAAAGTAGTCAAAGCGGTGTTCCCAGATCCAACTTCATCCGGCGTCGCTAAAGATGTAAAATTCGTCTCTGACGGAATGAACGTGCCGTCTTGCGTTTGATACGGAGCTGTCGGCCAATGGCAAAATCCATTTGGATATTTTCCTTTGCGATCGCATAAATCGAGACGCATCGTCGCACCTTTATATTTAATGCCCATTTTCGAGAACGATCGTCCCCAAACTTCAGGGGCGTTTTCAAATGGAAAATAGGGATCGCTCAATTTCGTTAATTCACCGGAGAGCATGAATCCAGTATTCCACGGCTTCGTCGCTTCTGCACCTTTTTCAGCCTTTAATCGCTCTAAAGCTTTATCTAATAAAGGTTTCGTAGCTTTCTCCAAACCGTCGAGCATTTCAAAACAGACTTTTTTTGAAAATCCTTCCGCGTTTGTTACTTTCATGTCATAAAAGTCTTCAAACCCGAGCTCGCGAGCGAACAGATTGCGTTCTTTGATGATGTCGCAAAAGCCGTTGTCTAACAAAAACGGGCCGTTTTTTCTGAGCATTTCCCAACACGACTTTCGCACAGATTCGTTCGTATCCGATCTCATCTTAGTCCTAATCACCGTCGGCGTCGTATCGATTATAGTACCTTCAGAATCAGTATACGTCGTCTTTAAGTTATTCCTTGATTTTTGCAACGCGCCTTCTTTCTTCATCATCGACTCTCTCAATTCTTTAGCTGATGTAGATTCGACTATATAACACTTCAAAGTCTTCTCGATTTGATTCAATATTATTCTTTGCTCTTCAGTCATCGTCGTCTTTGTCTTTGTCGTCGTCGTCGATGACGAAGCGACTAGGAGAGATCTGACCTCATCTAACGTTTTCTGATCTCCCAAGAACGTCTCTAACGCATTGAACGACTCGTTTAATCGATCGACTGAATTCCCTTTTAAATCCATTTTGGTTTCCCAGAAGTTATCCTCGTACGATTTATGTCTTTTCAAGTACTCTTTATTGAAATCTTCAATGAACTCCGTAACGACGCGTTGTTCGTTCGTAGTTTCCTTTTGAGGAGAAGAAGCCATCGTGGACTTCGAACGTTGACTTCTGGTTGAACTTATGCTCCGTTGCAGTCGCGGTTGCAGTTGACTCGCTGCTGATTGGCGATGATTATTAAAAGTAGTATTCAAAGTAGTGTTTTGAGATCTTAATAACAAACTAGTGATTCTTTGCATAGAACGTGTTTATTGATTACAGTTTATTGATAGTCGATAGTGTATTGATTTTTGTGATAACAACGTGTTGTTGCTTCTGTCTGTGTGTGCAGAATTTGTCTTTTCTTCAGCCAGTCAGCAGCAGCAGCGAGTCACGCCTGGCTGACACCTTACAGCCAAAAGCCCAAGACCGAAAACCTCAGCGCTCAGCCAGTCAGCAGCAGATTCTTTCACTCACATCATCATCGTCATAATAATCACTGTAATAGTATTAATAGATAGAGATAAATACCACCCATGTTTTCCTCTATGCATACTCAACAACAGTATCAGACTATTAATAATAATAACAATAATAGCAATAACAATAACGTGTTCTCATTAAGAAGCAGCAGAAGAACTACGACTATAAAGAAGGTATAAGAGACGCGTCGTCATGAAATTATAATTGCCTAATTCGATTCAGTATCGCGCGTGCTATGACGACACATACACCGATTATTTATGTGTAATACTCTTTCTATGATGACTAACACTTAAAATTCATTTCATTCTCTCTTATTCTCTCTCTCTTATCATTATTAACACAGATACAATCAATAAGAACAACAACAACACGTGCAGCACAGCAACAACAAGAACAACGACTTAATAAACAGGAACAAAGTAATTCCAATGACATGAGAGTAAACATCGCTGATTCGGTCACGCAATTAGTCGGTTGTACTCCAATGGTTTACTTGAACAAAGTCACGAAAGGATTAAACGCAGAAGTTGCAGCTAAATTGGAAATCATGGAACCATGTTCCTCAGTGAAAGATAGGATCGGATTAGCTATGATTAATGCAGCAGAGAGAGAGGGGAAGATCACGCCCGGGAAGTCGTTATTGGTCGAACCGACTTCGGGGAATACAGGGATCGGTCTCGCATTTATTGCAGCCGCGAAAGGGTATGATTTGACTCTAACGATGCCTGCATCGATGTCTTTAGAACGAAGAATTCTGTTGAAAGCATTTGGGGCAAAGTTAATATTAACAGACCCTGCAAAAGGAATGAAAGGCGCGGTAATGAAAGCGGAAGAGATTGCTTCGGAGAGCAAAAACTCTGTCATTTTGCAACAGTTTGAAAACCCGGCGAATCCGCAAGTACATTTTGAAACAACTGGACCAGAAATTTGGGAAGACACGGCTGGACAAATCGATATCTTAGTGTGTGGCGTAGGCACTGGCGGAACAATCACTGGGACTGGCAGATATTTGAAATCCAAAAATCCAAACATTAAAATTGTCGCCGTTGAACCTGCTGAATCTCCAGTGTTATCGGGCGGTGCGCCAGGGCCTCACAAAATACAAGGTATTGGCGCTGGATTTATCCCAGGAGTTCTCGATGTGGATATTATCGACGAAGTTATTCAAATCGCATCTGACGACGCTATTGAATGTGCGAAGGATTTAGCTTTGAAAGAGGGTTTGATGGTTGGCATTTCTTCTGGAGCGGCTGCTTTGGCATCGATTCAACTCGCGGCGAGAGAAGAAAACGCTGGGAAATTAATCGTAACTGTTTTTCCATCCTTTGGAGAGCGTTACTTATCCTCGGCTTTGTTTGAATCGATCAGGAACGAAGCGCAGGCGATGACTTTTTAAAAGAGAAGGAGAAAAGGGAGGATCGTCGTTCGTTTTGCGTTTCGTCGCAATTGCTGATTTCCCGTTTTATCAATCAATATATTTAAAACATCTGACTGAAACACTAGTACTACTAAACATTACCATAAACACTACTTACTATCCACTAAAACCAGCTAATAATAATAGTAAAAAGCTAGCAAGCGATACTAAATACGTTACGTTTGCAGTAGAGAACCCGTTATCGATTGTGATTTGTTTCCTCTCTTTTTCCAATTTTGCGTCGTCGATCTTTATTTCTTCCGGTTTCCAATTCATACGTTTTGATGGAATTTTAGCTCTTTCTAAAACTAACGTCATCGCTCCATCAGCGACCGTTCCTAACCTTAATGCTTTAAATATCGAATCTGTTTCTTGATTGTCACAGCCGTAGGTCACAACCATCCTCTTCGTCCCGCTTAGATCGCCTAATAGTTGAGCTCTAGGACCGTATTTAATACTAACAGTTGTAAACCCGCGTAAAACATCACCTATCACTGGTGACTGCGATACCTCTTTTTGTGGTTGTAGTCTTTGAACTTTGTCGTTTTGATACGCTTTCGATGTTGGATTGAAATCAACCACTCTCAAGAATCCAAACGTATCGACCTCGAAAATTATACCTAACGGTCTTTGAGATTCATAAACGATCAGAGATGACTCCGTGTTTAGTACTTTTCTGAACATGAATGTTCTTTTTCTCCTCTGATTTTGTTCTCCTTGTTCTCTTGTTCCTTCTTTGTTATTTGTGGTACTATTATCGATGGCCCCTATCGATAGCGTCACTCGTTCGTAGCTTCTTCGACTTTCGTTATTGCCTTTAGACGGAGTCGTCGTCGTCGTCGTCGTAGGTGTTTTTCTGTCATCATCTTCTTCTTCCTCTTCCTCTTCTTCTTCTGAGACAGTTCGTAATACGTACCCAATAGGTTCGTATATTAATCTATTATTCTTATCTTTCAATAATCGAACTTTGTCTATTCTCTGTTCTTCTTCAATCGTTGGTAGTCCATCATCTATCGTTACAAATGCCCGTTGTCTGCGTTGTCGTGATACTACTACTCTCTTAGTAGTATGCTGAAACGTTCTACTACTATTACTACTACTACTACTTCTTCTGACGACGCAGACGCAGACATGGTCAGCAGTAGTAGTAGCAGTAGTCATGGATAACGATCGAGAAATCGAGAGAGCAAACACATCTCTCGTTCTAATAATATAATATCTCTTTTTTCTAACTTTGAGCAATAGAATCTTTATATAACAATAATAATTAATAATAATAAATAATACCGTACGTACAAGTAATAATAATAATTAAATGTTTACTTCTAAAGTTCTCTTCTCCTCCTTCTTCTTCTTCTTCTTCTTCTCCTTCTTCTTAAGTATGAACGCGGTCGACTGTTCATCTTCATCATCTTCATCATCATCATCATCATCTTTATCATCAAAACTAACAGGAAAATCGTATTCGAGAAGGATGTTGAAACAGTTCGCTGCGATGGAACAGGCTGCAGCTTTGAATCAAAATCAAAAGCAGTTCATGACTGCGAAAGAACGAGCAGAACTCGTGCTAGGAAAGGGCCTCAAAGTCCCATCGACGAGAGATCTCGAAAATCCAATAGTGAACGAATCCGATTTATTGAAAGAGCACATACAAAGAACGTCCGCGCAAGAACCCGAAGATCAAGTGAATAGATTGAAGAAGTTACACAAAATATTAAACGTTCATGGACATATCAAAACAGTCGCGGATAGAAATCCAGATAGTGGCTATTTCATCGTCGCATTCGCGTTCATCATTTTATGGATCGGCGTTTACGTGAGACAAACCGTGGACCACGTGAATCACGTTCGCGAAATGGAACGCATCGAAGCGAGGGCTTATAATCATAAATTAGAACGCAGGAACTTTGCAACAGGGACAACAGGCGATAAGACTGCTGATGAGATCGCATTAAGATTCGAATTAGAAGAAGCGAGGAATGAAACCGAGAAATTAAGAAGAGCACTTCAAAATAATAGTACACAAGGAGAAAGCGTTGGAGCGGCTACGCTTACGGATTTCATAAAGCGAAAAGACTAAATATCATTCTGTGATTTGAGTACTTCTTTTTATATGCGTAAGAGTAATAAATATATTATATATACATAAACAGCAACTACAGAAAACAATGAAATGATTATTAATAAACGTTTATGCTCTGAGTGCCGTTCTGAGAGGAATTCAATTCGTTTAATTTCGCAATCGGCGCCGGCGCCTCCAAATCTTTCTCCTTCACTTCTTGTTCGAGCTGATTACGAATCATGCTTCGGAATATCTCACCAATACGTTCAACAGCGCCAGCGGCGAGTACGCGTCTAGTCCAACTCGATCTTTGTTTCAAATCCTCTTCGTAAAATAATAAAGCTTCGCTTCCCATGGAATCCCACAAACCTCGGAGAACACCTACGTAAGCTCTCCTGTGCGATAATGCGCGAGCGAGCGTGGACGAGACATCATCGACATACTTAACGACTGGGTCTAAAACTAAATCGATGTGTGCGTCCGCTTTCGCATTTCTCAAGACTAAACGCAACGATGGGCCGCTCGCGGCAACACCAGCGACTGCTCTTCGCATATAGCCAGCGTATTGCGCTCGGAGTTCACCGAGAACTTCAACCATACCTCGACCGAATTCTTCATCACAGCCATGACCGGCTTCAACCCATTTCGAAAGTCTTTGACATAAATCCGGTCGACGCTCTTCCATCGCTTTTACGGCGCTCAACGCATTTGCAAGCTCAGACGGCAACCCCTGAGGTTGACGCTCAAACGTCGCTAACCGTTTCAAGTCTTGTGTGGTCTTCGTAACCGTACGCTTTGCAACTTTTGCAGCAGTTGTTGTTGCTTTACCAAACGTGGAAAAACCTCGCTTTGCATTTTTAGCCATGTTCATAAAATTCTCCATTTTAGTTGTATTTGAGTTGTTGTTTTTACTCGAATACGAGTAGTTCCCAGTAGTATGCGCCGCGTTCAAGTTTGAACCATTATTATTATTATTATTATTGTTTTTTCTTCGATTGTTGATTTGTCCATTCATTTGAGCGGTTGTTTCGGAAACAGCGTCTCTGAAATCGCGTCCGAGCTGTAAATGCTCGACGGTTTCGTAAATACGAAGCAAAACTAGACGCTCGGCTCCAACGAGAATTTCCTCCAAAGGTAAACCAACATCTGGCCAACGCGTGACAATTTTTTCAAATCCTTCCAAGGCAACGTGCATCTGCGCATATATATCATCCATTGCAGCTTCGGAGACACCTTTATTGTTTAATGCGCTCGAGCACCCAGCTTCTAATCTTAATCTAGCAGATTCAATCCATCGCTCAATGTGAGGTTGAAACAATCCTCTCGTATAAAACCTCGCCGGAACGCTTGGCGCCTCACCTTCTTCGTTAAGCGAAGCAGTTTCAACTTCACAGCAATAATCAATGCATCCGAGGACTTCGTTAGTTGGTGGTGCACTTGGTGGCGTCTTCTTCAACGCAAAAGAAACCGTGGACGTTAACTCCGCGCAATAAATATCGGACGAAACCAATGGCAAGGAAAAACCAATTGGCATCAAGCATGAGTCTTGAACAATGTGGTCGATTTCCAACTCCTTCAAGATGTTTTGGCATAAGGTACCAATGAGTTGATACAAAGTTGCGTTCATCTCCGGATCCTGCATAGCAAGTGCTTGCACGTCTCCTAATATCACGGCTTTATTTCTCTTGTAACACGTTCTCGCCGCGCTCGACAAGTTGCTCGCCAAAATTTCAAACACTTGATCGTTCGTTTCGTTTCGCTTCAACATCCTAAACAACTCAAGAGAAACATCGAGCGCCGGTGCTGGAATTTCGTGTGGAGTTGAATTCGCGTCGACAATACCTCTAAACTCGGACTCATCCAAAGATTTGTAATTTTGAAAGCACACGCAAACGAGCGATAAAACGCCCCCTCTCACATGCCCGTTAAGAATTTGTAGCTCCATTCCAGTCAAAGTTCCTTCTGCCTCTTTCCGCAGTGGTAACTTCAAATGCTGGCAAATCAAAGATAAACAATCAGCCGTTGGCGTTGCAACAGCCAACAAGTGTTGAACGTAACGTAAACTAGCGTACGACTCTGAAACGTTGTTATTGCAGCGTAACTCTTCCAATAGCCACGCCCAGTGCCCGTGCAACTGTAATCGTCTCCTCGTGAAGTGCAACGCTCTCAATGCCGCCGCCAAAGCGATATCATACGCCCCGGATGTTGATAACTGAACGCCATTTTTATTCGAGTTCTTCCCACCAAAAAATCCTGGATCAGATCCCGGCGGCGCAGAGGACGCTCCAACGCCAACTGCTACCTCAAAATTCACGCTTAATTTTACGCTTCCTTTATTGTACGTGATATTTTTCATCGCTCCTTTGTTCTCTTTGTCTTTCACGGTTGCATTTACGTATAACGGTAATTCAACTTCACCACTATCTCTACACCACTCGCATATGTCTTCCAAAGAAGCTTGCGCTCGAGCTGTTTTGCCGGATCGAATATATACTTCAACTATGAGCTTTTCATCGCCGGGACCGAGAGGCAAACGCTTAATTTGTGGCTTAGAAGAAGTGCTTCTATCGAAATTCGTCATCATCATCATCGACGATGCATCGTTGAAACTTTTCTTGTTCTTAATATTTGTTGGCATATTTTCATCGTCTGCGTCAATATCTGCGTCGTTGTTGTTATTATTCGTTTTCTTCGCCCCCATGTTCAGGAGCGAGCTCTCGAGCATGAAATCTGCAACAGAATCGGCACTTCCTGGACCACCAGTTGTTTGGATCTTTACTTTACGACCACGAAAGTCATGCGAGTTCATGGAAATGCGCGGATCCCAACCTTTTGAATATTTCTTCAAACCACGTTCGGTGATATCTACGCTCAAAATATCAATATTCAAGGCTGCCCATTTCGCTCCACCGGCACCTCCAAGCATGCTCGCATCGTTATGTGATTTCGATGCAACGCTGGCTCGTGCAGCATTCTGTTGTTCATTCATGGCATCAACTATAGTTTCGCCGTTCGCCCCTAAAATTTGTTCTTGTTTATGTGAATAATCGCCGATGTTGTTTTGTCTCGTGCCGACTAGAACGGTTTCGAGTCCAAAGCCAACGCGAAGCTCACGACATCTATCGGTCAAAAATCGAACTGCCATATCGACTTTTGATTGTGCAGCTTGTGAACCGAGTGAGCCTTCAAGGCACGACTGCAAACATGCCTCGTACGCAAGCATGCGCGCTCTTTCTTCGCCTCTCCATGGTCCTAGATAACACTCGCTCGTTTGAAGACTTTGTTTTTGCGTCTTTTTCACTAAAACGGCAGCCGCTTTAGACGGTTGACGATTATTATTATTAATTGTTTGTTGCGGTTGATGAACGTTCGAGTTAACATTTCGTTGTTGTTGAGTCTTATTTTTCATGTGCGCATAAGGCGAAACCGGTCTAGGTACGACGACTGAAGTTGTTGTCCCTTGTTGTTGTTTATTAGTCGGCGTCGTCTTCATCGGAGACCAAGTATTTCGAATTTTCGCCGGTGACACGTTTTCAACTTGATGCAATGAATGTAAACTTTGCTGTGCTTGAGCGATACCGGCAGAGCGAATTGATGCCGATTGCGTCTGCGTCGTTGTTGTCTGTTGTTTGCGGTGATGATTCGTTCGCGCTCCTGCGGTCTCGGGTACGGACCATGGATCGTCATTATTATTGTTGTTGTTATTATTATAACCAGTTTGATTATACGCGCTCAAATCTTCTTCATCTTCACCTTCATCATTTTCATCATTGTTATATTCTTCATCGTCATCTTGTGTTGACACTTGCGCCGAAGGTGGACTTTCTCTCGCATCTTCAAATTTATCTTTCAAATTCGTATTCGTATTCTGTTGTATTACGCGACGACGATGATTATGCTGAGTCATTATTGTATCAGTAGTATTCGCTTTGACGTTCAAATCGTTCTCAGAATTCCTCAAGACGTTGTTATTATTATTGTTATTAGTAGTAGTAGTCCTCTGTAAATGCTGATTATTATCAATGTTCTGCGCAGTCCTTCTCCTGTTCTTCTGTTGATTATGGGCCGAGAGTGGGACGTTGTCCTCGTTTTGGAACTCTATCGAAGCCTTTGCGATATCGAACGCGGAAGATTTCCTGATCGTAGAAATAGTATTCTGCGCCTTCTTTGCTGACTACATTAAATTAAAGAGAGAGAGAGATTATGATTAATACTAATTTAATCGAGGGAATAGAGATGCGATGAGAAACTACGACGCGAAGGAGAACGAGAAGAAGAAGAACATAAAACCACGCGCGTTTCATACATCGAGAGACAAGAGTGATATCTGTCACGAGCGTTGTCGACGAATTCGAATTTGAAGAGAAACAAAACCGATTAAAAATATGATGATGATAATAATCTTACCCCTCTCGTCCATCGCTGTGGATAATTAGCTTCGTTATCGAATACCCACGGGTCGTTAGTAGGAGCCATTATTATTAAATAATAAATTATTCTATCGTCAGCGCTTTAATAATATAATGCAGATTGATTTCTGTGACAACTTCAGTTCCCCTCTTTTCACATTTTTCATATTTCAAAATTCTCTTTCATTTAACGAGCTTGATGAACAACGCACATAGAGAACCGAACAACTGATTGATAATCAAGAATGATTTCTATACTATTATTACACAGAACATTTATGTTAGTATATTCTTTTACTACG
>Ga0209830_10003659_pt1 | contig 11614 bp, 6 predicted proteins | sample ArcticOcean_MG_C_12_FD_187439 | JGI IMG/M metagenome (GOLD analysis project Ga0209830, IMG submission 187439) | Marine microbial communities from western Arctic Ocean - ArcticOcean_MG_CB8_130 (SPAdes) (version 2) | ecosystem: Environmental > Aquatic > Marine > Oceanic | place: Arctic Ocean...
TCAAGGAACTGCTTACGGTATCCTATTTGGAATGGCCTATGGCGCGTATGTTACTACTAATTCTTCAACCTTTCCTATTCCTCCAATATCATCACATTTATCATCCGAATCAACTCCATCACCAACGCCTTCAGCTTCAGCAACAGTAGATGGTAATATTAATAATAGCAAAAATAACTTTAACACGCCATTATTGAATTCCAAGCACAGAATCGAACGATTAATACGTGGAATTACAATGCACGGCGTTCGAATAGGCTCCTTCGCGAGTTGTTTCACAGCGATTCAGTTATACTCCAAATCGAGTAGAGATGTTGATGATTACTTGAATTACGTCTTAGCGGGTGGAGTGACGAGTGGGTTGACAGGGCTCTCAATCCCAGGAAATAGAGCAAAAGGATTAGTCTATGGTTTAGTTTTTGGTAGCAGTGTTTGCGTTCCTATAGGATACATGATGGAAGAGAGCACTAATTGGCTCGTTGAAAAAGGCTTTCAAAGTTCGCATAAAGAGAAAAGGCGAGAGTATGAAGAAAAGTCGTCGTCAAAAGAAAACATGTACAAGGGAAAGAATGGAGAAGATGTCACCATGAAAGTAATAGAAAGATTGGAGAGAGAACTTAATGAAAGTATGTGCGAAGATGATGATCAGAGATTGTGGTGGAAATTTTGGAGACTACGACGAAGATGATAACGGCACGGAATAGCACGCATAATTGATTGACGACTGCTTGCTGCGACTACAAACTATCATGTAATTTTCTCTCTCTCTCTCTTTCTCTATTTTATTATGTTCTATTGTTTCTGTTTTTCTAATTCTATAGATGTGCACCCAACCGCATTAATACGGTAAAAGAACCGACTCAGAGCTGTTCGGGGACTTTTTATGACTTTCATTTCTCTTTTCCCATCTGTCGTATTATCGATTGTACCGCTCATACTGATTCTGACATTTACGCAATGCGCCCATTTTGTACCTAATGCCGCGGCAACTAAACTATCCCTCGAAAGCATATTCGCTTTTGCTGGATCACTGCTATTGAAGTAAGTTGAATTTGAATTTGTATTCGTTGTCACTTGATTCGTCACCACAACCGCGACATTGAGTTGTTCTGCGTGCCGTTTCAATGCAGCTGCTATTGCGCTTAAAATATTCTGTCGTTTCACTAAGCTTTCACCGCTAGTTGGACATATTCCAGATGCACCTTCCGCTCTCGCAAGTCTTGCAACGGAATCAATCACTATTAGTTTAGCATTAGATTGAGTCAGTGCTGGTTTTAAATTTTCAATTCTGACTTTTAGTTCTTGCAGAGACTGCGGCGTTACGACAAATACCTTCTCCGCGAGTAACTTCTCCAATCGCTTTTCTGCGTCTTTATCTCTCTCTCCAAAAGTGGAAGCATTGTTTCCATTCCTGTAATATTCTTTATCGTACACTTCTGGAAATCTTTTCTTAGCAATCTCCGCTAATCGGTTCGAACTGAAAGTTTGTTCAGTGTCGATGAAGATGACAGAACCGTCCAGCCCGCCAAAGTTTTTTGGCGCGCAAGTTTGTGCGACTAAGCCCAAACACATTTGTGTTTTCCCACTCCCGGCTGGTGCGACAAATTCTGTAATCGTCCCAATTGTTATACCTCCCAATAAAGCTTCGTCCAGGGTTGTTACGCCGGTTTTAATGAAATTTTCTCCAATTCTTCCTGTGCTTTTCTCTTTCAAGAGCAAGGCGTTTGTTGGCTTTGGACACGCTCCTTTTGCAATTTGATGTAAAGCTTTGTTCGCTTTTTCGAATGAAACGTCGATTAACTCGATGATATCTAATTCGCTCTTCTTCAAAGCGTCTTCGGCAGAGCGAACACCACGTGTTTCCAGCTTTGCTTTCACTTGTCCGTCGCAATTCATTTTTAGTAATGATGAGAGATTCAAATTCAATTCTTCGCGATTATATTACTGGTATACTGTATTATATATATAGTACTGGTAAATAGTATATCAAATGAGCAAATGTTATTATTATTATTATTATTATGATTATTATTAGAAGGTGGCTCGCGATATAAAAAACAAAAACAAAATACTTGTGAGTGAGTGAATAAAATGAAGTAACTACCCATCAGCTACCCATTCAGCAGTAAATAAGAGAGAGCTGAGAGCACCTTGTTTGAAGAGGAACCTAATTAAGTTAACAAATAAACTACGTAGTACTACTGGTACTAGGTAGATATAACAAGGTGGTTGTTTTAACGTATTGCAGTACTAATAATTAGCTGAAACTACTAAACACTATTAATCATCCCCAAGGTAACGTTAAACGATTAATCATTGGATTGATGTTAGAATTTATGTGATTCTTCGTTGACGAAAACCGCTTGCAGAGCGATAGCGCATTTCGCATTTCTGGGCATCTCATTTCGTATGGCGCCCCAACTGCAAACGGGTCTCTGAGTTTGCGTTTCTCGGATAAAGGAGATTTGCAACCAAACGCATCTTTGGTAAATAACGCTCGCACTTGAACTTCTCCTTCTGCGAATTGCTTCTTGAACGACATCACTTCAGGAGTACCAACGAATTCAAAAGAATCTTTTGGTATCTTTAATGCCTTTGCGTGAAGATTCTCAAATCGCTCTCGCTTAAAATCATAGCCGACGACGGTCGTTTTCTTTGGATACTTTCCCGTCAACTCGTAAAAACGACACATCGAAAACATTAAATTTTCAAAACTATCTCTGGCATATTCCTCTGTAAACGCCCGTTTCTCCACACTTAATTCCCCAAACCAGTCATACGCTCGTGATACTTGCCAATACGATGACGATTCGCTCACTTGCCCACCAAGTCTTCTCGTCTTGCCACCGCTAAATAATAAAATTGCTTCTGAGTCGCGCGCCGCTGTTTCTACGCCTACTTTGATTTGTTCCACTAAAGCGTTCGCCGTTCCTGCATGCATTTGATAGTCTTCTAAAAACCATGAATTTTCTTCTCCAGCACGCATGTAATCACTTCCAGAATATACAGAGTGGCCCGTAACGATTATTAAATTATTATATTCAGGAAACGGTGAAGGAGGAGGTAATTTGCTATCCATAATATTAAAGTCTTCTTTCTTCTTCGTCATGATCGTGTTTGATCCGGGATGATCTTCGTCGTCGTTCACAAAATCAAAGACTATTTTAACTACTAGCCATCGGAAGAATAAAGCGACGAGAAAGAATCGCGTGATTTCAAACGCAATTCGCGCTTTCTTTTGCGTAAACGCAATTGAGAGTAAAGTAATATTTGCAAATTTGTTGAACGATTTTCTCTTACGTTGTTTTGTTCCATATTTATTATCGTCGTCGTTTATATCAAGAAGAGCTGACTCAGGATCGAGATTGTTTATGTTATTGTTATTATACATCCTTTTAAATAAATACTATCAATTAATCGTTAATCATACTATAGTATACGAAGTACTCCCTCATTTTGGTCTTGATGCACAATGGAGTGTTTTGTGTTTACACGTTACAGCAGCAGTCACAGCCAGACAGCAGTATCAGCCAGCCAGCTCGTACTGTATGTGCTACAATTATTACTTAAGGAGATAAAAACACTCGAAATACTATATAATAACAATATTTCAATATAGAAATGTCATCATTCGGTGCTAATAGAGGTTTTAGTTCGTTACAAGCCGCAGCTTTCTCAGCGCAGTTAGTTCTGACTTGTTCCGTTTCATTATTAACTCACGCGACCATATCTGAAAATGGAAAATATGCTTATAAAACTGTCACTATCCCGTTCTTCGCAGAATGGACAAAACTGTTGCTCTCTAGCTCGTTCTTATACAACGATTACATCAGTTCAAATAGGTCGATTACTTTGGAGAGGTCTCACACAACTATCATGACAGCGGCAGTTCCTGCGTTATTATATTTCGTCTCGAATAACTTGAACTTTATAATCATACGAGAACTAGGTGCAACGAACTTTCAACTTTTGAATAACTTGAAGATTTTAACGACGGCAATATTCTTCCGATTAATCATGAAAGTAGATTTGAACAAATTGCAATGGAGAATGTTGATTTTACTGACCATTGGATGCACAGTAAGTCAACTTGGACAAGGTTATGGTAAAGATGGAAATAAGTTCGTAGGTAGCGCGTTGGGATACGGTTTAAAAATATGCAACGCATGTCTCACTGCTTTGAGTAGTGTTTTTTGCGAGAAGTTTCTGAAACATTTGCCGAACAATTTTCACTTTCAAAACGTGCTATTGTATGGATGGGGGGTGATTTTTACGACGTGCTCAATATTTGTGGATGGCGAACTTTTTGCAAAAGGCGCCGATGCGTTATTTCGAGGTCATACAGCGCTGACGTTTATGTTGATTTGTAACTATGCATTCGTTGGCATAGCGACGAGTGGAGTCATGAAATATTTAGATAACATCGCAAAGACGTTCGCAGCGACAGGGGCGATGTTTATTGTCGCTACGTTGTCAATTGTAAAGTTCGGGGAGCCGTTTCGCGTGGAGTTAGTTTTGGGGTGTTTAATTGCAGCCGTCGCAGTTGATGTGTATTATCACGGCGAGTTGTTGTTGGATAAGAAAAAAGATGACGAATCCCTAAACGATGATGATGATGATTTTGATATTAAACGTAGAAGACAACTCGAGATGATGGATGATGATGGTGATGACATAGCGATTAAAATGTAGTAAAAATAAAAGAGTTTTTGTATACCCTTCGTATCGTAGGATTTCGTAGGAGTAGGATTTTTTTCTTTTTGTCGATGATGGTCGTTTTTAGGGTTGCAGAAGAAGAAAGAACGTTTTGCTTGTTTTGTTGTTTGACACGCTACGTATTCGGTATTGTTAAATGTAAAACTAAAAGCAAAGCAAAGCAGTTAAAAAAATTCAACCGCATCACGCATATCGCGCGGAAAATAATACGTTTTCATTTTTCCGTCTTGAACGTATATAAAAGAGAGAATAATACTACAGTATTACATGTCTTGAATGTATATATACACATACAATAAATACTAAAAAAATTATACTACTGTTATAAACAATGTCTTCATCGTCAAAACTTGATGATATTGATATTAAGACTTGTTTTGACAAATATAATTTTGCTTGCGTGAATACGAACGTGAAAGATGCAGATGTGTTTACCGCTTTCTTAGTTTACATCGTTCTCGCTTTCATCTTAGTCTTGTTGTTCGGATTACTTCGGCATAATATACCGATATATTCGGGAAGGTGTTACTTGAGTTCATTGAACGTAGCTGGGAACGCACCACCACCGTTACCAAAACTTAGGCGAGATCGAAAACAAGGAAGAAATTTTGTAAAACACTGGTTTATACACATATTCGGCTGGGTCTCACATGTTATGAGTGTGAGCGATTCTGATTTAGTGAATTCTAGCGGATTAGACGCATTGGTATTTTTAAGAGTTGCACAATTTGGCACGCAATTGTTTCTTCCGATTACAATTTTAGGATTAATCCTGCTTTGCCCGCTTCACTTCTCGCAGTCGTTTTATGTAGACGCTTTGACTGAGACGTACGCAAACTCAACAGAAGCAGTGAAGCCTGGGGAAAACTATTTAATGAGTTTAACGATTGCAAATGTAGAGCCTACATCGGGAATGTTTTGGATACATGTGGTCTTTTCGTGGCTTGTCACATTGTACACGTTGTGGTTATTGAAGCATCATTACCGCTCGTACGAGTTTTTACGCCAGGTGTACGGCTCTTCAACCGGAGAGTGCAACGTTTGGAGAACGATGCACTTACCACAGACGACTTTGCAACGATTATTGCAACAAGGGACGAATGAAACGGCAGAGTTTGGAATCAGTAGTGCGCTTCAAAAGATGCAGGACCAAGACCAAGAAAATGGTGTTTATTATAGAACTAGTAGTAGTGGCGAAGTTGAAAAAGATGTAAACCCATTTACAACGAGATTATCGAAAACACTCTCTGAAATTGCAGATATCGTCGCTGGACCGAGCGATTATGAAGAAAATGACTACAATCTGTTAAATGCGATGAACGGTCAAAGTAGTGATTCTGCTGAGTTATTACAAACACAAATCTCTGGATTTTCTCATCTTAGTAGCGGTAGTGGTCCGGGTAGAACGAGCGCACTGGTTAAGAAGACGACCTTCGACGATGCCTCGTGGCCTATACTCTTGGAAGCAATGCTCGGTCCGGGCATCAGTAAGACAAGTGTGCTATCTCCTACTGCTGCCAGTGCTGGTGGGGAGTTTCGCTCACCTGGTGCGAATAGATTTTCGACGCCAGCGACTACGTCGGCAGGTCAAGTACCAGACAACTTTAACAAGAGAAGACCCTCACTGCCGACGTCGCCAACAGGTGGTGCAACAATCAGTAGTACTTTTACTGCTGAAAAAAGTCACGAAAAGTACAACGACGATAGAGATAATAGCAACCTGAATAGTCCAGAGTCGATGGTGAGTCCGACATCATTATCAAGCGATACTTCAAAAGGAGGCGAATGCGCAAAAAATAATGAAGCGAAATTTAGTATTCCGAGAGCATCTCTCGATTTGCGCGTGTCAAATTTTCTCGCGCCGAGGCACAAAGGATCCGATGTTGCAACTCGGTATCATAAGAACGACAAACAATTTTTGTCAAAGAAAGATCAGAGAGAATTGCAAAAAAAACGTCTTCAGCAGCCGAGGCCATCACAAAATGATGCAAATGATAGTGATGACGACTTGATCAACGCTGTTGATGTCAAAAAAAAAATGCCACCGGCACCCATTGAAATTCCAAGACAAACTAGCCGTGATTCAGATTCTGGAACGCCGAACAATCTATCTTCGGCTTCCTCATATATAGGGCGGCCGCTTTCACCGATATCGCCGGAAGAATACGATCACGATCCATATGCTTTACCGAGCTCTGCAAAATCAAAATTCGTCAACAAAATATTCTCTGATGATGGTATAAGAATAAATCAATCAGAGTCGCCAAATCCTTTTTTGAGAATGCCGTCTGCTGAAAATTTGAACGAAGTCATCATTCAAGGATTCATAAGTAGAAATGCCTCAGACAATCATCTAGATGGCATAGAAAATGAATTGCATGTTCTGCATGTTCTGCAAGAAAATATCTCGCAAATCGTCGAGGATTTTACCTGTTATGATGAACTTGAAGATACTCAGTCGATTGCACACAATTGGTGGGTTGGTCTAGATATAGCTGATACGGTATGGGCCAACAACGAAAATGTTAAAAACAGTGAAAACTTATGGGACGACATCGAATGCGGAAAAATTGTTCAAAGCGTTGACGATATAGTTCCGCTCACACCAACTAGACAAGTTGAAGGATTTATGCAAAAATTGAGTCGAAAAGATGTCGAGTTGCAACATTTATCGCCCCACCTGCGATCTGATGAATCTTACGGGCAACATCTTTCAGATATTGCAGAGAATAATTTGGAGGAGGATCTTCCTTCCGCTCAAATGAATGCAGCTAAGAATGCTCTTCATCATGTTGCTACACCAACAAAAGGCGCTCAAAATGCCAACAATTTGTTGTTTCCAAATCCATCCTCTGGTCAAAATACGCCAACTCGGAAGACCCATAGAAGGCGACCGAGTGGAATGGATTTCGAAAATGAGAAAGTTAAAACGCAAACAATGGAAGCAGCAGCAGGTGTTTCAAACGATTGTGATCATTATGCCAAATGCTGTCCAGTACCTTCGGTTGACGATAGAAGATTTGTTTCCGCCGTTCACTTTGTTGATGAAGAAGATTTATTCGTAGACGAAAATAATATTCAACAGCGAGAGAAAATCGTTTCAGTACTCGTCCAGAACTATTGCGTTTTGATGACAGATGTTGGCGGTCCAAAAAGTCACGGGGATCCGTGGGGCGATCTTCAACACGTAGAAAAATTTTTCCGCGGATTATTTGGAGCTGATTTTTTAAGAGTTATTCCTTTGCATGATCACGAACGCGTTGATTATTTACTCACCGTCCGCGATGATATAAAAAATCAAAGAGATAGGTTGATGATGACACGGAAAATCGGAGACATGTATGAAAGAGCTGGCAAAGGTTCAAAAGCCTCAACTCGACGTGAAAGACTAACACAGATGCTCAACTCGATAGACTCAGAAATTTTGCGCGAGAGAAGGGCGGCTTTATTTAAGGGTCCCGGACCTTCGTGTGTGATTGCTTTTCGTTCTCAATATGCAGCTGCTTGCGCTGCACAGTGTAGAATAACGTCACGTGGAACTTCATTTCAAATTCAGCCAGCACCTGGACCGGATGACATCAACTGGCAAACTGTTTTGCTCAGAAAAAAAGAGCGCAATCGAAGGTCGCTATTTGTATTACCGTTGATTGCGATTATTATTTTCATACCGATGGGAACGCTTGCCGGTGTTTTGAGTACTCTCTGCGCAAACGATATAACGTCCTCTAGCGTTTCAGATGCGACGACGCTAGATTTCATGGACTGGTACTGCAAGAGCAAAGACGCCACAGCTGTAAGAGTTATTATTGGATCAATTTTACCACCAATATTGCTCACTTTGTGGGAAACTTTTATCATGAGTTTTGGATTGCTTTATCTCGTACAAGCGCAGACGACTCACGTTTCGTTGTCAAAAACCGATCAACAGTTCACAAAGTGCTACTTTTTGTGGGCTTTCCTAAATATTTTTCTTGGCACTGTTTCTGGATTCGCTTTTGAACGTTACGTCACGGCATTGCAAACAGAGGGTCCAGATGAAATGTTGACTTTGATCGGTTCATCGTTACCGTTAACATCAAACTTCTTTCTCATTTGGATCTTGTTTCGGGGTATTTATTTACCGTCTCAACGTTTGATCTTTCCACATCCAGGTGTACTCTGTATGTCCGTGAATAAGTTTTGCTGTTGTTTGGGATGTGCAGTTACGCCACACGATCGAACAATTAAGTATTCACCAAGATCAGTTCGGGCAGGTAGAGAAGTAGGTGTTTTCATGATGGTGATGCTCATTGGTTTAGTGTTTGCACCAGTTGCGCCTATGATTTCGCTACTATCGACAATTTTCTTCATCTTCAACTTTATTATTTGGCGGTATCACGTGTTGTATGTGTATGACAAAACTTACGAGTCGAGTGGTTCTATGTGGCAGACTGTGACGGACTTGACGATATTTGCGCTCTTGATAGCGCAGAGTTTTCTTTCTTTTGTGTTGCTCTCGAAGCGGGCGTACGCTCCGTCTTTGGTTCTTTGGATTACAACCGTCCCGGTATTGATGCAAAATAAAGCAAAGTTCCGGATGCGTCACGAAAAATTAAAATGGGCCGTTCCTTTACCCCACGCAGCCGTAGCTCCGAGAGTAGAGTTTGACCCAGTTGCTTATCGGCATCCAGCGTTGAACGAAAATTCTTTTGGTTGGCATCCAGATATTGGAAAAGTTTGGCGAGGCTACAAAGACGTGACGAGTAAGAGAGCTTTTGGTAGAAAATTTCGACATCATCATCAGTAATTTTTGCAAATGTCTACTTTTCTCGTCTACTGCTGATCTTGGGCAGAACTTGCATACGCCGACGATATAATAATAAAATGTAATAATAAAAACTATATAATATAATAATAGCAACAAGAAAAGAAAAGTATGCATGACCACTTACTTTCGTCGTCTCGTCTCCTTCTATTTTCTTCTCCTTCTTCTTCTGCGAGGAGGAAACGAGGTAGTAGTACTTTTAATGTAATAACGATCTGCTCGTCCTCGAGCAGTAGTAATAAAAAAACGAAGAGACAACGAGTACGACACAGTAATGGTGAGAGAGGGGGAAAATACAGTGATGATAGCAATAGTATAAAATGGCCAGTTTTAAGAGGCGCTAATGCTAATGCTAACGCCGATGCGAATAGCGAGATCGATCCTTTGGTCGAATCATCGTCTTTAAATCTTTTCAGCAGACAAACTTCTACTACCACTACTTGCGATGAGGAGGAGGAGGAGAATGGAGAAAAAAGTAGTAAAGATGATGAGAAATTAAATGATGGGAATGAGCGAATATTATGGCAAGTTCCTTGGTCGATTTCGCACGTTGTTGTAATCATGATGATGTGGTTGGTATCTTTTTTATGGGTTGGACAGTCTTTCGTTCCTTGGGCGACGTTTCATATGGGTTTCGACGCCGACGCATTGACGAGTCGAGGCGTAGCCGTGTACTCCTTGTTTGCAGATATTGCGGCATGTGTGATTGGGATATTTTGCGTCTGGTTCGGTACAAGAAAGTTTAAGAGCGATTTAAAAGGAACAAATTGGTTCCGCTTCAAGTTTGGTTCAGTTCAGGAGTTGAAACGATGTTCAAAAGAGACTTTGTTTTTTATAGCCACGTTTCCACTTGTGAATGTCGTCGCCGAGTTCAACTCAAAATTGTGCGATTTCTTTGCAAATGGAGGTAGTAACAATTTTATTAGTGTGCGTAGTATTTTAGATTTCATTAGCAATAGTGGTGGTGCGATCAATGGTTTTGGTGGGAGTGGCGGCTTGACGACTCCTGTGGCAATCAACCCGCCATCAAATTTTGAGCGCGTAGCTATGAGCGGAGACGGCGTCTCTGTTTTATTCTACGCGATTTTAGTTTCCGTCGTAGCTCCAATTTGGGAAGAAATAATCTTTCGCGGCTTTCTCCTTCCGTCGCTTACCAAAAAATGGCGAATATCCACCTCGATATGTCTATCGAGTTGCATTTTCGCTCTGGCACACTTTTCTCTTGAACGATTCCTCCCATTGTCCGCACTTTCAATAGCGCTTAGTATTCTTTACGTGAGAACTCGGAACATTTTAGCACCCATCGTTCTACACGCTTTGTGGAATGCCGCGGCTGTCCTAGAAGCCACTGATACGTTTGAAGTCCTATTAGAGTGGCTCTTAGAGGCTTTCGGAATGTTAATAGATGCTTAATAATTGTTTGAGAGACGACGAACGTGTAATATATATATAGCTATTAGCTCTTGCAGCCTTTGTTGTAGACTGTAAATAGGTGCTTATTAAAAGTCGTTCTGCCGTTGTATTAATAATTGAAAATCCTTAGGAGATTACGAGTGGTTTGGCCACAGTGCATCAGTTGTCATCAGTCAGTGTAAAAAACCTTCACAAAAAATAAATAAATATTTGTAATTGTTGTGTTGCGCGCATTTCTTTCACACTCTTTGCAGTACTGCATCGATTAAAACGGACAAACGAACACGCGTTAATCTCATCAAGTACTTTACCTAGAGCTAAAAAGATCAAAATATTATATACACACACGCACACACACACGTAAACAAACTAAGGAAAGAAAATGGCAGACTATATTGGCCAACATTTTTCCCTGATCAGTTCAACTGCGCGCATTCGATATACGGGCGTTTTAGCGCGAGTGAACCAAGAGGATGGATCGATCATTTTAGACAACGGTACGATTAAGCATTTTTGTTTCCTTATTTGTATGAGCGTATTCTTTGATTGTGCATAAATTATATATAAAAATATGTTTATTATTTTCATTCTTTTCGCTCTATGTGTGTTTTGGGAAGAAGAGAACTACATAACTCTGGTATTGTGCGTGTGATTATCTTCTTCTTCTGCTCGTTTTTTAAT
>Ga0209830_10003662_pt1 | contig 11609 bp, 10 predicted proteins | sample ArcticOcean_MG_C_12_FD_187439 | JGI IMG/M metagenome (GOLD analysis project Ga0209830, IMG submission 187439) | Marine microbial communities from western Arctic Ocean - ArcticOcean_MG_CB8_130 (SPAdes) (version 2) | ecosystem: Environmental > Aquatic > Marine > Oceanic | place: Arctic Ocean...
TGATGAGGAGGAGGAGAAGAAGGAGGAGGTGGAGGAGGAGGAGGAGGTCAAGAAAGATGAGGAACGATTAGCAAACGAAGGTCCAGGCGCAACACCTTCGATGGCAGATCCAACGTTAGTACTCGCCAAGCTCACACAGCAGAAAGCTCAGCGGCCTGCTAAGCCGGAGGGAGATACCATCGTCAAAGCTGTGAAAGAAGCCATGGCGGTCGACAACGTCATGAATCTCTCGGTGAATGTCATTTGAAATTTGCTTACTAGTAAATTATTCAAACCCCTCCCTTGGCAGGCCAGGGTTATCCGAACGAAGGCTGGAAACATGCTCGGAGTGGATCTCGACGACTACACCCTTCCCAACGGTATAAAAGGCAAGCGCTTGGTCAAAGAGGTCTCAGCACACCCCCAAACCTGAGTGAACCCCGATTACATACCGCAGCTAATTTCTCGCCTTCTTCTCCAGGTCATTATCGATGAGATTACTCCAGAAGCAGAAGAACATGCAAGCGCACCTAAAACCCTAAAACCCGAAAACCCTAAAACCCTAAAACCCTAAAACCCCAACCCTACCTTCTTCACTTTCAGGTAGGCATAGATCCGTTTATCCTCTCTATGCCGAAACATAGATCTATGTGCCTAAATCACAGAATGCCACAACAGTTGAGAAACGCCATGCATAATGCAACCATGGTAGACCTTAACAATGGTACCGATGGACTGTGTGCCGACGAGTTATGCAGTATTATACGTTTTCTTTTACAGGAGTCTGACTCATCACACCCATTGGAAAAAGGACAGATCAGACTGATCCGACAAAAGTTACCGGAACTCTTCGCGCTTGCCGGCGTCGTCCTCTCTGATGATGAACAGAAATCATACACGACTACCTTGGATATCGCTAAGGGTAAACCGAGGTATTTGGACTGGATGGAACTTCAACTGATTTTGGCCAACATGGGGGTCGATGTCACGGTCATGAATAATATGAGCACCCGTCGCGCATACTCATATGAATATGAGAAGAGTGAGTTCAACACAGGCAACCGACCACACATCATCGTCACCTTGCAGAAGCGTCACTGGAAAGGATTGTTCAAGTGGGCTGATAATCTCCTACACACATGGACGCCGCATGAGATCGACGAGATCATTTCAAAGTTTGAAATGATGGCAAATATAACACCAATTACAACGTATGCAGTACAATTTATGCTACCGTTATGGGTAGAAGAGGCAGAAGAAAACAAGAAGGAGGCAGAGGTGAAAGCTCAAATCCCACATGACTCAAAGCCTCGGCGTAGAAGCGCGCGCGGGGGGGGTGTTTGACAGATGCCTTGTTTTCATTCATCAGGATGAGTGTAGAGAAGCCCCAGACTCTGGAATGGTACCAGGAGATGAGGTAGAGCTAATGCAGCTTGAGTACGCCGCCAATGAGAATCAGGAAGTAGCGTATATCCACAATGCAGTCAAAGACCTTGCAGCAAGCAATGCAACCCGGAAGGCGATGACGGGGGGTACATTTATTGAGGAGGGCCGTCGTGCGTGATCGCTCGCAGTTATGCTTAGCGCGCCGAAGTGTTGCCGCTATTCTCGTTGCCGTAAGTGTTGCCGCTTAGCCTGTGTCGCCTGTTAGTGTATTCCAGTTTAGCCTCTTTTGGCGTTTCCTTCGTGCTGCCGCTGCTCTTTCCGTTAGTGTTGCCCGGATGGCGATGACAAAATAAATGTCATTGACACAACATATTATACTATACAACAACAGTGGCCGCCCAAATGCCGTTTAAGTAGTAGCGATATTGTAGACTAAGTTCAGTGGTGATAGGGCTCTATTTCGAACGCTCCCGGTTACCCCGCCCGTAGTGCACCCTGCCCCGTGGCGCCAGCGCGTGCTTGTCGCACTGTGCAGAGACGCGTGGGTAAGCTTAGCTAGACTAGGTTCAACGCGTTTAATTCAATCACATGCTAAGCTTAGGGATTATAATCCTCATCATCCTCCTCTTCATTATCCTCTTCCTCTTCAGATTCATCCTCCCCATCCTCCTCCTCGTCGTCTTCCTCCTCCTCCTCGTCGTCTTCTTCCTCCTTCTCGTCTTCCTCCTCCATCTCCTCCTCCATCTCCTCCTCCATCTCCTCCTCCTCCTCCATCTCCTCCATCTCCTCATCAACTTTTTCCTTCCCTCTTCTTTTCCTCTTCTTGCTCTTATTCAAAGACTCCTCCCCCTCCACGTCATGGCTTATGAAGATGTCCCATTGATGCTCACCAATCGTCCTTCGCTTGAAGTGTAATCGCTGACTCCTCATCGCGTATCTGACTCTAGATTCCATCGACGGTTGGATTATACCCCATCGTTCATTCCAACAAGGGTGGTAAATGTAACAAGGGATCGAATGGATGGAATTGATCATGGTGTCAATATACGGCAACTCTAAAGTGCCTGAATTATGTACATCAGGTGAGTCGATCACATGTAGAGATTCCATGAGTATGTAATCCGGTTGGTAATAGATGACGGCAGCCTTCTCCTTTGCATTCTTCTTCCTTGTTGATTTCTTCTTCGTTGTCTTCGCATTCTTCTTCTTCTTCTTCTTCTTCTTCTTCTTGGGCATTCCATACTTGTCTTTGATCAATCTGCCTCTCCAATGATGTTTCGTTTCAATACTTAAGAACCCTTCGCTGAGTCCTTCTTTCCTCACCGCTTGAAGATATATGTAACCTTTCACAACAAAATAAAATTAGGCTAGTGATTATCATGAGAGATTCCAATCATATTAAATCATCTTCACCCACCTGTTGACAATCCTTCAATCAATTTGATCACGGCCACTAAATTCACAACGAGCGTCTCCCTGTGATGAGCCGTGCCGTCGTAGAACCTCGCACCTATCAAGGTTAGGGTTAGGGTTAGGATGAGTAGGGGAAAGTAGGGGAAAAGTAGGGGGAAAGTAGAGTGGTTTAGGATGAGTAGGATAAGTATGGGTTAATAGGGTTAGCACCTAACTCATATGCGAGAGGTGTTTTTCTTTGTTCTGACGCCTGAGCCCATTTCATTCTATCCCTGAGCGTTTTGTTCGCTGACTTCGGTGAGGTCAGTGTATACAGCATCGTTGTACCACCTCCTAAGACACAAACGCCTGTCATAATAGTTAACGTTAACGGCTCATTGTCTTCGATTTTATAGGATTCATGGGTCACATTGTTGGGGTTATACCTTCACAAGGAAACTTATCAGAATCGTAAAGCATGTCTGGAATCAACGCATGAGACACCATCGGTTTAATCCTCACAAACCGTGGTTTATCTTTATATTCATAATACTCAGGGAGAGATCCCGTTGTAATTACAAATAAGCCGGACTCCTGAATCTTTGAGTTCTTCACTTCATCCTGTGGTATATATTAAATGAGGAAATTATGATTTATTAATAGGGGAATAGCCGTCACCGACAGGGTATTTGAGTGGTACTGACCTGATTTGCTGCAGTCGCACCTGTGAATGGGTGTTTTGGGTGCTTCGTGAAACCTCTAGACAATACTCCACCGCCTGTTCCAACTGATAGGGACCAGGCACTCTCAAAATAGAACCTATAATCGAGGTTTAAATTTATGAGGATTTCAGACGATAAATATCATGAAGCATAAAGTCAGACCTGTTGCTGATGTCCATACGATTCGACCCGGCCCTTACTCCATCAGTTCTGAACCGGATATCCAGTGGTGACGTAATGGTCTTCATGACTCCCTCCCATGTTTCGGGATGTGCGTAGATATTGAAGGGATGTCCACTCACCACAAACTGTTCCCATGTCGGAGGTTGATACAATCCAACGAGCTCGTTCCACATGCCGGCTCTCATGCAACGGAGTTTTGCCGTGTTATATGCTTCCGGTCCGGAGTCGGGACGTAAAGATCTGGCTCGGATATTGAGCCGCCATGCCACCCCTTTATTGACCGATTCCACCTAAATATTACAATTTAGTAATCATGTTATGAGGTGTTCACGTGTTCAAGGGTTAGGGTCACTGAGTTAGAATTCCACCTTGTGATACAAGGTGTCTGTCGCATCTTTGGAGATCATCACATATAAGGATGCGCCTTGAGGTAGACTGAGCTTCTCTGCTTTGTTCACTGGCTTCTTTACCTTGTGAACCATATGACAACCCCCTGGGTATGTCAATACGGTCGAGGCTCTGCCCAATACGAGTGCAGGGATAGCGTCACAGGGTGTAACATCATTCTTGTGTCCGTCAATATGCAGGGTCGTGAAATCACGGTTGAATCGGACCTCACATTGGTCTTGTGGCGAGTAAGCACATTCACGGGGAAGGCTGAATTCCTTTTGGGTTTTGGGTTAGGGTGTTAGAATTAGTGGGATTAGAAGTCTATATTCAAGATTAGCCACCTTAGGTAAAGTACTTTTCGGACCGAGAACATCTTTACAGATCTGTTCAAGATACTCATGAACTTTACTGATTTCGTCACCCTATCAACAAAGAAATTGAAATAACTAAAACCAATCACAGCATGATAATTAGGTTCCATTTGATTAAGTAATACCTTTATGCCAATCACTGGCGTCAATTCCCATCGACCACAGATAGTATCGTCACCGGTACGATATCTGCAGTCACACACAAACCGGCAGTGATTGAAGTTGAATCGCCCATCCTTTGTCGAGTCGGCGACGGCCTTGTTTGCCTTGCATCCTTGCAAGGCTCCGTGTCCTACGAGTGCCTTTCCCAATAAATATCCAACGCCTATCGAGTCAGGGGGTGAGGGGGTCAGGGGGTCAGGGGTCCGGGGTCCGGGGTTAGGGGTCAGGGGTCAGGGGTCAGGGAGGTGTGGGGTTACAGTTTAGTGGTTAGGGGTCAAAGTTTTGGGGTTCAGGGATTTAGGGGTTAGGGATTTAGGGGTTAGGGTTAGGTATTCTTAGGGATCAGGATCGATTTCAGAAGTTCGCAGGCGTAGAAAATTACTATAACCTGTCACGTCAGTGAGGGTCTCGTCATTCATCGGTATATTCTTTGACAGAACAACATGATCACTATGTTCGACCACTGTCCATTCGAGTTTGTCAAAGTCATCAATGATCTGCATTATGTGCTCTCTCTGTAAATGTACATGATAATAATAGGGTTAGGGTTAGGGTTAGGGTTAGCGTTAGGGGTTAGGGGTCAGGATTCGTTGCCTGTTCTTGGAGATCTTGTTCCTTTAAACATTTCCTTGCCTCGGTGTAATTGAAAGCCTCTGCTTTGAGTGCCTTTGCCCTGAAATAATCGGTACGGGCGGCGATTGCGGATTCACTCTTACCTCTTGCGAACCCCTCAGGAACTACTAACTTCAATAACAACTGGTGAACCTTCCTTGAAACCGATGATTTACCTTGTTTGAAGCGTGAACAGTGTTCGCAACCTCCACAAAGCATATCATCAAGGAACGGAGTCTCATCTCTATCCTCTTTCATTTCTTCAGCCTCTTCCTCTGCATCCTTTTCAACACAGAATGATTTGCGATTTCGCACCGAACATGATCTAGGATGGACCACCCTCGATGCAGTGGGGACATTTTTGAGGCGACTTTTCGTTTGGTACGATGTTTCTTCCCACCTATCGATAATTTTTTCTGAATCTGAGGCGTATTTACATCTATACAGTATCATATCTCAAGCGAAATGAGTTTTTAGGACCCAGCCTGTCTTCTCCATCGTCGGTATCAGAGGACCCCATTTTGTATCTCATCTTGCATTTTCGTAATCAACAATTTCGTAAAATGAAAGGCCTACGGACCAGTCAACTGGTACTTGTATTTCTGACCGGGGAGTAACCTTCACTGTGGAGACTGTCGGGTAAATTCAAATATTTGAATACTTGCTTAATGCTCATACAACACGAAGTCGTCAGAGAATGAGCTTGCCGACCATAAGGCCCGTCATGACGACGCCCTACTGCTGGAATTACCCTTGCAAACTAACCCTGATTGTGTTGATCAATCCTCTCCGGAGACACAATGACGAAAATGCAAACTAACCCTGATTGTGTTAATCAGTCCTCTCTGGAGACGCAATGACGAAAATGATGCGAAACAAGGTGCAGCAGGAGACACTGATGATATCTGAAGAGCATCAGTCGGCTGGCGACAAAGATGATTCTGCTAATGCAGGTCCCTCCTCAGCTCAAAGAGTCGCGCAACCATGGGAAAAAGATGCAAACGTCTTTCTGGGAGCAGGTCGCATTGCCAAAACACATGTAGATGTGGATTCGCACAAAGAGCATGTCATGGATGACGACAAACAGCCGGCTGATGATAGTCCGTATCCGGACAGTTCTGCAAGTGGTGGCGGCGATGGTCATAGTGATGAGGAGGATGTAAAACCGCTACACTGTTCCCACACACATATGTCACATGTCAGTAATATCTCGCATCGCATATCACTTTTGCAACACGAGAAATGGCCAGTTGTAAAGGACTTGAAGGAGTTGAACAGGCACAGTGATGGCCACATCATATATGATGAGCCCACAAAGCAGCAGCTGACAGACAAGGAGGTCAATGATGCAAGGAAATTGAAGTTGCTGTTGGAAACTGCGCGCGGCGAAATCGTAGGTTTATGTGGCCATGAGAAGAATTCGGATTACGTGAGCTTTGTGAAGAGACACTGTTTTCAAGACCCTAAGTTTGCTTCGCCGTCAAGCATGGTTGACGGCAAAGTGGCTTCCCTTCTACTCTGGCTGCCTCCATCAGGTTGTACGCTATCGTACATCATCAATAAGGACAGTGAGTGCTTTTTACAGTCCCAACAAGGAAGCGTGGACTCGATAAACGTGCCTTTCGAGTGGCACGAAGGTGAAACTTATATGGACGCGATTACCAAATTACAGGGGAAGTTGGATGTAGCGCAGCGGTATCTTGATCTCACAATGCCGTTGAAGCTCCTGCCACAGTCCATTTGTCCAGACAGTGACTTATTCATGGTGGTGACTAGTCTGAAGAACGGAGGCGAAAGAACCATCCTATTTGACGACCGATATTCTGAAGATCGTAAGAGGAGGAAATCTGACAAGCGTCGCCCCGAGCCATTGGCAATGACCGGCTTCTTTCCACAGGAGCAATCCCAGCAGCAATCACGATGTGTTGTCACCAGGTCGAATGACTCCAAACAAGGGACCAGCGGGAACGTTGCGGCCTTCTCGAAATCACAGGCCAAGCTCAACAAAGATTTTTCCTCCTGCAAGCGCAAGTGTGATGATAAGGAAGAAGTGCAGTATGTACCGTATAATGACCTGCAGATACGTTATGATCTAGCATGCATCTTGCTACAGATTGACTTCAAAGAGCTGGTGGCCTACCAGAAACATTCGTATCGTGTGGATCTGACCGCAGGTCATAAGACGTCTGACGACATACCAGTAGCTTTGGAATCTGAAACGGACGGCCAATATCATATCTGCCGAGTGAGCAATTTTTATGAAATGTTTACGACCGATACCTTCAAGTCTTCTGTCATTCGGACCCTGTCATGGTGTGAAAGCATACGTAACGCCTTCTATCCGTGCAAAAGAGCATCCATCTTTCGCAATATGTCGTTGGGCTCCAGCAAAGGAAACTCGCACGTGCAGCACCAGACAAACAGTAGTAGTTGTGGTATAGAAAGCAAAGACGGGGCCGTGCACATATTTGACATCGTTGGCGTCAACGGTTTCCTTCCTACAACCCTACAAATAAATATGATTGTTCCCTCTGAGTATCGGGAGAAGTTTCAGGATTCCACCGCCAAGGAGCAACAGGTTCTCATCCAAGAGTTCGATATGACTTTGAACTATGCCGTCAGAGCAGCTGCCAAGGACGCTGCACCGAAAGAAAATCCAACCAGTGGAGGAACCATTTGTCTCAATCAGTCATATGACTCATATATGGCAGAGCACAAGAAACAAGCCAACATCGATGTGCCTAATTCGCCTGGGGTCATCAAGAAGTTCACAGACTCACTCAACAAGGAGCTAAACGACTTTGCGCACAACATCTTTTGCAAGGGAGAAGGCAAAAAAGAGAAATTCCAGAATCATGTCTGGTGTGTGTCCTTTTATCGTACAGGGATGAAAGGTGGCGGCAAGTTTCACTCAAGGAAAACAGTTGCCGCACACCCAACGGAGACAGAAAAGATAGTCGATGAAATCATGAAGGATCAGGTAGTGCCACTTTATACGCAACTTGATGGTTTTACCTTTCACGTTGGTGAATTGGGAAAACTGGTGAATTCAGAATACAATAATTGTCCTCAACTGTGGGTAGAGTGGGTGAATGAGTTGACGTACGCTAGTGCTGGAGACAGAGGAGGAATACTGAAACTTTTAAGTGATGAAGTTAATAAGGACTTGATTGAAGAGGCAGTCAAAACGGAAATCAAGAAAATCCTACGTCAACTAGAAACCTTCGAAAAGATTGACTTCTTTTCATTGGTAGATATCTGCATACAATTAAATGGGGCAGGGCACCTCCAGCGTTGGTTGCAAGAGGTTAGGATTGCTACTGAAAATTTTAATGAGGATCATCGGGAAGACATTGCCGTTGCATGGTGGAACGAAAAAATTGAGCACGCACGCGGCTGTTGTGTGGACAAGATCAAAAGCTGGGCACTCTTCGAGCAGCGGCTCTCCAGCAGGGGGATGCTGCTTTATCGGAAAGAAGAGCTGATGCGTCATAGCGAGAACGCACTGCTGCTTCAAGACATAATGCATGAAATCAACAATGGTTTTCAGTCACAACTCTGTGGTGGGACGAGTTTCTTCAACTCAGTTGAGAACGCAGGTCTCGATAATGTGAACATCAAGGGCAAAGAACAGTATGTGATCGAGAATGATTCTGAGTTTATGACGGCAACATTTGATATCTTCGAGAACCTCAAGATGCTCAAGAAATACGAGGCTGTGACGGCGGAAAAGGCCGAATTATTTCAAGAGGCTCAACACCTTGCCCGAGACCTTTTTTATGCAGGGTTGGAGTACGTGAGTCTTTGTGTGTCGGACAACTTTTACACGTCACTGCATGATCTTCTGGAGGAGGAAGCGTCCACCGGCGACAACTTAGGCATGGTGTTACTACTGCAACCGATTCTTCATGGCAAAGTTTCATGTAAGACTGTTACTATCGACCCCTGCAATAATGATGATACCAAGCTTTGGTGGATCAAAATGAAACACGCAGAGGCATTGTCGGACTTGCTTCATGCCAAAGAGGCATATTTACCGTGTTGGTCTGCAGGGGACACCTATAAGATTGCTAAAGCATTAAATGAGCCCGCTAAACCTTCATCAGATCACGTGTTTGATTCACACGGATTGTCAAGCATAACATATAGTGGAGGAAAGATCACAATTATCGGCGTTGAAAGGAACAACGTGATGACATCAACAGAGGGCAATCATTTCAATTTCTATAGCAGCAAAAATCAAGGTAGCGAAACTCAGCTAAAGGTCTCAGCTGCAAAACTGTACGAAAGTTCTGGTGTAAAGCTTTTTGATTGTTCTGCAGAAAACTTGACAAAACGATTGGAAAATTGGCTCAATAAGGAATTAGGTGACGGGGGAGTCCGTGATATGATGACAGGGTCGTCCGGACAAGGCATACCGTATAGGTGTGAGTTCGTGCTAAAATGTGTGACTGGTCTCGCAGATGTGAGAAAACAGCTGGTTAAAATTGTCAGCATCATAATGAAAGAAATTCCGAAGTTGCAGATGGTTAACGTAGATGATCTCTTCGGATTTCAAGAGGCGGTATTTGGTTCGGCACCAATAATCACGGGTTGCTTCGAATCTAAAAATCCTGATAGGGAATACATTGCAACAGCGATTCACCTAGAGCTCCTCTTTCAATCTTTTGCAAGATCGACAGTGACGAATATTAATCATCTCAATCCTTGGGTGTCAATGTCAGCAAGGAATACAAAAAACAGACAAGGCCATTCGATGCTTGACTTATGTGATATAATCGCACAGCTTGGTGTTGGGTTCAAAACCAAAATGTTCCTCAGCACTGCGCTTCAATCAATGAGCACAAAAAAGCAGAACAAGGAAACGCACAATTTTTATGGATGGGGCTTAGACGGGAAGCAGATTATCAGCCGAGAAGATGATCCAAAACATTGGATCCTAACAGACAACCTAGATGCACTTAAGCTGTTGATGGACGGAGTAATTGAGAAAAAAGTGAAGGACGAATGGCAGCGAGATTTGTGTAACAGCGAGGATCCACATAAGCTAGGAAAGGCACTGTTGCAACAGCTGGTGCAGAGATGCATTGACAACGATACTAACAGAGACTATCGGAGTGTCCTCAAGCCAAATATATCGATGAATGATGGAAGTGCAGAAGGGGACCAAGTGGTGCATGATTTGGCTCGATTAATGGAATACGGACTTTATCCTTTGATAGAGAAAGAATCGATTGGGAAGACATTGAACAATGTTGATGATGATAAGATCCTGAGGAACACGTCACTATCAAACGTTGAGAATATGGTCGAAGCCACTGAGTTTGCTTCAAAGATGGTGATTTATTGTGCGCAACGAATTCCGAAACGTCTGAAGGAAGTGGCAGATCCTGCACTTCCCGCAAAGCAAGTCACGCAAGAGCCATGGGTTATACGTCTATTTAATTTCATACAAGCAGTATGCTACACATCAAAAGATGTGCATTCTTGGTGCGAGAGAGTCAATTTGACGATAAGGGCACTGACAATGGTATTGAACGGCAAAGTACTTAACGTGATATCTAAATCAAACAAATCTATCAGGGTCGTCATACCCGACGGAAAATTCTTCAGCTCATCAGCTACATCCTCCGGACTCAAAAAGGTGACGACCTATGAGGACATAATTAGTGTATATCAAAGGCAGTCCCATGAGACGAAGTTTTCTTACGTTACCAAAAACAGAAACAAGAAGGACGGCAAGGATCAGTTTTCTTGGACTTTCAAAGTGAACGAGCAGTCATACACCTCCAATAATCAGTATGATGATTCCAAAGCAGCATTTATCGGTGCGATGAACAAGAGGCGCGAGTTGAAGCGATGTGACGTTGAGACACAGCTTAAACGGTTGGCAACGGAGTTCTTGGGTATGCATAAAGAAACACTACTCCCAAGCACACCAGGAAGCAGAGAAGAGAATGGAGGAGAACAATCGAGCTTTTCGTGGGAGAACTCAGATGAAGCTGACGAGGCTCCACAAGCAACGCCGCATAAAGGAGAAGGACAAGGGGCTGCACACGATTTTGACAATGATCACCTTTATGATGACTGTTATGATGATGATGATGATGATGATGATGATGATAATGGTAATGATCTCGAAGCGTTGCGATCGCAAGTTATTGGCCGTGAGCAGAACGTTAAACAGGCTCAGAAGACCACAAAAACGACGAAGCGTGAAGGGCATCTGATCAGAGTGGAACAAAAACGTCAGCTTCGGAACATACGTGAACATAGGGAGTACATGAGCGCTCAACACTTTGGACAACGTGGTGGTTTGGTTCAAGAATCTGACACCCATCGTTCAGTTAGCATTCCTTTTGACAGACGGGCATTAAGCCAGAGAGAACAAGAGCAACAGATACTTGCTGAT
>Ga0209830_10003666_pt1 | contig 11606 bp, 5 predicted proteins | sample ArcticOcean_MG_C_12_FD_187439 | JGI IMG/M metagenome (GOLD analysis project Ga0209830, IMG submission 187439) | Marine microbial communities from western Arctic Ocean - ArcticOcean_MG_CB8_130 (SPAdes) (version 2) | ecosystem: Environmental > Aquatic > Marine > Oceanic | place: Arctic Ocean...
TTAACGGAATTATTACTTCACTAAAACATTCTCTTCCTTAAATATTTTGGAGTCCAAACTTCTTAGCTGCTCGATTTCCTATGTTGTGATAGCGTCAAATATTCATCGCATGTCTATTCTAAGTAACTTTCATACCTCAGAACTTCTTCCATGTGCTTCGAAATATTCTTGGTAGTCCTTTGTACACATTTTGATTTTCCTTTAAAAGAATTTTACTTTTTGCTTAGAAAGAACAGATAGGTAACTTTTGCCGGACTTTCTGAAGCTTACATACACCTTTCCTCAACTTCGGAGCGTTGCATGCGTACATAAGATTAATCCAAACCAATGTACCATACGGAATACAGGCTATAAAATTTTCACGATTGTATCGAGCTCATGCCTGGGCGTGGGTAGTTGGGCTGTTGGGGGTTTCCGAGAAAAGTTTTTTGGAAAACTTTATGAAATACCGTATTTTCAAATACGAGGCGGGTCTCACCATAAAAAAATATGAAGCTATAATAAGCACTATCATTCATCCAATACCCATATTTACCTCCATTCGTGGTGCTTTTTCGCTTCATCTTTCGATCCGTAAAGGAACCTTCAAAAAAAAGGCGCGATCAGAACTTAAATCCGGCCCAATAGACCAACTATGGGACTTTCGCTTTTTTTTATTGATCTGCGAAAGGTGGGATTTGAACCCACGCGCTCAGTTGAGCACCGGGATGCTTATGATTAGGTCATATAAACGAAATATTATATATATGTACAGGTATTCAAATTTTCGTGAATGATTTTGGTTATTCCAAAAATCATAAAATTATAGGAGCAAAATGTCCAGTAGGGGTTGTGTCGTCCTAACTCTTAATATCATTCCAGCATCCACATACATGTTGTAGATCCACATTCCTGTACGAGACGAGAGGGAAAGGAATCAGGAGGTTAGGTTGCCGTTTTTCACAGTCATGGTACCTTGTTATGGACTTCGGAAGGATTTACCTAGTCGTATTTCGTTAGTTTCTCAGGGAGGGGCATTTCCTGAGTTTCATTTCGTACAAGATCCTATACGGAGAGTGCTGGAGTCTTCGCCATCGAGTTTTAGATCAAAATCGCCCTCTATATTTCAACGTGATGAAAAAGATTTATCATATCCACCAAGTACATCACTGGAAACCTTTGAGTACACCACTAAGGTAAATTCTTTTTCTTTTTCTATTAGAATATTTCAAAGGAAACTCTCTAGAATGTTTTGCGACCAGAGAAGAACAAAAGCACTACCACAAAAGCAAAGACATCCAAGGCTATTTCAGAGCGATTAAATACGAATTGTTCCAATGCTTTACAGGGTGGAAATAACGCACAGTATCTCAGATATAAAAGTGATCGAAATGATTTACAAACAGAGTCACGAGAGCACAGGATCATTAAACTACACACTGTTCCACTAGACCCAATGGAGCCTGCAAAATTTAGACATAAAAAGGTATTCAATAAAAAATCCTTAATTATAAGTGTCGCTTAGATTTTAGCATAGGTTCCAAGAAATGCCCAGAACTCACCTGTTCCGGTTTTTCACAGTCCCGAGAAACAAAGATGCAGTCAGTCTATACTCGATTGGAGTATTCCTCCCTCTATTTCAAATTGGAAGGTATCTAAAACTTCAATAATTTCGTTCGGCATTCATTTTCACATTTTCCCTATTTTAGAATCCAAAAGGTTACTCAATACCGCTTGATAAAAGACTAGCTGCAGATGGGAGGAATTTACACGAGCAGCAGATAAATGATAACTTTGCAAACTTATCAGAGGTATGATTTTCTAGCAATTTTCCCTGATTTAATCAATTTTCTGTAGGCGTTGTATTTAGCAGAGCGCAAGGCGAGAGATGCAATTCAAGTACGTGGTCAAATTCGTAAAGAGCTCAATTTAAAAGAAAAGGAAGCTAAAGAATCCGAATTACGCAAATTAGCCATAAATGCTAAGAAAAGAAATTTTTCAGACAGAGAATTAGACAAATGACGTTTAGGCTGTTGAAAATCTATGATTCTGTTTTAATGTGTACTTTGTATTATTACATTGCCGTTGTGAATATTCGATGATATCTTTCATTTGTAATCTAAGTCCTAAATGGAAGTGAAAAAAAAGTAAAACTATGGCTGTATGGCCATACATAAGACGATATTTCGGCCGTTACTTTTTATTTTTTACGCCAGCTCAACTTATTTTCTTCTATTTATTAATTTAGTCTCACTTTTGCGAATGGCCTCTTTAAGTATGTGAAGTTCCTCACTCCAAATAATACGTGCAGCAGCTGTACCGATACAGCTTGAGTTTGTACAAATGAAATCTTGATCTTCATCGAACCTTTCGGATTTTCTATATAACGATTTACGGCATTCTAAAATATCTATAAGTATTCGATATAGTAGTCGATTCGAGGAGTTGTATCTGTTCTCAAAGTTATTTTGCTCTGAAATTTTTTTGGAAATGTATTGTACAAGGTCTTTGCTCACATTACCCGAACTATTAACTTCGAAATCAAGATCACGTGCGGAGATTATCTGCGATTGAACCGAAAAGTTTGTTAACACCTGATGGACTATGCTTTTTGGTATAGATACGGTACCTTTATACTTGTTATTAGCCTCACAAAAGCCATAGTTATACAGTAACGATGCATTACTTTGTAATCCAAAAGTATTGAAAACTTCAACATCCTTTTTCAGTTTCTTTACTGATTTAATAAGTAAGGTATCGGACATGGAAAATTGTTTTTTATTGAAAGTATTGTTCGTATCTTGGTCGTAGACTCGAACACCCTCTGAATCAGTCTTGTGATTAAAAAAATCTGCTACAGGCACGAGACACTCACCATATACTTCATCAACAAAAAATGCACGTGATGCAGCAATGGAAGCAGCAACTTTGTAAATCTTCAAATCTATTATTTTACTCTCTCGTGGAAGAAAATTATATAACAAAGCACAACCTTCTGCATAATCATCAGAAAGGGCAGAATCATCAGCAATAATATGTGCAGCTAGAGAAGTACCCTGTAAGAAAGACCGCATTTTAGAGGACCAATACATGGGTAAACTTCGTTCCCCATCTAAGGGTAAATTTTCTAAATAAGCATTCCATGAAGAAAGCTTTCCCAGAGAAATCTCGTGTGCTATTGCGAAATTTAACGCCAATCCCCCAGCTAATTTTGCTTTTTTGATTTCTCTTGAAATTGCGCAGGTCTTGGCTCCAAGACAAACTTTCTTTGGAATTTGTATAACACTCTCATCCGACAGGATTGTTCGATTGGCTACAATACATAGGTTATACCTTTGCGCTACTTCGTCCCATCGCCGATCTATCCTGATAGCATTACTGATTAAGATATTCTTTGATGCGCACCAGTCTTGAAAACGCTTCAACTCAAGAACTGTTTTCGTCATTTGTCTCTAGATCTCTAGAAAGCAAAATAAATACCTAAGCATAACGTGAAGCTGAACACTGTAACTTTCAGTCAAGTTTATCTTTTCAAGCTTTCATGTTTCGGGCAGAAAAAAGACATATCATAATTAGTAATGAACTATGCACGGTGCACTACAGGTAGCAGCCCAGCAGTACCTGAACAAACATATTGTGTCAAATTTTCAGTGCATTAAGGAAAGTTTTGATTTTTTGGGAAAGAACAGAAGAATCCTCGGTAAAGTTGTAAAGTATCATATATAAGTGTTCGAGAAGAGTGATCGAAGCTCCTTTATTAATTCCCTTTATTAATTCGTTGAAGTGTATTTTTGTAAAAAAAAAATCACTTGACCTGTTCTATATCATAGTAGAACAATTTACAACTTTACCTACTTAGTACTGCTGAAGAGGACAAGAAGTTGTGGTATAAAATTGCGTTCAATTAATTCAATACGGTACTAGTTAAAAACAACAACATACTTGGTATGTATTTTTGTATTTTTGTATTTTTCACTCCCCTCAAAGCCGAGAGAGAAGCCTGACGGCCAGACAGCGATCTTGCAAATATAATTTGGCACATTATGTTCAAACAAGTGTCAAAGAATGCAGAGAAAGGGATACTATGTAAGTTTTTCTTTGTACCTAGTGTAGGATCAAAGAAAGAATATTTGTTAGTAAAATTTCTTGAGATCATGATGATCATCGTGTTCTTGAGCTAATATCCCCACTGATCAACCTTTTTTGATACCCACCAAAAAACCACACCAATACCTGGTGATGAATGTGATTACTTCCTAGAAATGAATGTATCTCTGCTTCGACTAAACACTCACACCGTACACCGTATGCAAAAAAATATATACCAGTACCCGTAGTCTGTGATATTATAGATTTTTTCTATCTTTACATATCACAAGTCAAAGAACTCGCCTTCCAGCCGCGAGAAAATGCAAATGAATACAAAAAGAACAAGCCAAGGGACTACTTGCATATATTTGTATAAGAGTGTTCTAGCCTTGGTTTCTTTTTCACTTCTAGGACTTCTCGGGTATTTCCGCTCTGCACGGTTGATACTTTCTCCGTACTCCTTTGAGTTTTTTTCAGTTGAGGGATCTGTACTCATTCCAAGTGTAATCTCATTTTCAATAAACGTAGTTAATGATTTTAAAGTGGGATTATCCTGTAGAGTTTCAACATGCACTTTAATTTTCGTCATTTCCGTAAGCACTCTTGCCAACTCCATTGCACCTAATGAATCAAGTCCTTGCTCTACAAGAGGGACGTCTTCAATTATCTCACACTCAAGAATACCTCGAAGCAGTGAGGATATTTGTATCCCAAGCTCCGCCCTTGACAGCCCCTCAGATATTTCTCTGTAAGTGCGTGAATATCTACCTTCCATAGATCCTCCATGTTGATAATAAATTGGGGTGCTCAAACTCTCAAAATTTCCTGTCGGAGCATTTTGAATTATGCGTCCCTCCAACAGAAACACGTGCGTGTGAATTATACCTCTTCTCACGTCCAAATGCCAGAGCTCATGACTGGACTGAACCGCAGAATGTGTAGTAGTGGGAGCACACTCCTCAAAGATAAGTGCTGATGCAAATCCATGCATAGCTGTTGTTAGACCGCCATGCATAGAAACGTTGGAAATACAAGCAGGGACGCGCGCATTTGCATTCTGTGCAGATCCTTCCCTGATTGCTCTGTTGCTAGTTTGTTCACTCTCACTCCCTTTCATATCTTCGTCGGCAGTAATACCAACTGACGTTGCTCCAACTGAAGACTGGAATGCACCATCTAGCATTGCAGGGCACGCATAGTACGAGTATGGAACTTCACGCATTGTGTACAGTTGGCTGTATACATAATTTTGTTTAGCTCCAGGAAGGGATACCTGCAAACCTTTACCAGAGGTAGAGTCTGAAGAGAGTGAAGGCAATGCACATGCGCATATTTTATGCACGCGGGCTTTGCTACGAATACCAAGACCCGTTGCATGATGTGTAGTTTTAGAGGCCACTCCAACACTTATATTTCCGTGACCATCTACTTCACATGCAACAGTAGTTTTTGCTTCTAATACCAAAGGAGCTATGAATGATAAAGAGCCCAAGCTAACTTCACCATGAACCTCATTGGCCAGTAGACCTGCTAGAGCTCGGCCCATTTCAATATGCGCTGTTCCTGGCAGTAATGCAGTCCCATTAATAACGTGATCCAACATAGATGATAGTGCTTGCGATGTATCAATACACACACTTGCCTGTGCATGGAATGCGCCAGATCTTCTTTGTACATCTGAGTACAGTGGGGTGAGTGGATGATACGGGACAACACACCAAAATCTCTGTCTTTCCCAAAGTCGATTTTCTGAGCACATTCCATCACCGCGAGTACGTTGTGTCTCTAAGCCATACAAGAGTGCGTGCGCATTTGTGCCTTGAAATGCAAATCCACTCACCCCTGAGCATAGTGGTACACTTTCAGCTTGTTGTGGGTATAATGGCCTTGAAGCTTCTTGCCTTGGTAGTGTGACCTGTCTTTTGGCATCTCCATTGTGTCGACTCATAGCTGATGTGACGTGTGGATTCAGTACCCGTAAATGCGTAAGGGATGATATGAGTCGCTGGCTCATGCGAGAGATAGCAAACATCAGACCTACAGTACCTGCCCCAGGCTCACAATGACCTGTGCGTGTTTTTGCACCTTCGAGCGTGAGATTCCGTTTCTGAGATGACAAGAAAGGCACAGAAGATGTCGTTTGCATACTTTTTGGTGAGGAAACTAACACTTCGAGTGCAGCTCCAACCTCAATAGGATCTCCCAGTGATGTGCCAGTCCCATGCATTTCCAAACGGTCCACTCCAGATGCATTATAATTGGCTCGCTTCAATACATCAACAATGAGCGTTTGCTGTGATGGTCCGTTTGGTGCTGTCAAGGAGCTAGATCGTCCGTCTTGGTTTATACCACACCCTCCAAGCTTTGCGACCACATCAATGGTTGCACTTTGCGTTTCAATGTCTGGTGTGATGCGCATAACTCCACAGCATTCACCTTTTGCATAGCCATCTGCACGAATATCCAAAGTTTTGCAGCGACCATCACTAGAGAGCATATTTGCTGCAGAACCGATTTGAAAAGAAAGCAAACCAATATTTAAACTGACACCTCCTGCATATGCAATCTGGCTTTCCATAGAAATGATTGTATTGGCAGCTAGCTGTGTTGCCACGAGCGAGGATGAACAAGCTGTATCTACACAAACTGATGGTCCTTTGAAGCCGAAAGTATAAGAAATGCGTCCGCAGAGCACGCTTAACTCCATGCCTGTTCCCATGTATGGATTTATCTTGTATTGATCCCATTTGAGTTGTTCCATACCATAGAGTGATTTAGTTGCACCTATAGCTATATTTGTAACTTTCTTTAAATTCGTTGCTTTATCGAATTCCAAATTTTCACTATTAATCTGATGAAACGATTCAAGCAGTATTCGTTGCTGCGGATCCATGCTTAATGTTTCATTTTGATTTATAGAGAATATGAAGAAATCAAATAGATCAATTTGCTTGATGCACGAGCAGAATCGAATTATTGGAGTGAACTGAAAATTTTGTGCGAAGCGATAGTCATCAAAGCGATCACAGTTCATCGAACCAATGATATCATTTTCGTTCCTACTATTCACAATTGTTTTGTAATTTGCTGATCCTTCACGAAATACAAGAGTTTCTATATTGCAACCCGGTGGAATATGAAAGTCATGCTTTTCTGCGACAATATCAAAAAGTGCATTAGAATTTCCTATCATTTGACCGGCCCTAGATACTGGCCTGACAACTAAGTTTGTATCCGATGCAGTTAATGAAGACGAAACAAGATCTACAATTGCATCTATTGTTGGATAGTCAAATGCTAAAGTAGCGGGCATGCTCGTACCAGTCGCGGTTTGCAAAGTGCTCCCGAGCTCCACTGCAGCAAGTGAGTCCATTCCTTCATCCACAAGGGAAGCGTCGGTAAGAATCTGTCTCCCGAGTGCATTTGTAACTGCTTCACTGACAATTTCGCGCAATTCATCACTACTGCGCTCTTCTCTACTGACTTCGTTGGAGATATGTTCCCCTCGAAGATCCGTTTCAGTATTCGGCTCGACTTTAGCACTCGTAAAGTCCTTCTCTTTCCCTGAGGTGTACTTGTTTCTTTCAAACTCACGTAGAACAGGTTTCTTATCACTTGCAATGAACGCAGGCCAACTGAAAGCGACACCTGTAAACACGCCAGAGAGCGGCATTGTGTGTTTGGTATGAAAGGAATGCATACTCTCAAAAAATGCATTATGTAGAACTGCAAGTCCGGCTTCAGGAGACACTACTCCAATTCCACTCAGCACTGCCCGATGGAGTGTAATCCCATTGCGAGCTGCCATTCCAGTATCTTCCCACGCACCCCATTGAAGTGAAACAACACTTTCACCTTTTGATCTGTTATACTGTGCAGATGCATCTAAAGCGGCATTCGCTGCACTGTAATTTACTTGACCTGCTCCGCCGAGAAGAGAAGAGACTGAAGAAAAGAGAACAGAACAATTCGAACCTCGCTCAGCTCCAGCATAGTAATTTTGCACGTGGAAGGAACCAGTTGTTTTGGGAGACCACACTTGACGATGCGTATACATACTTTGCTTTGGGAGAACACAATCTCTAAGTATACCACCAGCATGTACAATACCAGCTAACTTTGGATAGTCGCTGTTTGAAATGATACCATGACTGGAGGCTCTAAAGATTTCTTCGCGTATGGAGACATCGCCACGAATGATATGGATAACGTGCGGCTGATGTGCTTTACTGAGAAGAAGATGGGGAGTAATATCATTGCGCCCGGAACGACTACTCAATACTGACTGATGGCCACCTGATTGCGAAAGCCATGAAGTGGTCATCAGACCAAGCCCACCTAAGCCACCAGTGATTAATACGTGAGATCTGGCTTCAGACATTGTGTGAGACGAAGTGCCCAAGACTTTATTGACCTTTGTATTGGATGCAGTATAATTTGGTTTTGCTACACAAGGTAATAAACGTTCCACACATGGCGTACCATGCTGATGAAGTCCACCAAAATCACAAGGAAAAGATGATCTCAACATACACTTCGTGGCAACAAGCGGGAGGTCTCCGGAACTCAGTGTTCCGCTCGAGTGACCCTCGTTTGCGGCTGCACGTGCTGCGCTCAAAATACTCAGATGCGAAGTTAGTAAAGACGTATCATGTGGAAAAGAAGCAACTGTACCAAAGTCAGAGCAGTTGCCTTGTGTATTTAAGTGCATATCACTATTTCGACGATCTCCGCACAGAGCAAAGTGCATCAGACCGGTAGCAACACTCACAATGCGACTTGAGATTGGACAGTGTTTTTTACTTGCATCCTGCATGTGGACAATTGTTGCTGAGTTCATGGCACAACGAGTAATATTACTATAACTTTTGTTTATATTGACTTGCGATATTTTAGATGCATAGCTGACACACGTACTCGCGAGATTTGTTTTTCTATACAATATCCGTGACTTCTTCATTAAAGAAACTTTTTTTGAATTTACCGACTTCGGATATGAAAGCACCCTGCTTTTCAGTGCAATTATACTCACACCAGATGTAGAGCTTTGAGCTCTATTTGTATTATTAACACAAATGGTGAACTCACTAGATTTTTGGATGTGATCGAGATCATTCTTCAAATTTCTTGCACTCGCATAAAATTGGGCAGATGAGCGGAAATTTCCGAAATAAGTTACTTCTTCTATACTTGAAGGAACTTCAGTTTCATTATTTTTGGCTGGAACATTCGCAAATACTGCCTCTCTAATAACTTTTCTTCGAAGTATCCCAACACATGCTTGAAAGGTAGAATCTAACGCTATAGGATAAAGAGCATCTTTAGTGTTTTTGCCGCAGACAACCTTAAGAAATGAACAACGAAGCTCAGATACCCAAGGAAAAAGCTTACTAATTGCAGTGAATATTTGTTTGGGTTGTGTTTGTGATTGGACAAAGCATGGCCGAATCGAGCGGCATTTCGAAAAACTTCGTGGCAAAATTCTTTTCTGCAATCCCATCCCCTTATCTATTCCAATAGAGATATCTCCTTTCAAATTAACAATGCACCTGAAATTGGTACTTTCTTTCAAAAGTAATGGAGCGCAGAAGACCACGTTCCCTAGATTAGATTGAAGGTCATTAGAGGAATATTGTGCACAGACTCTCACGCTCAGGTCCAAATGAAATGTTCCCGGAAATAAAATCTGGTCTAAAATTTTATGATCCCTGACAATCGCATCATATGATCTGGACTCAAATGAAAAAGTAGTTGTCATCATTTCCAATTTGTGGTGTAGAGACGAATTTGAAATATATTGATCAAAGCATGGGATAATAGATTTCTTTTCGTATAAATAATATGAATTATGCTTGTTCGAGTTCCAGACAATCTTCTGAACATACGAAGAATTTGATGGCAAAGTTGATAGAATTGCACATGAATTCGTCCCTTGAAATGCGAATGATGTTATTATAGACGCGAGCATTCGGGTCGTTGCTCTAGTAATCAAAAACGAATTTGAACGGTAATATATTCCTTCAATACTACTTGAATCCCCTCGACTATCAATTAATTTTTTGATATGCAAATTTAATTCTGACAGGTGCTTAATTTCTGGAGTGTTTTCATGAAATAAATTTTCGCAAGCAGTTGAAATACTACTTAATCCAGAAGCTGGCTCAGAATGACCATTAATAGACTTTTCTGCGGAGAATATAGCTGAAAAAGTCTTGTACTTGGTATGAAAGAGTGTATGATAAGATGATGATTCGATCGGATCACCAAGAGCAGTTCCAGTGCCATGCATCTGAACTTGCAGACTTTCTATTTTATCACACTCGATTGATGTAAAGGAAGAAAAGAGCAATTCACTTTGAGCGTTTCCATTAGGTGCGGTTAATCCATTTGAACGTCCATCCTGGTTTACCAGACCAGAAAGTATTCCAACTAATTTTCCAGTTGCCTTTCCATTTTGTTCAGTACACATTAAGGAACTACAACCTTCACTCCTTACATAACCATCTGCTTTCGAATCGAGTGTTTTACAGCGTCCATCGAAAGTAAGCATACCAGATGCAAGAAAATGCAAAGTAATAGAGGGAGAAAGGAGCAAATTTACTCCACATACGAGTGAATTCATGTCAAAGCTATACGACATATTACGTATACCAACGGAAAGTGCAACAAGCGACGAGGAACAAGCTGTATCTACCGAAATTGTAGGCCCATTAAAATTGAAGTGATATGCAACTCTACCAGATATTACGCTTCCAGAGAATCCAGCCGCATTTAGAGCGGAATATTCCTGTAATCCAGTCTCTCGACACAATAATTCAAAGTCGTTCCAAGAGCAACCAACGTAAATTCCAGCTCTACTTTTTATATCAAGAGGTTTCTCAAGTCTCTTCGATCTAAAACAGAAGAATATTTCTGCTGCAACCAGTAAAACGAGACGTTGTCGAGGCTCAACTGCAGAGTATTCGTGATTTGTTGCCCCAAACAGGCGGAAATCGAAATCATAAACATTCTGAATAATGTAAGCACCAAATCTAGGCAGCAGCCCTAATTGCTTATTTTGAAAGAATTCGGCATCCCATCTACTGAGTGGGGTTTGTTTTACACTATCCACATATCCAGTTTCCCTTACTTCATTTTCAGATCTCAGACACTTACTCATCACAGAAATAGTCAATTTTCTTTCTTTCGACACGAATTGCGAACTCTGAAATAGCCTTTTCTCGAATTCCCTTGGAAGGTTTGTATCTTCGCGTTTCTGTCCATTTTGTGTTTTCCGCTGAGAATTACTGAACGGATTTTGCAAATTAACGCAAGCCGAAAGTTGCTTCTCCAGCTTTTTGAAAACTTCATGCTCTACTTCATCGGTCGAGAAACAGTACATGCTGTTGAGTTATTTATTTTATTAGTCTTAAAACTCTATGATTTCTCGGGGATTAAATTTAAAGGCCTCACCTAGCGCATGCAGCTAAGAATGAAAAATAACAAAAAAAAATGCGTTTTTTCTAAATTAAAATTCTTGTTTTTTCTGTCATTTTTCA
>Ga0209830_10003668_pt1 | contig 11603 bp, 20 predicted proteins | sample ArcticOcean_MG_C_12_FD_187439 | JGI IMG/M metagenome (GOLD analysis project Ga0209830, IMG submission 187439) | Marine microbial communities from western Arctic Ocean - ArcticOcean_MG_CB8_130 (SPAdes) (version 2) | ecosystem: Environmental > Aquatic > Marine > Oceanic | place: Arctic Ocean...
GCCAAGGTCGATGTCACCACTGTGGCGAACGGTATCGTTGTTCCCGAGAAGAACATCACCAGACTGGGCACGATGGTCACGGGAGAGATAGTCAAAGTAAATTACAAGCAGGGAGATGTGGTCAAGAAGGGCGACATCATCGTGACGATAAATCCAGGGGTTGGATATGAACCTTACCACATCAAAGCAAACATAGATGGCAGGATACAGGAACTGACTTACAAGAACCCAGGCTCGGTCGTGAAACAGGGTGACGCACTGGCCATACTCGTACCATTGGACCAGAAGCTGATTGTGATGGCACAACTGCAGGTCAAGGACAGAGGATACATAGAACTGAATCAAAAGGCAAAGATCAAACTGGCCAGCATGGAACAGATGACATACTTGCCCATAGACGCAGAGGTGATATCAATATCTCCAAATGCCATACAAACTGACACCATGAGTTACTACGAGCTGGAATTGATATTAGATTCACAGACATTTGAAAACGGAGACATGCAGTACAAGTTGGTGCCTGGCATACAGGTGCACGTGTTCATACTGACAGGAGAGAGAACAATATTGAGTTACATAACAACTCCTTTCCACAATGGCGTGAGCCAAGCACTACAAGAGAGATAGGATGGCAGAAAAGAAACTAACAATCAGAGAAAGATGGCGTAAGGCCATGACTGCGGACAACATGGTTGATCTCAGTGTTGACATATTCCTTATTGTGTTTGATGTGTTGAGTTCTCCCATATTGATAGTCATGAGGGTGGTGCGTTGGATATTGGCCAAGTTCATCAATGAACATGTAAAGAACTTTATCAAGAGGATAGTGCATTGGTTCTTGGACAACAGGAAGATTAGACTAGAACGAGGACAGAGCATATTCCGTTACTACTGGTGGTTATGGTTGTTGAGTCCAATCATTGTTTTTGCGTTGTGGATGCTGATAGCAGTCACGGTGGGATTCAGACAAGGGGCAGGACTGTAATGAAAATATTCACAAGCATATGGATGGTGATAGTGTTTGCTGTCGTATTAGTTGGCATACGTGTTGACAACAGCGACACAGTGAAGATTCTGAGATACAAGACATGGGATCATTTCCAGTACGTTTATCCAAGACAGGAAGTCAGCGACAAGATAGTTGTGGTCAACATCACAGAGTCAGACATAAAGAAATACGGTCAGTGGCCATGGCCCAGACACATACTAGGCATATTCCATTCTAACCTAAGTGAAGCAGGTGCGATACTTGTGAACTACAACATACTGTTCGCGGAACAGGACAGAATGAGTGGTACTGAATATCTCAAAAGTATGCCCATAATAAATTTAGAGTTGAGGGAACAGCTAGGGAAAGTCCTGTTGGACACAGATGCTGTGTTTTCAGCAGTGATGAAACAGTACGGAAATGCTGTGCTGATGATGAGTGTCAAAAACGAGAAAGACAACACACTAGTCAGAACAACACAGATAATACAGAAAGGTGACGCCATCCCATGGTTGTACAACTATGCAGGCATAGTACCTCCACACACGAAAGTTGCCGCGGGATCAACAGCGATAGGGGTCAACGTGACTTCTCCGGAACCAGACGCTGTCGTGAGGAAGATGCCAATGCTGATACGTGTGGGTGAAAAGATATATCCCAGCATGATATTAGAGAACATAAGATTGATCAACAAGAGCAAGAGGATCAAAGTGATATCAAAGCAACACGGCATAGATCAGATACTGGTCAAGAAGGACGCAGGCATACCAGTGAACCACAACGCAGAGATGTACATCAACTATGCGGACCCAACAGATTACACACAACTGACAGCAGATGAAGTGTTCAGCAACGAACACAAAGACAAGCTGGCAGGCAAGATAGTCGTAGTTGGGCTAGATGCCGCTGGACTGAGTGTGTTGAAATACACGCCACATGGACTGACCACAGATCAAATGATAACTGCACAAGGACTAGACACCACAATGACTGGCAAGTACCTGTTCAGACTGGCACAGGCAGACGCATACGAAATAGTGTTCATGGCATTTTTATTGTTGTTGCTGATACTTGTTCTACCGAGGACCAGTGTGTTGTTGGCAGTGCCTCTTTTATTCTTCATAGAGATAGGAGTGCTGTATGGTGCAACGATGGCATACGCGAACAAAGGATTCTTGATAGATCCATCTTTCATAATGCTGTCCGTGTTTTTAATTTGGTCCCATTCTGTCTACAACAACTTCGCGACACAGAGCAGATTGAAACAACAGATCAAGAAACAGTTCGAACACTACCTCGATCCTAGAATGGTCAAGAAATTACAGAAAGATCCCAGCCTATTGAAACTGGGTGGAGAGACCAGATACATGACTTTCATGTTCTGTGACATCAGGGGATTCACTCCCATATCAGAACAGTACAAGGACAACCCAGCAGAGCTCACGAAACTGATCAACAGATTCCTAACACGAATGACCAATGTAATAATTGCCAATGGTGGTACTGTGGACAAGTTTATGGGTGACTGCATAATGGCATTCTGGAACGCACCACTTAAGACTGCAGATCATCAGATGTTAGCAGTATTGACAGCGTCTCAGATGCAATCAGAATTGGCCATGCTGAACGAACAGTTGACTGCAGAAAGTTTACCAAACATCAAAGTGGGCATAGGCATCAACTCAGGTGAGGCACTGGTTGGCAACATGGGATCTGACCAGAGGTTTGATTACTCCGTGATAGGCGATCCTGTTAACCTTGCGGCACGTTTGGAGAGTGCGAGTAAGACCCTAGGACACACACTGATAGTGGGAGAGGCAACCAAGAAGGTGATAGACGACAAGTTCCCTTTCAAATTCGTTGACAGCATCACAGTCAAGGGCAAAACCGAACCTGTGAATGTGTACACACTGGAACGTTAAATACACATATAATGACACAGTTCTTTAAATTAGTTGCAGAACTCGGAATGCCGATAGCGGCCACGGTGGGAATGGGTGTGTTCATACTGTTCATCATCAAGTATATCCTAAATGGGATAGTCAGTTCGATCAAGTTCATCGAGACTGTGATAGTACAACTAGATAACAGAGTGAAGACAATGAACAACGACATACTTAAAATAGATCAAGAGGTTTCCGAGCAACTGGGCATACCCATAGACACAGACAGGGTGGCCAGGGCAGATGGCAAGACCGATGCGAGGAAAGACTAATGGACATTGTATCAAAGACTATGTCAGTGACCAGCATCATACAGGACTACGGTTTCCCAACTGTGGCTGTGTTCTTCCTTGCGTACTTCATCTACTTCCTTTGGAAGTTCATCACGACAGAGATAACACCCAAGTTGAGCTCCACGTCAGCAACACTGATCAAACTGATAGACAGGGTGCGTATGCTGGACAATGACCTGATCAGACTGCAGACCAAAGTCAAAACTGTCAGGGAAAAGAAAAAGTAGTAGCACTTTTATTTCTCCAAAAAACTATTAAATATTTGCATGAACTTCACAATGGTAATGATCATATGTTTCAGCACAAGTGTCTGTCAGGCAATCTTTGACGACACCCGGTTCAACAGCTATGACGAATGTTATGAATCATCGAGATATTCTGTGAACTTTATGGCAGAAATGTATCCCAATTCGTCAGGTGAGATACGTTGTTTAACTGGAGAGGAGTTGGCAATCTACAAGGAATACATAGACCAAGGCGGCAAGCCCCAACTGACCAATCCAGAACCAGAAGAATTACCAACAACCATCTAGTTGACATTTATCTGTTCCGTAGTATAATAGTGCTATGGTTCACGCAATGATAGATCTGGAAACACTTTCCACAAAACCCAACGCCACGATACTGACCATAGGTGGGGTCAAGTTTGATCCTTACACAAGGGTGGAACCCTCGCAGGGATTGTACCACAGGATTGACGTGGACTCGCAGGTCGCCATGGGCAGAGATGTCATGGAGGAGACTGTTGAATGGTGGGGCAAACAGGCAGAGGACGTCCGAGAAGAAGCACTGGGCGACGATGACAGGATCGATCTAAAATATTTCATTAAGCAGTTGAACAAATGGTCAGTGGGAGTAGACGTGTTCTGGTGCCAAGGTCCACTGTTCGATTACGCAATACTACAAAATTTTTACGCACAGATGAATGTGCCTGTGCCATGGAACTTCTGGCAAATCAGAGATTCAAGAACACTGGGCAGTCTAGTACCACGTGATCCAAACGAGAAGAGGACAGGACTACACAACGCATTGGATGACTGTTATTTCCAAGCAAGGAAAGTGCAACAGATATTCCAACAACTGGACATTAAAAGTCCAAGTAGGTATTAACATGTACAGACCATTACCAGACGGACTAACCATAAAAGAATCGAAATTACAAGGGCTAGGACTTTTTGCAACCAAAGAGTTTGACCCTGACGTTGTTTTAGGAATAGTACACATAAAGAATAAGAACTTCCCGCATGGATACATAAGAACTGCATTGGGAGCCTTTTACAATCATGACGACAATCCAAACTGTAAAAACTCCTCAGGATTTTGGCACCAACTCCCTGTAAAATATCTCGTGACTACAAGACCTATCAAAGCAGGAGAAGAACTAACAGCGAACTATACTTTATACAATGACTTCAACAGAGACGAAAGTTAAACTACTTTATAAAAAAATAGCCACTTATACTATGCAGTACTTCAGATTTGACCTACAACTGCATTTCTTCTGGTCTTTGTTTTTGACCATGTTAGCAATATTCTGGCAACCGTTGATATACCTGGGACTGGTCGCAACTGTTGTGAAAGAAGCACTGGACCTTTGGAGCAAAGGACACTGGAGTTGGGATGACTTCTGGTGTGGATTTGTTGGTTGGATAGTCGGGGTGTATGTTATAGTGTCAGTCATATGAAATGGTATTCCATACAAGATCTATACACCATAGACAAATACAAGATCAAACACAGCAAGAATCCTGCAACCAAATGGATAAGATTATCCTGTGTGTACAAGATAAAAATTAATGACACCGTAGTAGAAGTTGGCAGATCAGACACCTGTAAGAAACATGGCGGGGCAGAGAAAGTGCGAAAGGCATTGGTTAATCTATTAAATGTTTTCGAACACAACAAGAGTGTGATAAAAACCAAACGTTGGGAAAAAATCAGGTTGCGACACAGACCAAATTCTAGTAATATTAAGATAGGAATAATAGAAACAAATGCAATCAGAAAAACCTATCTACAAGAAGCCATTTGAGACCATAGACAACTTTGAAGAAAGCACATGGATGGGCAACGACACACCATTCATGGAAACAGAATACACAGGAGTGTTCCGTGACAAATATCCTTGCACTCCGGGACACACACTTTTCATACCAAAGAAGGATACACCAGAATATGTCGGACAGTCATACGGACTGGCCTACGAGTACGGAAATAGAAAAGTAAAGGAAGGGAAAATGATGGGATTCAATGTTGGCATGAACATAGGTTTGTGTGCAGGGCAGACAATATTGTGGCCGCACATACATTTCATACCCAGGCATGAGGGAGATGCCAAACATCATGGTGGAATGAGATACACCCATCCAAGTGCGGATCATAACCATTATTACTAGAATGAAAACAACGAAGAAATTAAAGAAAAACAGAGAAGAAATATTCGTATCACCGGATGGTGGGGAGACTGTGTACGTACAGAAGAAAGACGGAACACGTGGAAGATTGGTGTCACAGTCACAGTACGCAAAGGACACGGAAACACTGAGAGATGAAGACGAGATGGTAGATGAAAACGCCGTCAAGATGAGGAGGAAATATCCTGCACTTGGTAAAGCATGGAAACACTACAAGACAGTGTGGCATCTGATCATGGGCAATAAATAGGATATACAACTACTCCAGGAGTGCTTTTACCATGCGTGTACGTCGCTCTAATGCAGTCTAAAGGGGTGTTTAAAGGACATTATGACTAAGTTTGTGAGTGTTATAGGCAATGGTGAGAGTAGGAGGGGATTTGACATAACTCCCTTGAAAAGCGTCACCACGATGGTGGGTTGCAACGCACTGTTCCGAGATCATAACCTAGAATATGTTGTTGCATGTGATCGTCATATGTGCCAGGAGGCCGCAAACACAGTTGGTAAAAACACAACAATATACACCAGAGACAAATGGTACAAACAGTTTGCATTTTGGCCCAATGTCAAGTGTGTGCCTGACTTACCATACCAAGGGGACAAGAGACAGGACGAACCTTTCCACTGGGGCACAGGACAATTCGCCGCACTGGTCGGCATGAGTTTCAAACCCAAGGCAATTTTCCTAGTGGGCATGGATCTCTATGGCTTTGGTCCGGAGAGAGTACCAGAAAATGTCAACAACATCTACAAGGGCAGTACAGGCTACACGTACATCAAGAGACCGGTTGATCCCAGTTACTGGATACACCAGTTCAACAAGCTGTTCGAACACTCAGACTGCAGATGGATAGTGGTAAATGAAGAGGGCTGGAAGATGCCCGAGGAGTGGAAGGCCAACAAGAATGTTTTCCAGGACACCTACCAAGGACTTGTCAAGTGGGTCAACAAGCAGTTGACAAAATAAAAATAACGCATATAATTGTAGCATGATCAAGACAATGGTTGATGACCTGATGGTGCAACAGCAGATACGGGCTCCACACAAGAAGTGGAAACACATGGTGGCCGTGATGTGCCTCAATCTCACGTACAGGAAACATGTCAAGATAATATTACCAAAGCTATTCGCTAGGTATCCCACACCGGAGAAATACCTCAGGGGCAGACTCGCGACACAACAACGTATGTTGAAACCGTTGGGCATGTGGGAAGTGAGATCAAAAAGAATAAGGAAGATGACCGAACAGTACCTTGACTGGGATGGCAAAGAAGCCAGTGACCTGCATGGTATAGGCAAGTACGGATCAGACAGTTACCAGATATTCTTCTTTGATCACATACCACCCAATGTACAAGACAAGGAATTGAAAAAATACATTGACAAAATGACAGGATAGTTTATAATAGTGCTATGTTTGAAAAATACAAAGATGGAGATCTTATCACTCTAAAATTAATGCATGGTGAAGAAGTTATTGGCACTCTGCAATCACAAACCGAAACCACGCTTGAGATTAAAAAGGCACTGACACTGATGCAAGGTCCACAAGGACTTGCGTTTGGTACATTCTTCTCTACTGCTGACCAAGATAAAGATATTTCATTGGCAAAAGACAAGATACAGTGTATCTCAGTTGTCAACGACAAGATATCTGCAGAATACAAGAAAGTTTTTACCACTGTGGTCGTTCCTGACAAACCAAAGATCATCGTATAATGGCACACTTCGAGAAACATAGTAAAAGCATCGAGACCTTGATAGACGTAACTGAGGCCATGCTACACGTCATGGAACAAAAAGGCATTGATCCAGAGACCGTGTCCAAGAGGACTGAGTTCTCCGTGCTAATACATTTTCTAAAGAGCATCATAGACGGCGAGTTAAATATACCAAACGAACTTACTGACACATTAAGACAAAAATCGGAAGAATTAGGATTTGATCTTGAAGACATCAAGAAGAGATTGAACTAATGAGAGGACTTAACGGCTTTCATCCCTCTATAAACACTCTGCAAGTCATCAATTAAAGGAGAACGATGACTTATCAATCAACAAAAACATACGGACACAACATAGGACTGGCCTGTGTATTCAGACAACCCAATGCAGATCACTCACACTGCCATCTGCTACACGGATATTCACTGGCATTCAAATTCACATTTGGTTGCGAGGAACTTGACAACAAGAACTGGGCAGTGGACTTTGGCGGACTCAAACCGTTGAAGGCATGGCTGGAAGATCATTTTGATCACAAACTTGCACTGGACATGAACGACCCACATCTCGAGAAGTTCAAGGAACTGGAGAAGTTGGATCTCGCAGAGATAAGAATGTTTGACGGAGTAGGTGCAGAGAAGTTTGCCGAACACGCCTTTAGATTCGCAGACAATTTAATAACAGTCAAGACAGATGGAAGATGTTGGGTGGAAAGTGTGGAATGTGCAGAACACGGAGCCAACAGTGCCATCTACTCAAAAAAATAAATTCCTATTTGAACTGGTCAGGGTAGGCCTCAACAACAGGGCCTATTACATACAGACCTACGACACACCCCTGGGCAAGAGATGGTTAGAAGCACTGAAGGATAATATCAAAAAAAAGAGAGTACTAGAGAAGAACTTCTGTTTCCTTGGATTTGCAGATTCTAACAGAGATTTACATTATCTAGTCGGAGAGTTAAACAAAAATATTGTTCAATTGAACTCATTCACATTTGATCCTACATACGAAAAGATACATCCTTTTGTCGCAGATGACTTCCAGTATTCAGCAACGTTGAAAACCGGCCTAGGACCAGAAGAGGAAACGCCAGGCCTTAGATTGAAGCACGAGTCTTGCAATCTACTACATAGATATTTTGAAGAACTGCAAGGCACTGCGTGGGACATATCAAAATACTACAAACAGGCAGATATAAAAACAAAATATGCAATAAGACAACTGAACAACCTATGTCATGAGATAGAGAGTTGGGTTTTATCACACAGGAAGAGCATAGTGAATCCGGACTGGATCAGACCATCACAGATAACAACATTCCTAAATGCACCGAGGATAGATCTACACGAGGAAGATTTTGAACTGTTCAAACAGAACAGGTACGACAGGGAGTTGGGAGGTGTTTACCTACACTGGTCACAAGTGGGCAAGACGCTGTACGAAGTGTTCAGGGACGAACACGCACCCAAGATGACCGAAGCCCTGTGTTCAGAGATCAATCACCAGAAATACTACTCGGGAGAGTTTGATATAGAATGGGGAGATACGATAACTGAAAAAACACACAAATTTAAGAAACAGGAAATGGACGAGTACCGTGCATGGCTAAAAGACAACGACTACGATTGGGAAGATCCAACACTGTCACTGGGCTACATCAAGATTGGGCAGGTGGACCTACAGAGGACATTTGGATCTAGTGCAACGTTCAAAGAAATATACGACACCATGAGCAAGAATTTAAATATAACTAACATCAAGTCTATGTCAAGTAGAACCATCGAGTGTGCATATCCATACACGCTGGACAGCGACGATTGGCAACAGATACAAATAGAAAGTTTGAGGCAGGGTTATGAATCACATAGTATGTGTTAAATGGGGCAACAAGTATCCTTCGCAGTATGCAAATGTATTGTACAACATGGTCAAGAGACACACCACTGTACCTTTTGAATTCCACTGCATAACCGATGACAAAACAGGACTAAACCCACACATCAAGACCATAACGTTTCCAACAGACCCATGGATCAAAACATGGTGGAGCAAGTTATGGATGTTTAGTCCAGACATGCCACTGAAAGGCAACATACTTTTCTTTGACCTTGATGTTGTTATACACAACAACATCGATCCACTGTTCACACACACTCCAGGTAAGTTTATGATAATAAGAGACTTCAATAGATGCAGGGTCAAGGATTGGTCACAATCCAACTCCAGCTGTATGCGTTGGGAGGCAGGCACAATGAATCACCTGTACACAGATTTTGTGAAAGACCATGCCAAGATAATGAAACAGAACTGGGGAGACCAGGACTGGATAATGAAGGCAGGAAAGGAACAGATAACTCACTGGCCAGATGACTGGATACGGTCATACAAATGGGAGATGATTGGTTTCAAAGATACGAAATTAAGAGATAAACATGGCAAGTGGTTATTCAGGAAACCTCCAACTGTTATAAATGAGAACAGGGTGGCAGTTTTCCATGGCCAACCAAATCCAATGGAATGTGCAGATCAGTGGGTACTGGACAACTGGAAATAAATGTTTGAAAATATACACAACTGGCCTCTAGAACACTGGCACATCGAATTGTGTTCCAAGTGCAGTCTGAGATGTCCTAGGTGTTCGAGACAGGAAGTTCCCCAAGGGCTTACCAACAAAGATCTGTCACTGGAATGGTTTAAAAAGAACTTCGCAGGAAAACTTTTATCAGAAGTCAAGAAACTGACTTTCTGTGGTGACGATGGTGATCCCATATATGCCAAGGACTTATTAAAAATACTTGCATGGTTCAGGGAAAACAACAAAAATGTACAATTTGTTATAGTCACTAACGGATCCTATAAGACAAAATCATGGTGGCAAGAACTTAACAAAATACTAAACGAAAAAGATCACTTACACTTCTCACTAGACGGATGGAATCAGGAATCAAACAATATCTATAGAGTGAATTGTGATTGGGATTCGATCATGATGGGTATAGATGCCCTAGCCAACACCAAAGCACACAAGACATGGGCCGCGATAGCATTTAAGTTCAACGAGGACAGGATAGACTACATGGAACAACTGGCCAAGCAGTATGGCTTTGACAGTTTTCAACTGACCTTAAGTACAAAATTCAATAAAAATTATCCAAGTTATCCAACAAACGACCCATTACAACCAAGTGATAGATTTATCGCAACTGGTAGATTTACCAGAACAACTGTAAATCTATCTGGTAAAAAATGGCAAGACAACTGCATTGATATTTTCACAGAAAGGTTTTATAATACAAGTAATGCTCCCTCGATCATACCTTTGTGCATGATCGGCAACAAGGGACTGTACATAAATGCAGAAGGCAAGTTCTATCCTTGTTGTTGGACAGCATTGAGGTATGGACACAATAAAAATGTATTTGATTACATCGAGTCCAGTCAAACACTGGGAGAGGTACTAGACGATCCCATGTGGAATAAGTTGTTTGGAGATATGAAAACAGGAAATGCACCACAAGAGTGCGGTGAGAAATGTAATGCAAAAAAATGGAATTTAGATCATGCAACTAGTTGGTAATAAAAAGTACGGCAACGTAGCAATTAAAAAAGTAAGTCCTGTGCTGGCAGAAATACCCGAGGACTGTGGTTATGAACAAAAATTTAAGTTCAACATAGACATGAACAGCAACGGCATCATGGCCGAATGCATAGAGTGGTGTCAGATCAACTGTGAGGGCAAGTGGGGTTGGTGGTTCGAGAACAAAGGAACATACGATATGAATTATCACAACTGGGAGGACCAGAACGCATACATGAGTTTCGAGAAGAAAAGAGAAGCCACAGCATTCTTCCTGGCAATAGGAATGGCAAACATGGGCAACAGAGATAGATAATTAACAGTATGAAACCATTTGAAATAACAGAGGAAGCGAAGCACCAGATAGAAAAATTGCTTGAGAAGAATCCAAGCAAGTACGCAGTGAGCCTGGCAGTGCTGGGTGGCGGCTGTGCAGGATTCAAATACGACTGGGGTTTTGCAGATACAAAAGAAGCCGTAGGCGGTGGAGATCACATAGAAGATTGGCACACAGGTAGATTCGTTGTGGACGAGACTTCCATGATGTATATTATAGGAACAAAGATTGACTTCGTTGAAGAAACATTTGGTTCACAGTTTGAAATATCCAATCCCAACTCAAAAGCATCTTGTGGTTGTGGAGAATCATTCGGGGTT
>Ga0209830_10003670_pt1 | contig 11599 bp, 6 predicted proteins | sample ArcticOcean_MG_C_12_FD_187439 | JGI IMG/M metagenome (GOLD analysis project Ga0209830, IMG submission 187439) | Marine microbial communities from western Arctic Ocean - ArcticOcean_MG_CB8_130 (SPAdes) (version 2) | ecosystem: Environmental > Aquatic > Marine > Oceanic | place: Arctic Ocean...
TCGAAGCCGAAGCGTTGACTGGTTTAGAGAGAGAGAGTAACACGAGAATCCAAATTTGTGGCGTTAAAGGCGGGAATACCTGCGACGAGCTCGTTTAAAGAAGCGTCGTAAACAAAAGCAGCAGCGTGTTAATGCGTGATGTTTTGTAGTGGTTCATTTTTAGAAGAATTTGTGCGATAGAAGCGTTAGAATTTAGTTATTCATGGTACTCTCAGCCGTCCCGGGAAAGCGCATTCATAGACGCCAGACTCTTAATTTTAGGTAAAATAACGTCTTTGTCGTCGCCTCATTCTTTCTTCCGCTTACTACTCATACTCCTTTAAGAAGAGAACACGCGCACGGGAATAGAAATGCGCAAAAGCGCGTACGCTCGCACCAACGTCCCGTTTTCGTCCAAAATCGGTGGTGGTGGTGATGCGAGTAAAAGTAAAAGCGTCGATAATGACTACGACAAAGAGTCGCACCAATTTTTCAATCCATCCAACGCGGGGAATGCATCATTTATGCACGGAATTGGAGACCCCATCCGGTTCGCCACGAAGGAAGAAAAAGTCCGATTCGATCGAAACACGAGACGAGCGAGAGTCGCTTTAGTTGTATGCACGCTGTTTTTATTCCTGCTCGCGTTCATGCGGCCGATATACGGGCCGTATATAGACAAATTTGGGGAAGATGGGGATGCGACTTTAATTGAGGTGGTGAAGGACCACTTGACGAAACGCGCCGAGCGTCACGGATTGGTGAACGTGGGAGGAGGACATGCATCATCGAAACGCAATGCGAACAACAGACACAACAACAACAATGGGAATAAAGAGGAGAGCACGTTTCACACGAGGTATAGAAGAATAGAGGAAGAAAGAAGGGCATTGCTGGAAGAACACAAAGACGGGGTGGAGGACGAGATGGATACCGTGCGAAGGTTGGAGGTTTTGGAGGAGAGAGCGAAGAATTTGCTGCGCGAACACGGGAAGAAGCACGGGAGGAAGCATACTCACGAGAGCAATAGCAAAGGGATGAGTGGTGGTGGTGGTGGTGCCGAGTAGATGTAGAGTTAATGTTGTTAGGCTTTAAATTTATAAATATTTTCATGTATCACTTTTAGTTCTGAAGAAGCGGGTCTACCATTACACCGGGGACCCCTCCAGTAACGTCGCCGGCGGCGGCGGCGTTCGAGGCATCGTCAAACGCATGAAACTCGTTGGTTTCGAATCGGTCGAAATCGACCAACACGCGCACGGCGTCGTCGCCGCGAAACAACCAAACGTCAAGTTCTTTTCCAGCGGTAAAAAAGAAAAGAATATAGTAAAGAATGCTCCTAATAAAAGGGGGAAGACATCTTCTTCTAAGCGCCGCGACGAAAGTTTTAAAGGAGGACGAGGACGAGAAAGACGAGGAGGACGAGGACGAAACTCCTCGTTCGACGACGACGACGACGACGAATTCGACGTGTACTCCTCCTCCTCCTCATAAACGTAGTACACTCATCGCAAAACGACTCCTCGTTTCTCACAACAGCAGCAGCAAAACGAGAGAGAGAGAGAGAGAACATATAAGAGTAGTTGTTTGATCACCGCTACTATTTGATAGAATAGATTTTTTTGCTCTAACCCCTGTGTGTTCCTTTGTTATTTTTTTCTCTGTTTTGGATAAAATGGAAAAACGCAGCTTCGTCACAAAAAAAAAGGATGACGACGACGACTTTGGTATCTTTCTCCTCCTATTATCCGTTGTCGTCGTTCGCGACAAAGAGCAGTAGACGAAAGAGTTTTTCATTATCGTCTGATCGTTATCGTCAAAATGTATCGTTATTATTAGTAAAGTCTGATGACTTTAGACGTAAACGACGTAAACGACGAAGCGGATCATCATCTTTTGTTGCCATCGCGAAGAATGATGATGAGAATGATGTCGACGTTGTCTCGACGTCCTCTTCTCTTCTGTCGACGACACCAACGCGAGAAAGACCAGAAAAGAAGAAAGCAAAGAGAGAAAAGAAACCTTTAAACGAAATCGCATCGAATTTATTCACGGCGTTGAAACCGGTGCGTTTGCGAGACGACGACAGCGAAGCCGCGCAGGAGTTGAAAGCTATTCTGGAACTCGCTCGAAGTCGTACAGACGAAAACGGCGATGGTGACGAAAACGGCGTCCGAGAACGCATCCGGGCGGAAGCAAAAAAGAAAGTCGGGTCGACTGTCGCGAAATATTGGAAGGCGAAGTTTAAGGAGTTTGGAGAGTCCGAGGCGGTGAAAGACGCGGCGCCGTTGACGGGGAGCGCGGTGAACGTGGCGGTGACCGGGTTAGTTTTAAGGATATTTTTACCGCGGTTGGCGGCGTTGAACGCGGTTGGAGGGTTCGACGAGTTGGCGGAGTTTTTCGGGATACCTCCGAGAGAGGATTTGATTGGATACTTGGATCAGATTAACGGCCAGCCGATGATTGCTATTTTTGGTATTTACGTTTTACTCTTCTTCGCGGAAAAAGTGACGATGACGGATGAGTTCTTACCGATTGGATTTGTGTTGCCGGTGTTGTCGCCGATGGTGTTTGGGAACGTGTTGAACGGGACGGTGTTGACGTCGTTGGCATCGACGATTGCGGCGAGCGCAAACTTTTGGTTGGGAAGAACGGTATTGCGAGAGAAAGCGCTGAACTTCAAATGGTTTTCCAAGGACGGAGAGCCGACGAGAGAGAGAAAATGGTACCAAGCGTTGGATAGACGATTCAATTCGGAGAATTACCCGGATCAAGTCGTCCCGGAAGGATTCAAATCGGCGCTGTTGTTGAGGTTGTGTCCGATTTTACCCATTCCAATCAGCGGTAACTGGTACGTGTGTGGCGTGACAAAGTTGAAGTACTGGGAGTTTTTCGCGGCGCACTTCATCGGGAGCTCCAAGACGGCGTTTATCGACGCGTATTTAGGAAGCATCATTTTGCGCACGATTTTGTCCCCCGAAGTCGACGGCGTGACTGGAGCGGTGAAAGAACAAGCGAAAAATGCGGTTATATTTGAAACGTGCGCGCTTTTAGGCGTTTCGATTTTAGTTTCCACGTACGCGACGCAGTTGTTCACGGACATTCTGGACGAGGAAGGCGTTGACGCGGATAGTTTTGGTTTCGGTAATAAAGAAGAAGAAGAAGAAAAACAAGAAACGACGACGAACACGTTTGCGTTCGTCGGCGCCGCCGCGGCATCCACGGACAACGACGAAGACGAAGGAACTTCATCGCCCGAAGCAGCAGAAACCGAAGAAAACAAAAAACTCAACCGAGCGCTCCCGGGCGAATCCTTCGATTTGATGTCCACGGACGAAGACGGTGAAGTCTTCATCAACGCCGGCGATTATTTATCTCGACAACGCGCGTTAGAATCTGGCGATTTCGACGCGTTGGCGGATATGGATCCGGCGTTTGAAAAGCTGAGCGAAGTCGACGACATGGGTCCGGACATGTGAGCGAACATTTTTAGTTCATATTTGTATTATTAAGCAGTCAAAACAAATCCTCATTAAAACACATCACTACTCTTCTTCTTTCTCGCGCAAGAACATCAACGTCATCATCATGGCGTCGACGACGGCTTCTTTGTCTCCTCCTCCTTTGTCTTCCTCTTCTTCTTTTCAAAGCCGTCGTTCCTTTCGAAGAAACTTCTCAAACACGTGTTATTACTTTAAACGACGGGGAAAGCAGTTAAGAAAAATGTTCGTCTTTTCACACAACGAAACGATGCAGACGAGCGCGTTGAATCTTTTGCGACCGACAAAGAAGGAGGGGGAAATGATGAAAACGAGAGAGACAAAGAAGACTTTAAAACAAGGGGTGATTTCCGTGCCATCGTCATCGTCATCAAATTATAACCAACAACAAAGTTTAAAATTTCTTTCGCCTCAATTGACGGAAGGACTGGTGATTGCGATTTTCTGCGCGCTGGGGTCGTCTTTGAGCGCTTTTTTACTCGCGCTCGTACCAACACTACGAGCGGCAGCGAACGCGTTGAACGAAGTCGCTTTACTCGCAGAGGCGTTGAAAGAGGAAATTCCGGACACTTTAGCCGCGGTTCGCGTTTCCGGGTTGGAACTTACGGACGCGCTGGAAGAAGTGGGCGAGTTGACGAGCGAAGTTACCGGGGTGACGAAACGGACGACGCGGGCGATTGATATGAGCTTAACGACTGCGCAAAGATTTGGAGGGATGGTTTATGAAGGGTCGAAAACGATGGTACCGAGTGCGAAGAGGCAGGTGAAGAATACGGTGAAACCGATGGTGAGGAGAACGGCGAATGAGATTGAAAGCATCGCCCAGGAAAGAGCGGCGATGGACCCGTACGCCGGCGAGATTGTCAGCGGAGTCGCGGCGACGACAAAGAAAGGCGTTGGAAGAGCTAGGAAAGTGCTCGAAGCGGCCGGAGTGGCGAAGCAAGTCGGGCAGGTGTATAAAGCGGTGAAAGGAAAGCCGCCGAAAGTAAGCGATTAGATTTCTTTTATGCGTATTTAATGAAATTGCAGCAACTCATATTACATGTACAACTCTGTTTGCGGATTCAACAAAGCGGCGCGTATAATAATACATCGACTCTCATCTCAAAGTTTTCTTGTCTCTGACTTCTAATAATATTCTCATGACTTCTAATATATACATTGCACGTCTTCCAGCGCATACAATACCGTTTTTAAATAGATGACTTTTAAATAAGACAATCGATTTCTTCTTCGTCTTCTCGCCTCTTCCCCAATTCGTCCGTCGTTAAATACATCTGAAAAAAGAGAATAAATAACAACTCTCTCCCGAAACACGCTCCGGAAGCTCCACCACCGCGGCTTAAAACATCTTCTGCACCGCTTTTACTCGTTTCAACAGCTCGCGAGCGTCGTACAACTTTCCCAGATCCGTTCGGCGTTTCGCGCTCAAGGCGAGGAGCGGAAGGACGACGCGTATCTTCATTCGAGTTTTAGGTTGTTGCGGTGGTGTCGAAAGCACGACCCTCGCGGGCAATGCGACCGTTTTGTCAACTTTGACGTCTTTTGCTCCTACTCCTCCTCCTCCGTCTCCTCCCAACTTTCCTTCGGAAAGAGAGGGAAGGGAAGAAAAGACGAGCCCACAACCGTCCTCACCAAAACCACCACCGGAGAACGTCGTCGTCGTCGTCGTCGTCGATGACGTTCTCAAGAGCAACAGCGAGGTCGCAGCGATGTCGTCGGTCATAGTATTGTTGTTATTATTGCGTCGTCGGCGCGACGGGGTGTGCTTCTTCCTCTTTTTTCCCGGCTGTGAACTCACATGCCGTGAGACCAAGGGGCCAAAACTCTTCTTCTTCTTCTTCTTAGTATCATCGCAAAAAGTATCAGAAGGCGAAGGCGCGCAATTCTCCTTCCTTTTCTTATTCACGAGTTGCATCGTGGTCGTCATCGCGGTGAATGGATCGCGACCGATCGATCGTGGCATATTGAATAAAAGGAAGAATAATAATAAAAAAGTGCGGTAAAGAAAATGAAGAAATTTAGAAAAACCTCGTTGTATGAGAGAGTACTCGCGAAGAGTTTGGACGTTTATATAACAGTGAGCGTGATGACTCATTACAGGAGTTATAATGAAATATACAGTAGTAATAATAATAATATATATACGCGCGAGGGAGGTTAATAGTTGTCACCCTCTCCTCCTCCTCCTCCTCCTCCTCCTCCAATCATGTCTTTGATGTCGTCCGGAGGCGGGAGCAAAGAGAATCGACCCCCTTGTTGCGGCTTGTCCGGGCTGAACGAAGAAAGTGCGGCGGGTGGCGGTGCCAAGTTTAATCGATTGCTTTGTTGTTGTTGATGCTGCCCGTAGCCGCCGTAGCCAATTTGACCGAAGCTGTTGGTCGCGTTTTGTTTGCCCATGGCGATGGCGTTGTGCAGATTTTGCGAATCTCGAACTTCCTTCTCCAACATCTCCTTCGTGCGCTTCAACTGTTCGTTCACTTGGACGTACGCGTTGTAATACCCCAACGATTCCTTTCGAAGCTGCTCCATGTCGTACTCTTGGTTCTTGATGTGATTGAGCAACTTTTGCTTCTCGAGATCTTGTTGATGGTTTTTCTCCACCAGCGATTCGGCTTTTTGATCGAGCAAGGCGACTTGCCTTTGCAAATCGGCGATGATTTTCTCCAACCTCGCCGCGTTGGTGGCGTATTCGAATGCCTTCTCTCTGTACTCCACGGTCAACGCTTCGTACGCGATGCGAATTTGTGTGAGCTCTTCGCGCATTTGCATTTCGCGTTCTTGGACTTTTTCCAACGTATCGCGAGAGTTCGAGGCGTATTCTTTCGCCATCGCCGCCGCAACCTTGGCGTTGGCGACTTCACGCTCGGCTTCGGACATTTTTGAAATCACCGCTTGGTACTCTCCTCGGCGCGTTTCAATCGTCGACTCCAACATGGATTGTTTTTCTTGCGCTTGCTTAACTTCCTTCTCGAACATTTTCCTTTGCGCCTCGTGCGCGACGAGCTTTTCCTTGACGCCAACGAGCTCGCGCTCTTTCTCCGCCAAAATCTCCGCTCTCTTTTCCATTTGCGCCGTGCGCTCCTCCAGCTGCTTGAACTTTTCCTCGTTGAGTTTATGCTTTTCCGCTTCGACGGCAATTTTTGTCTCGGCTTCGTGCAATCGCTTCAACTTTTCTTCGTTGCGCGAGAGTTCTTCGGACATGTGCTTGGATTTCGATTCGAGCTCGGCGCGTTCCTTCTCCAACGTCGTCAACGCTTGTTTCAACGTCGCTTCGGATCGTTCTACTTTTGCTAACTCGTCTTTTGCAAACTCGTACTTCTCCTCGAGGTCTTTCCACGTGTTTACAGTTTCTCTTAACGTTTCCTCGACGGTTTGTAATCTGGTTTGCGCGTTTTGTAACGCATACCCAAGCTCTTTTGATTCCTCGAGTTCGTTCTCAAACGCCGCCTTCTCCTTCTCGAGTTGCTCAACGCGCTGATCCAACAAGGCGCGTTGTTTTTCAATTTCAGATAATCGAGCGGTTTGTGCGTACAGATTTCTCTCGTTTTCACCGTTCGTTTCCGTGAGCTTCGAAAGCTTCGATTCAGAGGTGGAAACTTCCTTTTGAAGTTGGTCACGAGTCTGAGCCAACAACGAATTTTCCTTCTCGAGCTTTACACGTGTAGCGTCGTTCGCCTTCTCGCGCTTTTCCATCTCGCCAAATGCTTTTTCGAGTTTAGACTTGGTGTCTTCGGCGTTGGAGGCGCGTGCGGATAATTCACGCTCGACAGCTTCGAGCGCCGTGATTCGCGCCTCCAACTTTTTCTTTTCGTTTTCGAGCGAAAGCAATTCTTTCTTCGCCGCCGGCGCATCGCGTTCGAGGAAGGACAGTTTCGTCTCAAGCACCGCCTTCTCTTCCATGGATTTCGCGTACTGGTCTTTCGTCTTGGACAATTCTTCGGCGATTTTCGGATCGACGGTTGGTTTTGATGTTTTCGCCTTTTCGACTTCGAGCGTGGCAATCTCGCGCGATAATCGCGTGTTTTCGCTTTGCATGCGTCCAAGCTCCTCTTTCGCGGCTTTATGATCCGCACGCGCAGCGACGGCTTCGTCTTTGAGCTTCTGCATTTCTCTCGTCGAGACTTTTGCCGGTGAATTCGCGATTGTTTCGTTAAGTTCGACCTTGTGCAAGGAAATTTTTTCTTCCAAAGATTTCACCTTCGCTTCCAACTTAACCTTCTCCGTGAGTAGTTTCATACGTTCCGTCTCTTGTTGTTCGATCGTCTTCACTTGCTCGTCTGGTGAAGCGATTTTCTCTTGCATCAATCGAATTTTCTTCTCCAATTCTTGCGTATTTTGCACCGCGACCTCTAGTTTGAACTTGGCGTTGGACACGTCGCGTTCGCTCGCATTTTTCGCTCGCGCAAGTTCATCCGAGATTTTGTCCTTCTCCCTCTCCAAAGCTCGACGCACGTCTTCGAGTTCGTTCTTCGCTTTGCGCGTGACGCTCGCAACATCGGATTCGAGTCGAGATATCGTCTTTTCGAGTTGCTTCTTCTCGTTCTCCGCGGATTTACGTAAATCCCGCATGTCGCGCTCGAACGTCTTTGTCGCGTCTTTTCGGCCTTGCTCGCGTGCTTTCGAAGCTTCGTGATCCAAACTCTTGAGCGCTTTGATTTCGTTTGCGAAATCACCTTCGACTTTCTGAAGCTCCACTTGATGCGATTTCTTGAGCGCTTCGATCTTGTCGTCCGCGTCTTTGAGTTTCGCCTCATGCGCCTTGGTGATTCGCACCAGTTCAGCTTCGTATCGCTTCTCGCTTTGCTTGTCCGGAATTTCTACGTATTTAATCACCTCTTCCGCTTTCGTAATCGTTGGAACGTTGTTGTTGTTGTTGTTGTTGTTGTTGTTGTTGTTGATATTGATACTACTACTCTTCGGTGATGACGATACGTTAGACGCTGGCGGCGGCGAAGATACGGTCTTCTCTTCTTCCTTCGTCGCAGCCGCGACGATGGTCGGCGCAACCGCCGCAGCGCGAAGCTGCGCGATTTCGGCGATATACTTCGTCTCTGACTGTTTCTTTTGGCGCTCAAGCTCGGAGAGCTTGGCAACAAGTTCTTTGTTGAGTTCTGCTCTCGTCCGTTTGATCTCGTCGTCCAAACTCGATTCGATTTTCTTTAACCGGTCGATTTCGTGTTTGTACGTTTTTCCCGCTTCTTTAAACCCGACTGTTTTCGCAGATTCGATATCCTTGGCCATGGATTCCGTTTTCTTCGTGAGTTCAGATTCTTTGTTCTTATACCGTTTTATCTCTTCCGCGAGTAACGAGCGAGCTTCTTTTTGGCCTTCCTCGAACGCTTTCATGGAATCAGCGTTGATGTTTTTCATCGATTGAATTTCCTTTCGCATCAGTTCTTGAGCCTCTTTTGATTCCGCTCGCGCTTCTTTGATTTTCGCTTTGTATTCCGCCTTTGCCTCTTCGAGTTCTTGTTTTGCAAGTTTTTTATTTTCTTCGGCTTCCGCTCGCAATAGTTTTTTCGCTTCCGCCGTGCCTTCATCGATGCGCTTTTTGATGTTCTTGGATTCATCCGCGAGTGTTTTCTCCTTCTCGGCGAGCGCCTTGCGTTCCATCTCGAAAGCCGCCGCCGCTTCCTTCTCTGCCTCTGACACTTTCTTTTCTGCATCCTCGACTTTCTTTTTCGCTTCTCTGAGAGCTGTCTCCGTCGATGCTTTCAACTCTTTTCGAAGTTGAGACGTTTCTTTCTCCAGCGCCTTCTTGCGACTTTCGACGTCTTTTACCGCCTTGTCCAAGATTTTCTTCTCGTGCTTCTCGAGTGTCTCCTTCGATATCCCGGTCGGAACTTCGACAAAGTACTCTAACTCGACGATTTTCTCGATAGGTTTCTTCGATTCAAGCGCTTTGCGCGCAGATTTCAACTCCTTCTCGAGCTCTTTCACGGCTTTCGTGTTCTCGTTCTTTTGTTTGCGTTCGTTTTCGATGGATTTCTCCAAGTCTTTGATTTTTAACTTCAACTCTTCGTTCTTCTTCTTCACTTCGTCTTTGGTCAAATACACCTCGACGAGTTTCTCCACTTCCACCTCTTTCGGTGCCGTGTCTTGCTTCAACTTTTCGAGTTTTTCAATTTCCGATTTTAACTCCGCTTTACCGAGTTCTTTCGCGCGCTTCAAATCGGCTTCGGTAATACCAGTCGGGACTTTCTTCTCGACAATCTTCTCAACAACTTTTTCGACTACTGTTGGCACATCTTTATACACCGGAACTTCAACAATCTTTTCAACAATACGCTCAACAATGACTGGCGGACACATGGTACCACTCGCTGCCGGGGAAAGAGTACCCGATCTTTCGTTCATTTGCGCACCGGCGTTTCCAGATTTGGATTTCATAATAGATGACATCGGCGCGTCCACCATCGGGGCCGCGTACTTCGCTGATTTGCTCGCAGGCGTAGTGAAGTTTGAGGTAGAAGACATAGCGGGAGCCGGCGTGGATTGATCGAGTTTCGACATTTTTGAGATTGGCGTGGATGCCCCCTCGCCGCCGCTTTTGACCATTTCGTGTTGATTTGGATCGAATCGAATCGATGCGTGTTTCGGAGAATATTCACGCGAATGTATACCAGAAAGCACAGCTAAAGCAGACGATTTCGACGATTGGAAGTTCTCACCGAACGCTTCCTTTTCTTCTTCTTCTTGCTTCTTTTGAGCGTCTTTCATTGCGCGTTTCATGGAGGCGAGCATTTGCTCAGCAACTACGCGTTTCGATTCGAGACGACTGGCATTTTCCGCCGCAACTTGCGCTCTTTCCTCCGCCATTTCCAAGCGTTGCTGCAACGCTTGCGCGGCAATGCCCACGCGATCGTTGCCTTCCGATTGTCGAGCGCGAAGTAATTCAAAAGTTAATCGTTGGACATCCTCGTTCGCGAGCTTCAATTTTTCCTCCATGACGACAAAGTTGACGTTTCGGAAAATGTCCTCTTCGACGAGATCGATGTGATCTTGCACGACAACCTTCGTGTCCGCGTGCATCTCTTCGATCGTCTTGCTCAACGACGCAATCTTCTTCCCACTTTTCTCATTCGCTTCCGATAAATCTTTCGTCAGTTTTTCGATGTTCATCATGGCGTCTTTTTGAACCTCTCGAGAGCTTTCCAACAACTTCTTGTTCGTCGAGTTCTCTTTCGTCAACTCTTCCGTTTCTTTTTCGTATTTCGCGGTTTCTTTTTGCAACAAAACGATCGCGTGTTTCGCCTCGGCTAGTTGGGTCGCCTTTTCTAAACCTTCCGAGTGTAAATGGTCTTTGATTTGCTCGTGCATTTTTTTCATCTCCTCCAACGCCTTTGATTTCTCCTCCAAAGACATCGCCAGCTTCTTCTCACCAGTCGTAAACTCGCCCTTGTGCTTGGAAAAGTTTTCGCGTTCGACTTCTAAACTTTTCTCGGCGGCAAGTTTTGATTGTTCGGCTTTTTCGAGGAACCATTTCAGCTTTTCATTCTCCGCAACGGTCGTCGCCAATCGATCGTCCAGCTTTTTCACGTTCAACGACGCCTCCGAATCTGCGTTTTTAATGAAATCTTTCAACTTGTTCACTTGTTCGTTCAAACCTTTCACAATTTTATTTCTATCGTCCCTTTCGTTGTGAGCGGCTTCCTCTGAGGCGTGAATTCTTGCCTCCAACTCTTTAATCTTCTTCGCGTACCGATCGCTCAACTCGAGAGTGCGTTCCGAGTGTTCTCTTCGTATCTCCGCGACCTCGTTCGCGTGCTTCACTTTCATTTGAGAAATCGCGTTCGGCAACAATTTGATCTCGTCCTCGTTCAACGCCACGTCTTCGCCGTCGTTGTTTTTTACGACGACGACGTTTGCGTTGGTATTTTCATTCGCGTATCTCGTTCTCGCCTCCATCAACAAATCGATGTCGTCTCTCATTTTTTCGTTGGCCGAATCCGCGATTTGATAAAACTTGGACGAGCTCAAATCTTTCGCAGCTTTCCCATTTCGAATATTTCGATCTCTCAAAGCGACTTCTGCCATGCTCGCCATTAATCGTGCGTTCGAGATGTCGTTCGCGCGTTGCCTCAGTTGCAAGTTAATCGTTTCAACGACTGATTCGA
>Ga0209830_10003681_pt1 | contig 11584 bp, 5 predicted proteins | sample ArcticOcean_MG_C_12_FD_187439 | JGI IMG/M metagenome (GOLD analysis project Ga0209830, IMG submission 187439) | Marine microbial communities from western Arctic Ocean - ArcticOcean_MG_CB8_130 (SPAdes) (version 2) | ecosystem: Environmental > Aquatic > Marine > Oceanic | place: Arctic Ocean...
TCAGAAAGTTGATATTTTAAAGATGTTTTGGAGAGTGTTTTATCCGAAAACTGCATTTTTTCAATGCTAGTAAGAGTATCCGTTCCTTCATCGATAAAATTTTCGGAAGGAGAATGAAGAACCCTAATGGTTCCATCATCATTGGCGGTTAGTGTATAAGCTGAAGATATATCCTTAAAAATGGCCGTATCAAGACCAACTCCACCATCAATTATATCATTGCCAGATCCACCTTCAATGGTATCTTTTCCAGCATAACCATAAGCTGTCTCATCACCTTCACGAAGAACAATAGTATCATTTCCAGAATACCCATGAACTTTTGTTCCTTTTGCAAAGGTCTGTAAATTTTCTGACTGACCAATAGCCTTATAATGCTCAAGAGCTGAAGCGTATTCTCCACTATCCACAGATGCTTTTGCTTCACTATTAACTCTAAGATAATAGTTTTCATCAAAACCAGGATAGCCATCGTTAGCTGGATTTTTTAAATCTGGCCCTGCATATACCTTTTCAGTTGTTCTTACAGTTGAAATTCCAAAAACTGCATTATTATCAGTATAGTCATAATTAGGTGAAAATCCTTGTTTAATACCCATATTGAAAACAAACCCAACACCAAAATCAGATCCAAAATCAACAGGTCCCCAACCACCTTCCGTGAAGCTAACATTATCAATTCCTTTGGTAATATCTTTCTTTAACGCAGTAAAGTAGCCCTCGCCATCATTTACAAACACTGCTATCCCCGTATGGAAGTAAGGAAATTCAGAGCCTGGTGTGAGTGTATCTGTGGAAAGCCCATTCTTAACACCCGCTTGATAATCAATAATATCAAGATGACCATCGTCATTAAAGTCAATAAGGTAAATAGCTCCTTCGGGATGACCAGAGTTATCGTCTCTTAAATTTATTATCCTAGTATTCGTTTCATCATTAAATTTTGTACCATTCTCGTTAATGAGTATTTGAATATCTCTATCAACATAATAAGGGTCAAATTTACCGGATGCTATTATTACATCAGGATAGCCGTCGCCGTTAATATCGCCAGTGACCATGTCATCGACTTTATTATTTGAACCCTCTAAACCACTTGGTAATAAAATAGGTGATTCCTCTTTAAAATCTCCAGTTCCATTATTGATCAATACAAAGCCATAAGCATAATCAATGTATTGACTTGGGTTATATCCTGAATCAATAGAATCTTTTACTAGTTCATATACTCTTGGAACAACAATAATATCTAAATCACCATCTTGATCAAAATCTAGTGTGTCACCAGCTCTATGATTAAAGCCATATCTTGCATATTGAGGAAGATAGCTCTCTTCACCGCTTTCCTTTTCACCAAAGGAATTTCCTTCGTTATTAAATAAAAGAGCGGTTGTCTTAGATGATTGGTTTTCTAAATAAATATCATTCCATCCATCCCCATCAAAATCTCCAATTGTAAGAGATCGAGAACCATATTGAAGAACTTCAAGAGACTCACCATTTCGCTCAATGGTGTATCTTTCATCAATAATAGATGATGTTTTATCAGAAAATGTTCCATCAGGTTGGCTTAATAGTATTACGATGCCATCATCATAAGTCCATGACTCATCTGGTTTTGCTACACCGACGATATCATCAATGCCATCATTATTTAGATCACCGACATCTCCTCCATAAAGATTAATCCTATAATAGTCGTTTCCATTAATTAAATGTTGACCAGATGTAAAGCCACCCTTTCCATCATTTAATAAAATAGTTATTTTTTCAGAGCTTTCAGGATTATTTTTATCTTCAATATTATTTACTTTGTTACCGGCTGAAAAATTATTCGTACCAAAAATAACAGCATCTAATAGTCCATCTCCGTTAAAATCACCTTGTTTTGTTTTAACAAGACTCCATCCAAAAAAGTTTGGATCAAAAACTACCTCTTCACCCAAGGCACTATCAGCATAAATATAACCATCATGTTTTTCAGAAGATAAAATTTCTGTGATACCTACATCATATAGAATACCAGCGCTTTTATCTTCAAACAGCTCTTTCACTCTAGTAAGCTTTCCAGACTTTAACTCGTACTTAGAATCCGCAAATTGAAAAAATTCAAAATTATTAAATTCGTTAGTTCCAATATTACCTTGGTTACTATTTGTAGGCCTTCCGTCGCCAGAAATAATTACTTTCGTTGGGACATCAAGATCTATTTCAATGGTATGATGCCTAAATGCCGAAGCAAATATGGCAGTATCTTTTCCTTCACCGCCGTAATGTATATCTGCTCCAGGGTCGACAAAAATATAATCATTTCCACCATATCCATATACAGTGTCATCACCTGCTCCAGATTTAAAAATATTATCGTTATCATCACCTTTAAGGGTAATATTTGAGGGCTGATAATTAGTTATTGCAATTCCTTCAATATTTTTGAAAGATCCCTCTGTTCCTGATTGGTCCCTCAAATCTATAGTAAGGTCTTTTCCGGTACTAATTTCGATAACATCAGTGCCACCGCTTCCATCTATAGTAGCTTTTGTAAAATCAGCGATTTTAAAAATATTATTTTTATTATCCCCTTTAACGTTAACAGTTACATCTTTCTGCGCTTTATTAAAAACTGAAATATCAATTTTAGAAAATCCACTAAAGGTATCAATATCTTCTGTAGTATCAGTAGTGTACTTAGCAGTACCTGATGACATGTCAATAACAAGAACTTGATTGCTCCCATTGTACTCAAGTTTTAAAAATTTTAGAGAAGAGGCGTCTTTAAAACCCCTAAAGTTTAGTTCGAGAATATGATCTCCATTAAAATTATAAGCGAATGAAGATGATTCAATAAGAGTGTAACTATCATCACCAAGTCCATCATAAACCTCCAGGGGCCTTGTTGGATCTTTTAGGACAAGAGTATCGTTTCCCTCAAACGTGTAAACAAAATTTCCGCTACCAAAATCAATATCGTTTATAGTAATATCGTCGTCACCCGCGGTCCCTTTATAGGCGGTTTGATTATCTTCTTGGTAGTCTTCAAATCTATCAGCCATAATTAATCATCCTATTTACGCTTTTAAAATATATGAATTAAAATTGCTGTACATAGTAAATAGCGTTAGCTAGATAATATACATATCCGCAATAGAACCAGTCTGAGCGCCAGAGGAATTGAGAATATCATAGACACCAAACACTTCTGCAAATTCTGTAAAGGTTAAGTCTGTCCCTTTATCACCTTTGGTTATATTACCTCCAACATTATAGGAAAATTTATCAGCGCCACTGATAGTAATTTCTCGACCATCTTCCAGTGTTAGACGTGCTGCATTTTTAGTAAATAAAGAATTATCAATATAAGTATTTGCTGGGAGTTGAACAAGATTAGACCCTTCAGTATCCGTAATAGAGACTTTACCATTTTTTGGTAAGAGCTGGGATACGAAATAGGTATCATCACCCTCAAGTCCACGATACGTTTTTCCCTGACCATCAAGAATAATAATATTATCGCCTTTATTGAAGTTCAGTGTTCCTGAAAGGATGTCTTCAGTATGTGCGGACAAGCTGTTTTGTAATGAATCGAGAGTTTCAGAAAGTTGATATTTTAAAGATGTTTTGGAGAGTGTTTTATCCGAAAACTGCATTTTTTCAATGCTAGTAAGAGTATCCGTTCCTTCATCGATAAAATTTTCGGAAGGAGAGGAGTGTAAAACGCTTACTGTTCCATCATCATTAGCCGTTAAGGTATAAGCAGAGGATGAATCTTTATAAATGGCTGTATCAACTCCTTTACCACCATCAATCACATCATTACCTGCACCACCCTCAATAGTATCGTTTCCAGCATAACCATAAGCTGCCTCATCACCTTCACGAAGAACAATAGTTTCACTTCCAGAATATCCATAAACTTTTGTAAAAGGTGCAAAGGTTTTTAATTCGGAATCCTTTCCTTCTGAAAGGTAATGAGCAAGACCGTTATCATAGGCCCCAGCCGTTAACGCTTCTCGAGCAGTAGCATTCTCATTAAGATAATATCTTTCGTTAAAACCAGGAGCACCTTGATCAGCTGTTGTATTTGAAAAATTTGGTCCTGTTCCAATTTTATTATCTATTTCAAAAAGATAAAAACTAATCTTTTGTGATGTAAATGATGCATTTGGCTCTGCAGTAAAAGTTATATATTCTATTTTTTGATCTTGATCAAAATCACCCCAAGCATATGGCTTCCCCTTTACTGAGGTTGGTGAACCAATTTGACCTATTTCAAATCTCCCGGATCCATCATTAAAGTAAACAACTGGATCAACTGTATAGTTACGATTAACATCGCTCCTCGAGCCCGCTATATCTATATGACCGTCAAAATTTACATCAATCATTTGCCAAGGCTCAACCCATGTAAGTTTTGGCTGATAAGCATCTTGGAAGGCATTTTCAGGGATAAGATTAGTTACATCTGTATAATTTCCTTGTCCGTCATTTAAATTGATTTGAATGTAGTTTCCTGCATAAACTGGATTGGCTGTAGTCCATAAAATAGCTAAATCTATATCGCCATCTTGATCAAAATCTGCCGGCATAGTTTTCATATGCATTTGATTTCCTGAGCCATAATAAGAATCGGGCAATGTTATAATGTTATTTTTACTAAAAGTACCGTTATCGTTGAGAAAGATAGGGGAGGTAACATCTCCATCGTAGCCTCCTATAATATCATCATATCCATCATTATTAACATCTACTAGGGCCACATCTAAGAGCATAGCGCTACTGTAATTTACTATTTCTGAATAAAAAGAACTCTTATCAACAGCAAAACTTCCATCAGTTTGTTGAATCAGGGCATAGCCTTGTTGGCCTTGATTTGTATCCCAACCATGTCCTACAAAAATATCATCTAAACCATCGCCATTAATGTCTCCAACAGCCATTGCATGAGCATCAACATCATATGGGCTATCATCATTTGCATCTGGAAGAGTTGAAATTATATCTGATTGTTGGATGGACGATCCTTTGGGTAGGATAATTAGTAGTTCTGCTTCAGGCACAATACTATCTGGATTATTTCTATTAGTTTCTAGATCGGTATCGTGTGCTGCTGTAACAATAGCTGTTAAATCTGTGCCTGCTAGTTTAATTTTTTCTGTACGCCTAGCTCCCGTAGTTGTTGGCATAATTAAGTTGATATCATCATCGTAAGAAAGAGTTCCGTTTCCTGAGCTTAAAGCAATGAAAGGTGTTGAAGTATCTGTCCCGCTTCCATATCCTTTGTTCATAGGAATTATTAAATCTTCAATACTATCGTTATTTAAATCTAAAAGAGCGGCAGATTGGGGAAACCAGCTCACGAACCCTCCACCTAATGTTTCTCCAGAATAAATATAAGTTGGTACTGTTGTCTCATCATCAAAACTATAAACAGTTTTGATAAATGTAGAGGTTATTGGTTGCTTAAAATAATCAGTATCGATTATTTTATTATCAGCCATGAACTCGACATATCTACCACCAGTGATAATATCCTTTGTTGTAGGACCAGTTACATGGATTTCATCTCCTACTAAAGTAACAGTGTAATCTTTTGAATTGCCGCTTGCATAGGAAACTCTGTCATCTCCGCCGCCCATATTAAGAATATTATCGCCACCATTAACAAAAAATTTCTCATAATTTTCTGTGCCGTAAAAAGTGTCCCCAAAGGGAGTTCCATGTATTGTTTCAATTCCAGAAACATTATCTCTGGTTCCAAATCCATCTTCAGACCAACCTTCTTTTAAGTTAATTGTTACACCTTGATTAGCGTTCCAAAGTGCATAACTTGTTTTTGTTCCAGAAATTGTATCCTCGCCCGGTCCTGTTACAATAGTGTGTTTGCTGGTAGCATTGGTAACAGTATCATTACCTTCTCCGGGATATATATTCCCTATATCAGAATCTAATTCTGATGCATCAATTATATCATCTTCATCTGTTCCGTAATAATCAGCCATAATTATAATTCCTTCAAATCTTAAAATAAATTATTAAACAATATACATATCCGAAATTTCACCAGTCTGAGCACCCGAAGAATTAAGGATATCATAGACACCAAAGACTTCAGCAAATTCAGTAAAGGTTAAATCTGTTCCTTGCGTTCCATCGGTTATATTGCCACCAACGTTGTATGAAAATTTATCAGCACCACTAATGGTAATTTCTCTTCCATCCTCCAATGTTAAACGTGCTGCATTTTTAGTAAATAAAGAATTATCAATATAAGTATTGGCTGGGAGTTGAACAAGATTAGACCCTTCAGTATCCGTGATAGAGACTTTCCCACTTTTTGGCAAGAGTTGGGATACGAAATAGGTATCATCACCCTCAAGCCCCCGATACGTTTTTCCTTGGCCATCGAGAATAATAATATTATCACCTTTATTGAAATTGAGTGTTCCTGAAAGGATATCTTCAGTATGTGCGGATAAGCTGTTTTGTGACGAATCGAGAGTTTCAGAAAGTTGATACTTTAAAGATGTTTTGGAGAGTGTTTTATCGGAAAACTGCATTTTTTCAATGCTAGTAAGAGTGTCTGATCCTTCATCAGTAAAACCTTCGGAAGGGGATGCGTGAATAATACTGACCGTTCCATCATCATTAGTCGTTAAAGTATAAGCTGAGGATACATCTTTATAAATAGAAGTATCTATTCCCTTGCCACCATCTATAATATCGTTGCCAGCGCCACCTTTAAACATGTCTTTTCCATCGTAACCATAGGCAATTTCATCGCCCTCACGCAGAACAATGGTATCATTTCCAGAATAACCATGAACTTTTGTAAAAGGCGCAAAGGTTTTCAGGCCTGCCTCTTTTCCTTCAGCTAGATAATGTTCAAGACCTGTTACATAAGTCCCTGCCTCAACTGCTTCTTTGGCAGATGAGTCTTCATTAAGATAATACTGTTCATTAAAGCCAGGTATTCCTTTTTCAGAGGCATTTATAAAGTTTGGTCCAGTATTTAATGCTGTATCATTTTCAAAGAGATGGAAATCTAAATTATTTTTAGTCGCTACTCCATCAATAAAAATTGTATCTTTTTTAAAGGTAACATACTCAATTTTTCCATCTTTATCAAAATCACCCCAAGCATATGGTTTTCCTTTACCAGAGATTTCAGATCCGATTTCAGATATCTCAAATCTCCCTTCGCCATCATTAAAATAGATAATCGGAGTATAATTGAAATTTTCATCTCTGGTCCTAGATCCTGCAATATCAACATGACCATCATTATTCATATCAATTAATTGCCATGGCTCAATCCAGTCAAGCTTACCTGTACCTGCATCTTTATAAGCGTCACTTGGAATTAAATTTGTTGCATCTGTATAATTTCCAACTCCATCGTTTAATAAAATTTGAATATAATTACCACCATAGAAAGGTTTATAAGGTACCCATAAAATTGCTAGGTCAATGTCACCATCGCTATCAAAATCAGCCGGCATTGTTTTCATATGCATTTGATTATCAATGCCGTAAAAGGACTCTGGTAACGATATTCTATTGTTTTCAGAAAACTCCCCTTTATCATTTATAAAAATTAAACTCGCTGTACTTCCATGACCAAAGCCAATGATTAAATCATCAAATCCATCTGAGTTAACATCAACTAAAGCTGCGTCCAATAGAAGATTTTTACCTTCTCCTGCATTCGTATTTGTTAATGGCCACTCTTGCAGTTTTGTATAAAGGTCCTGTCTATTTATTGAAAATTTTCCTTCGCTAGATTGCACTAATTCATAAGAGCCTTTTTCATCACCTGGAATTGCATATTTACTCTGATAATTCGGGAAAAATAAATCATCTAGACCATCACCATTGATGTCTCCAACTGCAAAAGAATGTTCGGCTACACCATAAGGAAAGTCATCTGGATTACCACCTGTCCATTCAGATCCACCATATGAAACTTTTGGTAATCTTGGAAAAATATCCTCTCTTGTAAGATTTGAAGATATTGATGTAATAAAATTTAGTTCAGCAGGAGGTATTGTACTCTCAGGGTTATATCTATTAGCAACGACATCAGTTAAAAGATTGACTGTTACGTAACTTAAATTATCTGATCCAGCAATTTTAAGGTAATCACCACGTTTTGCCCCAGTTGTAACTGGCATTTTTGCATTAATTTCATTATTAAACTCAAGTGTTCCATTTGAAGTTGTTAGAGCTATAAAAGGAGTTCTTCCATCCAATCCGGATGCATAACCAAATGACATAGGTAGTATCACATCATCAATTTTGTCATCATTAATATCGAGTGTGAATACCTGCTGAGGAAACCAACTGGCAAGTCCTCCCCCTCTTTCATCGCCTGCATATATATAAACTTCTGTTTTTGTACTGTCTTCAAAGCTATGTATAAGTTTGGTATATGTTGATATTATTGGTCGATCTAGATATTGAGTATCAATTATTTTGTTATCACCCGTGAATTCAATATACCGTCCACCAATCATTATATCTTTGGTGGTTGGACCAATTATATGTATTTCATCTCCAACTTTACTAATTGAGAAATCACTTGAATCTCCTCTAGTAGAAGTATATCGAATCTTATCATTACCAATACCCATATTGAGTATATTATTTCCGCCTTTTACAAAAAATTCTTCAAAATCATCAGTTCCATAAAACGTATCACCAAATCGACTTCCATGAATAGTTCTTACACCTGAAACATTATCTCTTGTGCCAAATCCATCTTCGGACCAACCCTCTTTTAAATTTATTGTAACGGCTTGCTGTGAATCAAAAAAAGCATAATGAAAATTTGAGCCCGATATAGTGTCTTCGCCAGGACTCGTCACAACAAAGTGCTGAGATTCTAGATTGGTAATTGTATCATTACCTTCTCCAGGATAAATCCTTATTATATCGGAATCTAATGTTGAGACATCAATTACATCATCTTCATCTGTGCCGTTATAATTAGCCATAACTATACAGGTTTACTCCCAATGACTGTTACGCGCTCAACTCTTCGAGTTGCAGGCCAATAATCACCGGTTGCATAATGTTGACATGATCTATTATCCCAAAAGGCTATAGAGTTCTCTTCCCATTTAAAACGACATTGATACTCAGGGATTGTAGATTGATTGAATAGATAATTGAGCATCAATCTTGAATCTTCATCGGAGAATCCTTCAATATGGGTTGTAAAGGCTACATTTACATATATAGATTTTTTTCCTGTATCGGGATGGGTTCTAACAACAGGATGCGTTGGCTTAGGAAACTTTTTATTAAATGCTTCTATTTCCTCGGGAGTTTTCCCCTGCTTTTCTAGTCTTTTTCGAAAAATGGTAAAATCATGAACAGCATAAGTTCCATCAATTTTTTCTTTAATTGTGTCGGGAAGATTTTCGTAAGCTGATTCCATGCTTGCAAATAATGTGTCTCCACCAACCGGAGGGGTTTCAATCATTCTGAGTATTGAGCCCAAAGACGGCTCTTGTCTCCAAGTAACATCGGAATGCCAAGCATTTTCTTTTGGTTTGTTTTCTTCATCATGCGTTATACGAAGAACTTCAGGATGATCTTCTCTGTTAGTTCCCAAGGGTGCAAAAGGATGAATTTCAAGTTCACCAAAGTATTGGCCAAATCTAAGGTGCTCTTCGGTTGTTATATTCTGATCTCGAAAGAAAATAACTTTATAAGTCAGAAGGGCGTTATAGATATGACCTATCTCTTCTTTGCTAAGATCTTTGGTTAAATCAATATCATGTAATTCAGCGCCAATAGTTGTAGATAGTCTTTTAATTGAGAAAGGATGTTTTTGTGATTCAAATTCTTCAGGCGTAAATTCATTTAATTTTTTTAACATATTGACCCCTTCTTTTTTATTATTCATTAGCTTAGGGGAAAAATAATTTTTCGTCACCATCTTTCCACTGTGGGTATTTAATCATCACACTCTTGAAAAGCTCTGAGTCAAGAAAGCTCATAAGCCACTTTTGAGTATTTGGTTTTTTTAGAGTATCAAACCACTTTATATCAGCAATTCTAAATTGGCGGATAAAAGGTAATATAGAAATATCTAGGATAGATATCTTATTGTCATAAAGAAATTTTGTTATACTTAATTGATCCTCAATTTCGTTAATGAAGTTCATACAATTTTGTCTATGATGAATAGGGTCCTCGTCTTTATATCTTTTAGAATATTTATACCGATCAAGGTGGTGCTTGAATTCACCGTCATTCTTTTCAATAAGAATCTCAGATTTTTTTGATTTTTTTGATCTACTCCAGTCAAAAGGATCGTATTGCGTTAAAGCCCAATCAATGACATCGAGACTTTCATCAATGACCTCACCTGTATTTAATAAAAGGACCGGAACTGTTCCTTTCGATGAGATATCTAGCATCGATTGAGGTTTATCTCTTAATAATACTTCGCGATATTCAACTATTTGGTCACTTGCTTTAAGTGCCATTCTGGCGCGCATGGCATAGGGACACCTCCGAAAAGAATAAAGAACCGGATTATTTTTTTTGTTGTCCGCCAATATGTTTTTCACCCCTTAGCTTTGATAGTTCAATTTGTTTTTGTCTTGATTCAAATCTTTCTTTTTTGTCTTTTGTTGTTTTATCATAACAATATAGGCAGCTAATTCCTTCTTCATACCTATCGTCGTTTAATTCATCTTCAGTTATTGGCATCCTACATGCAAAACACATTTTATAGGATCCAACTTCAAGATTTTCTGTCAGACATACTCTGTCGTCAAACACAAAGCACTCTCCCTCCCAAAGGCTTTTTTCTTTTTCAACTTGCTCTAGGTACTTAAGAATTCCTCCTTGGAGATGATAAACCTCATTAAATCCTTCCTCTTTCATTAAAGAAGAGGCTTTTTCACATCTTATTCCCCCGGTACAATACATTGCTATTTTTTTATTTGTATTCTCTTTGTCTTGTTTGAATTTTTTAACCCACTCAGGAAAATCTCTAAAGGAAGTTGTCCGCGGGTCTAGGGCATTCTTAAAAGAGCCAATTTTTATCTCAAATTTATTTCTTGTATCAATAAGAATAACATCCGGGTCAGAAATAATATCATTCCATTCCTCTGGCTTAACGTAGGTGCCAACGGTTTTATTCGGATTAATTTCTGGAAGACCTATCGTAACTATTTCTTTTTTTAATCTAACCCTCATTTTGTGAAAGGGTTGTTTATTGGCTGATGAATATTTTATTTCAATTTCTGAAAACCTATCATCTTCTTGAATCGATATAAGTGTTTTCTCTATTTCTTTAGGTTTAGCGGATATAGTTCCATTAACACCTTCATTGGCAATTAGTATGGTACCCATAACATTATTTTTATTACATATCGCATAGAGCTGATTTTGAAGGGCGACAAGATCATCAACCTTAAAAAATTTGTATAATGTTGCTACTAATATTTCATTACTGTCTTGCATTTTTAACTTTTAAAACATTTTTATTTATTTTTCCTGAGAAAAATTAATTTATAATTTTATTTAATTGATTCAATTATTTATTTTTCTATTGCCTTATAACCTA
>Ga0209830_10003684_pt1 | contig 11583 bp, 17 predicted proteins | sample ArcticOcean_MG_C_12_FD_187439 | JGI IMG/M metagenome (GOLD analysis project Ga0209830, IMG submission 187439) | Marine microbial communities from western Arctic Ocean - ArcticOcean_MG_CB8_130 (SPAdes) (version 2) | ecosystem: Environmental > Aquatic > Marine > Oceanic | place: Arctic Ocean...
CTGAACATAGACGATTTATTGTTTCAGAACATACTGATCCAGCTAAAAAGTGGGCTAATGGAAGAATGTATATGTTTGAAAATAATTGCATATTAGCGCAAAGGGTTGATGAAACTAGCTTTATGCGTTTGTGTATTTTAAAAATAAAAAAAGAAAGAAAAATACGACTCGGAGTTGTTTACCCCGAATCTGGTGGTACTTATTCTATTGGGGTCAATATTGATTCTCACACAAGCACAACCGGTTCAAACTCATTAATTCATTCTGTAGTGCAAACTGGATTAATTTTATCATGGTCCACACCGATTTTAACGTGCATCATGCAACCAGAATTACTAGGGATAATACGCAAAACGCATTAATTAATATTTATTTAATCATCCCTCTTGACGTAATAAGACATGTTATTATAGGATCTTCTCTAAACTTATGAGGAGGTCCTATGTCTTTATTAAACCCGCCCGATTGGGCATCCAGGCACAATTACTTTTGGCACAGCAACCCAAGGTCTAAGCCTAGGGATAAAACATTTTATGATAAAGTTTACTGCAGGCCACTATTAGAAAGAGCCTGGACCGCTTTCAGAGATAAAGAAAGTGATGCTCAAATAAAATCATCCGCCTGGGAAACTATCCAGCTATTTGATTCTAAGCATAATGGACAAGATAACGTTAACATGCTTTCCGGCAGGCTAGTTCAACAAGCAGCGGATCTAGTTTTAATTGATGGCAAAGATCCATCCAGCTCAATAAATGAAACCTTAATCCATTTTAACGCTTACAAACCTAGGGTTTGGGATGATGAAGTTGATTTAAAGAAGCATGAATACTTTAAAGATGAATTTGAGAAGGTTACAGAACACGCTATAGCTGGCTTGCGTGAAGCAATGCACCAAGAAAATAGAATTATTGGTGAGATAGAGCTTATTAAAGAGCTGCCTGGGGTCGAGCTTCCTCATAATACCAGGCCCGATTACGCTCGCAGAGGTGATTTAAAAACTAAGTGGCCTAAACTATCAAAGGTTTCTAAGTCTGGATTTGCCAGCTCAAGTGTGTCCGGCACTCTTTCAAGCAATGACTTTAATGACTCTGCCTTATACCAGGTAGCGGGGTTTTGGGCTTTAAATGGCCACCTACCCCCTTTTATAGTCTATGCGAACTCCAAAGATTACAAAGTGTTCACTCCAGAAAACACTCCAGAGTTGCGTGATGAGTACCTAGAAGAAATTGTCCAGGACATTATCCGTTATCACAGAACAACTGAGCGAATGTTAAAAAGTTCAGAGACTATGGATGAGCTGCTTGAATACGTTAACCCTAACTTTAAAAGCTTCTATTGGAATGAACCACCAGCCTTTTTGTCCAGGGCTAAGGAAATTTGGAAAGTTAAATGAAGAACCTATGGACCTGGATAGCTGAACTTTTAGGCTGCCTAGCTCTATTCGGAACTTTTTATTTAATCATATGGTTTGCAGCAATAGTTTACCCGGAAGGATTTTAAATGACTGATATTTTAGAAACACCACCACGAATACACTCACGATCAAGAATAACTGAAGAACTAGCTTTGAAGTTTATCCTTCCAAAAGTGAAGAAGATGCGATTGCGAGTCCTTCAAGAGATCCATGACCATGAAAAAGGCCTTACTGGTAGTGAGATAGTCAAGAATATTGATGGCTACATAGTAAGCGTTAGACCTCGTTTAACAGAGCTTAATGAATTTGGTTTGATTAGAAACCTGGAAGATAAAAGAAAGAACGCCAGGGGAATGTTTGAGCTGGTTTGGAAGATAACAACAATGGGAAAACAAGTAATAGAAAGTGAAGCTAATGAGCAAAACTAATATACCGGCAAAGGTTGTTGACATAATAAAAGAACTAGGAATGACAAGGGATGAAACTTTGTGGGATTGTCATGGCACTTGGGTTATGTACCATAAAGCTCTGGAGAAAATAGCAGCTCATAAAGGTGTCACTTTTGATGATCCTAAAATCATTCACTCAGACATGGCGCTTAAATCGGTAGTGGTCTTAGTAACCGGAAGAATGGATAAACGATCTGAATGGAGCTTTGGTGAAGCTACACCAGCTAATAATAAAAACGCATACCCTTTTGCTATGTCTGAAAAGCGAGCAAAAGACCGAGTGATTCTAAAATTAGTTGGGCTTCATGGTGATGTCTACTCAGACACAGAAATAGATAAGCAGGCTCAAGACGATATCAAAGCCAGGGTAACTAAAAAAAAACCCTTAATTGAAGTGACAACAACTGAAGAAATTAAGACAGAAGATCCCCCTAAAGACCAAGAAAAAAAAGATCCCGCTCCAGTCACCTTAGAAGAAAAAATTGAAATGACTCAGCAGGATCGATTGGATATTTGGGAAACATGGGCCAACAGACAGATAGATGAGTTTCAAAAAAAACCTACTCAATCAGCTCTGTTGTCTTGGGTACAAGGTCACATAAGAAAAGATCTTGGAGCGCTGAAAGAGATTGATACGAGATTATATAACCAGGTCAATGAAGCTTACAGCAGACGATTAAATGAAATAATAGAAAAGCAGGAAGGATAAAAAATGGCACGAGGTAGAGCGCATTTAAGTAACACTAGCAAAGTTACTTTTTTAAAAGACATCCAGGCAAATAAAAATATAGGAGATATGCCAACAAAAGAATACACCGCTTCCGCATGGTTGCAATTTAAAACACCCTGGGATGAATCAACAAATAGACCTAGTGAAATGACAGCCGATCAGCAAAAAATATGTAATGATTTAGCTAACACTTTGCACCAGGCCGGGGTGCAATTAAGTCTAACTTTACAAGAGAAAACTGGACCAGATTATAAAGATTGGCCCTATGTTGGGAGGGCTATTTTGTTTACAAACTCTAATTTAGGCTCAACACAAGCGTCTATTGCTCAAGGTTCTAGCAGCCCTGGAGGGTCGGTAGGAAGTTTAGATGATATCATAAGTGGCAATAACCCTATTTCGGAGAGTGATGATGAAATCCCATTTTGAACCAAAGTTAGCTTTTACAATTAAAGAAACAGCCAAGATTATTTTTGGTGAAGATAACAGATCTAGTTATCAAAAAGTATTAAGATTAGTTAAGGCCGACTTGCTGGAAAGCATAAGTTTTCCTGGTAATGGTGGCCGCCAATATGTAACTAGAAAAGCTCTATTGCAGCTCATGGGTGATGAAGAAAACTTTGATGGGTTTATAGGGAAAGTATCTAAATAAAAAAAACCAGGGCTTTTGCCCTGGTGATTTCTTCTGTGAGATTTTAGCTTAGTACCACTTAACGTTTTCCATATCTTCCTGGTCCTTCAATTTTTGTTCTTCATCTTGAATCCAATGACCATAAGTTTCTTGTGTTATTTTTACTGTTGAATGACCTAACTTTCTTGTTACCTTCCAAATATCTCCAGGATAAGTTTGTAACATTTTACTAGCAAAAAAGTGTCTGAGATCATGCCACTTAATCTTGTCAACTTTTGCATCCCTACAAGCTCTATTTAAAAATCCATTCCAACTATACATATCTTCTTCAATGTTAAGAGTAATAGATCCCTTTTCATTCTTTGGAAAAACAAAATTTGTTCCGCCTGGTTTACCTTGCTGCAACCACAGCTCCTTTAAACTATTAATCATATCAGTAGATAGCGGCAAACTTCTAACAGACTGATCTGTTTTAGTTCTTTTTTCTTTTGATACTCTGTGCAGAGCTGTAACTATATGAACAACTTTATTTTTAAAATCAACGTTATCCCATGTTAACCCTCTATGTTCACCAGCTCTTATGCCGGTTTGTAATGCAAAGTTAGCGATTAACTGCATTGAAGTTCCGAAAGGTCTATGAGCTGGTAATTGATCCACGATCTTTTTAATAATATTTGGAGCAATCTTTTGATGCTTTGGTTTTAAATGAGCGTCATATTCTTCTTTTTTATTTTTAAATAACTTAAAGCCGACCTGGGGGTTTATGGTTATACACTCTATAAGGATAGCAAAGTTTAATAAGCTATTCAGCCCGGTCTTATAAGCCTTCAAAGTTTTATGTGATCTATCCTTACCTTTTACACCATCCGCTTTAAGAGCTGGGAAAAGCTTTAGCTTAATATAACCCAGGTTTAGATCCTTTACTTTTAAGCTTCCGAATCTAACACCTTCTACTTTAGCATTAAGCAAGCATTTTATATCAGCCACTTTCTTTAAGTAAGTATCTTCTAAAATCTCTCCATCAGCTATCCTTGGTTCTTCATGAACCTTATATCCATTTGATTCGTTGTTAAACAATGTATCAAAGGTCCAATCAAAGCTCTTGGCTAATGGCTGATCTTGCTCAATCTTATCCTCATATCTATGATAATGTTTGTTAGCTAGATCATAAGAATCAAATGACATAAGCTTACCGCCCTTCGGTCTTAGGTCAATTACCCAAGGCTTACGCTTCTGGTCTTGTCTGCTTTTGTGGAATTTAATGTTTTTATTTTTCATATTAACGACTCCCTATACATTAGATGTTATAGAGCATGACTTATAAAGTCAAGTAATATGATCCATAGGAGACTAAATCTCCTATAGTTGTCACCCTTTCGTCACCCAATCCGTAATCAAATGAAGGCATTTGGCTTCCATCAAGGATTAGAGTGGTGATCCCTACGAGATTCGAAAGTATTTTCTCGTAGGCATTAGGTGTCTGTCATAAGACTAAACCAACGCTCATAAGTATTACAGAGCATATTAGTCTTACCAAGTCAACCTAATACTTCGTGTGTTCGTAACCCATTTCGTAACCGGGTTACGCTTTCGGTTACGAAACCTTTTGTCGTTATCCGTCACAATGCAATGCTTATAAAGTCAAATAATATGATCCATTTTACTTCTTTTTTGGAAAACCTTTTTTCATTGCGCTAAATGCCTTCGTTGATACTGTACTTTTAGCTTTTGATCTTGATGTTCCAGCCTTTTTTCTAGCGTTCATATTAGCATATAGTCCTGGTTTTTTAGCCATTATGTTTTTCCCTTCAGTTAAGATTTTTTATTTTTGTTTGCAAAGTTTTTTGCTGCAGCTACAGATCCGAAACCCCACTTCTTTAGAGCTAAAGCTTTCCTGGTTGGTTTACCTTTTGCATCCTTCATAGGCCCTGCCATTCCAGCGAACCTTGCAGCGAAAGATATTCTCCTTGGATTAGTTCCTTTGGCAACCGGAGCTTTAACACCAAAGTGTTTTCTTCCAGCAGCGTTCAAACCACCTTTCGGATTCTGATGTTTTTTAAGAGCCATCAATTAATCCTTTTCTATACCCATGGGATTTGTCGTAGGTAAGTAAATCTTTTCTAGGGGTGTCTGCGACTGAACAATGAACCCAACCAGTATTCCCACCTTTGTAAAATTCTAAAATTAGTTGGTCGAAATCTAAACATGTTTTAATATAATAACAAAGATCCATATTGCTAATCCCTGGCACTTCAAAATCTACAGCTTGGCCTTTGGTATGTTGACTAGTTGCTTTTGAGCCTATCGCCAGGCAAAGATCAGCGCTTCTGAATCCAGAGCTAACTGTAAAAGGTGTTTCGTAATAGTCACGAACTGGCTGCAATATTTTTTCTGCCACCATCCTAAGATAATAAATTCCATCTTCGTCTGGATTGTTTGGAATACTTTGTCTTTCAGCGGTTTGGCTTTTTGTTAATTCTTCTAGGCTAAAGTTTGCTGATAACATCATTTTGTTTAAATCCTCCAGGTCTAATCATACCAGGGCAATTTACTTCGTTGCTCCTGGTGTATCTGAGAGCCTTGTTTTTTGCTATTTTTTCTTAAACATCTTGGCAGCTTGGCCAGCTCCCTTAATTCCAAAGCTTGCGCTGATCGCTATGTAGAGAAGATGCTGATAGTAAGTTGGCAATTCATTAAGAACAATAAAGCCCTCTTTAACATGCTCTCTCATTCCAGGAATAAAGACCAAAATTGCTGGAGCTAAAAGGACAGCTAAAGCAAACTCATCCTTGTATGAGTTATCAGAAGCATCAGCCATAGACTTTTCCCAGGCAACTTCACCAGTTGCAACTTTCTCAGCTACACTTGCTCTTGCTTTGGCTTCAGCTACTTTTGCTTGGCCATCTGCTTTAACCTTTTCAACTTTAGAACTCATCCATGATGAAGCTAAATTTGCTATAGGACCTATTAGGGCAGCTATCAAATCATTCTCCTTAGTACACTTGAACTTTCTTGGGATCTATATTTGTTTGAAGTTTACAAATACATTTATATAATTGTGGCTCACCGCCCTTTTTATACTCTTGGTTGTTCAGACCTTCTTTGTAGAAATTACAATCAGTAATGCTTTTAAAATGCACATTACTATTTTGAGGAGCGCCATTGATAAAGCAAGCTAGGAGAAATGTGATCATTTAGCTATATCTCGTAAGCTTTTCATGACATCATCAATACTAGGAATTGAAGAATTTTTATTGACCACACAGCGGTATTGTTTTGGGCAGCCAATTCTTATATCTGTAAATTCCATTTCATATGTTTTTTGCGCTCCAACATAGATGCAAGCCATCTTATCTTTATAAACTTTTTGTGTTTTTAATCGGCACAAAGTCATGGTTGGTAAGATTATAGTTCCATTATTTATTTTCTGTTGGCGAGTGTAATCCTTAGAGTAAGACTTTTTAAAAACACTTACTAATAATAATAAAAACCCCCCTATAATTAAAACTAAAAACAGCCATGCAATACCTTCACCAATTTGTTTTCGGAGCTGTTGTTGCTTGTAAATAGTTTCTTGACGCTGTTTTCTTATCTGCCCTTCCATTTGGAGAAGCTCATCATAAGCTCCAGGATGCTGAGTAAGATTCAAAAACATCTTTAACTCATATCGTTGTTCTTCTAATTTTTTTTTAGCTGCATAAGCTTGGAGTGCAGTAGCTTCAATACTTCCAGCACCAAAAACCTTGCCGAACACTCCTGGGTTTTTGGCTTGTTTTTCTGCCTGGTCAATATCTGATGATGCTCCCATCCATCTTGATAAATCACCAGACATGGATTCTAAATCACGCCCAGCTTGAAATCCAGATTTAATTAATTCAAATGATTTTGATGCGATTCCCACAGCTAAAGATATCGTTACTGGATCTATAACAATTCTCCATTAGTAAGGGTCACAGTTTTTTTTATTTCATTAGTAGGGATATCAACAATATTAAACTAGCAGCAGATACGCTTATCATGATCGCTTCTATTCTCTTTATCCTGGTGATTGTCTCACGCCAGCGTTCCGAGCAAACCGCCTCGTGAGTGTCAATTTGCGCTTTTACTTCACTAGCCTTAACCATTAATTTACCTTTTTATCTTTTAATAAAACAATTAATCTTTAGAAAATGCCAGTGATCCAGCATTTGATATATTAACTGTAGCGTCTGTATCTTGTACCTTTAATTTGTTTGTACTAGAATCATACGTTATATCAGCACCTAACGTAGCTACTTCAGCCCCCGCAGTATCTACACTTGCTTCACTTGATATTGATTTTGTAGATGATACAGAAGAACCTTCAACCGACCTTGTAACTTGAACTGTAGTTTGCAAACTTGGCGTAACACCTTGAGTTGTAGTGGCTACATATGGAGTAGTGTTACTACCATCATTAGCTGTAACTGTTATGCTAAAATCACTTGTATTTTCAGCACTATCACTGGTAAATGTAACTACTTTATGAGCAACACTACTAATAGTTTTATCAGCATCAGCTCCAGTATTAAATTTACCTTGAAATGTAGAGTTACCATTCAATACAGATTGTATTCTGTCTCTTGCTTGTGTAGCATTTTCGCCATCACCAAATGTGCCAGAAACAGAAATGCTATTATCTGCATTTGCTATTGTGAATGTTGCAGGAGTTTTTGTAGCAGTACCCGTTAAAGTCCAAGCCTCACTTGTGCTGTTTGCTGTAATAAACCCAGTGCTTGCTCCTGCACTTAAACTACCAGTAGCAAAGCTTCCTCCTGCGGTTAACCCACCGCCACTTACTGAAAAAGCTCTATTACTACCATTTTGTACTCTTGCTCTTCTACCAGTTGCACTTGTTGTAAGACCAACAAATCTTACTGATTGTGGAAAAAATGAGCCAAGGAAAGCTATGTTGTTACCACCAGATGAAAACGAATCAGTATTAAAATTGTTTCGTAATCTTACTTGATGACCACTAGAATTTACAGTAACACCAGAGTCACTTCCAGAAGGAATTTGCGAAAAGTTATAAGTAGTGCCTGTTCCAAATCCATTATGAATGAACTGCACGTTAGAACTTCTTATACCACCCACTGCTACACACATTGCATAAAATTGAAGGAATTGAGATTGAAGAGAACCACTAAGACCAGTAGGTCTACCAAATTTTACACCACTACTAGTAAAAACACTTATTCCAACATAACTCGCAAAAGGAGAAGCACCTGTGTAAGTATGACTTGAATCCACATCTACAGATAAACCAGTAACACCACCAACATTACTAGCATCTCCAGTTGCACTAGCGTTTACAGAAACATCTGCTCCACCTGCATTAAAGTCTGACCTAACACCAAAATCTACTATTTCATTTACTGGTGATACAATTTGATTGGCAGTACCAGAAATTGTAAAGGTTGAAAAATCTTCAAAGATTAATCTTACTGTGCTACCATCTAATGAAAATAGTTTTTTTACTCGTCTAGGTGTAGAACTATCTAAAGCAAAAAGTTTAGTAATTCTTCTGACAGTACTTCCTTCTAAACCAAATAGTTTTGCCGCCATTTTCTACTCCTAGTATTGTCCAACAAATTTTGCACCATTTGTAAAATCTCCTGCAACTGGGTCTACGTTACCACTATCTGTTTCAAGAACAACAATATGACCTATTTCTGTTTGAACAAAAGCTGTAGAAGCAATTTGTGTTGTATTGGTATTTGCTGAAGCAGTTGGAACTGCAGGAGTTCCAGTAAATGTTTGACTGTTTATATTTGCCTTCGTAGATAAATCAACTGTAGCAAAAGTAAGCGAACCACTACCATTCGTTTTTATAAATTGTCCATTACTTCCATCACTAGCTGGATAATCTAATCCACCAAAACTTGCACCAGCCAATAACACATCTGTAACTGCCGCACCACTACCTGTACCATCAAATGATACTAATTTAGTAAAACCTGATTGAATTGTTACATTTGCACCAGAGCCTTGACTTATAATTATATTTGCACCACCTGTTGTACCATTATGGATATATTGGACTCTTTTAATGGTGTTAGGCGTAACAGTAATAGTACAAGCACTATCTAATGTACCAGTATATTTTAAAACCATTCCTCTAGCAGGGTCTGATGCACCATCAGCTATAACACTTGAATGAGTGTTGGCATTTGTTGTAATACCTTCAGTTCCAAAAGCTAAAGCTTCTCCTATAAGTTCTAGGTTAGAGTTTGTAGTATTACCCCAAGTTCCACTACCATCACCAGTTCCAAGTTCATTTAATCGTAAATTATTTACAAAGGTACTAGCCATTTAAATCTCCTATGCTATCGTGATTATTGCATTTGCACCCGCGGCTGGAAAAACAATTCTAAATGTACCAGATGAAACTGTAAAATCACCACCGAAGTTTAAAACTGCGATTGCTTTATCACCATTAGTATCATTATAAATTAAAGCACCTCTTGCTGTAAATGATGCACTTGTCCATGTTGGGTCGGCGGCATCAAAAAAAGCAGTTGTACCAGTAGACGATACTGTTTTACTACCTAATGTTTCTCCACCTGTTGTATAACCATTGCCATTCGCAACCTCATTTGAAGTTGTATAAGCAGTTGTTCCTGCGCCTAAACTTGCAGAACTTGTATAAAGAGCTATCTTTAATGTGTCTGCTACTAAATCGTGTTGTTCATCTAATATTTCAACCTTAAATGATGTCGCCATTGCTTGTGATATCGCCATTTGTTAGGTACCTCCTTCATATTCCGCTTGATAATTACGTTGCATTTCTTGTTGAAACAAAGCTATCGCTTCATCAAATTGTGCCTTATATAAGTTTACACTATCTGGAGCCTTTAGAAAAGCAGAACTTTCATAGAGACAAGCTGATAGTAAAACTTGTTCGGCATTATCACCAATCCAATTATTAGCATTAGTTGGGGATAATCCAGTTTCAAGACCTATAAAGTCTATCTCATAAGCTAAAGTGGCTGATGGAGAAGGTCCTATTAATACTTTTATTCCTGCTGTTGTTGCATTTTTAGTGGCATACATAAATGGTTCACCTGCTGTAGAGGCTCTAGGGACATAATCTCTTAAATAACTATCTATTCTATGTTTTAAGTAAATAACATCGCTGTCTGCCTTTGTAACAGCTATCTGTCGTATCATTCTGGCATTAGCTACATTATATTCTTTTGTGCCTATTACAAAATTACCAGTTAATTCTTTTCTATAACAAGGTAAATTAGGTAATCTAGAAAAAATCATGTTTTCTGCTTGTGTAATTATTTCTGGTAAAGATGTAGAAAGTTCTGTTCCGTTATCTTCTAAGAAATTTTGTATGTTTGCTAGTAATTCTGTATAATTCATTTAATTACCCCATGTACTTGAGCCATAAGTTCCTTCTCCAAATCCACCATCTATTACCACAGATTCTGTTCCTACTGCAGAAGTTCCTGCAACACCATTAACCGATATAGCAGTTTCTATGAAAAAGCTAGAAGTACCGATTGCACCTGTACCTGCAACACCACTTTCAATTATTTCATTTTCTGGTACAAAAGTTCCTATTGCAGTTGTTCCTTGTACTGCATCTACTGGAGTTGGGCCGACAAAAATATCAATAGTGCTTGAACCAATACCACCAGTTCCTCTAATTTCTTCATCACCACCCCATACACCAATACCCCATGCTTGTTCACCCCAACCATTAGTGTTAGTTTCTGGTATTTCACTTTCAGCAACCTCTGTACCTGCATTTGCAGTACCTTGTGCTCCAATACCAGTTACAGTTAGATTAAGTTGTCCATCGCCTTCTTCTCCAAATGTACCTATATCGCCAGTTCCTGCTACACCAGTACCTATCACATCTGATTGTGGTATTTCAGCACCAATTACACCAGTACCTGCAATATTTGTAGATATAACATCTGTTTGAGGAGCAGAAGTACCAATACCACCAGTACCTATAGAACCACCATTTGGTAATTCAAAAATTCTATCGTGTGTTATTGACTCTGTACCTGTGGCACCAGTTCCTGCGACACCAGTAACTACACCACCAGTTTGGAAATCACCTATTGCAGTTGTGCCAGTTACCTTACTTGTACTTACATCTGTTTGGTCTTGTGGTGTATAATTGCCTATAGCAAAGGTTGCTTCATTTCCTGTTACAACTAAACCTGCACCTACTGTTCCTATGGCACCAGTAACTTGCACACCAACTTGTTCTTCTTCTATTACAAATGATACTGTGCCAATAGAGCCTAAAGATGAAACACCAGAACCAGTTTGTGACCTTGCTATTCTTGATGCAAAAATATCTTGAGTAAAACCAATCTGT
>Ga0209830_10003686_pt1 | contig 11579 bp, 24 predicted proteins | sample ArcticOcean_MG_C_12_FD_187439 | JGI IMG/M metagenome (GOLD analysis project Ga0209830, IMG submission 187439) | Marine microbial communities from western Arctic Ocean - ArcticOcean_MG_CB8_130 (SPAdes) (version 2) | ecosystem: Environmental > Aquatic > Marine > Oceanic | place: Arctic Ocean...
CGAATAGGCGCACCACCAACAATGCCTTGTGCTGATGTTAATATTGTGCCTTTAGATCGGCCACGCTTTCTATCTTCTTCTTCTTCCTCGTCACCAGCTCTAACAACATCTCTCACATTCCCACCGCCACTTGCTGGATCTGTAGGAGCTGGATCTGTTACGCCGCCGCCTGGAGGTACATAAGGATCGCCATTATCATTTCCGCCATCATCATTACCATCATCTGGTGTTGTTCCAATATCCATGCCGCCACCGCCGCCGCCTGGATCTCCACCAGGTTCACCGCCAATGTCCATGCCGCCGTCACCAGCATTGGGATCACCGCCAGGGCCAGGATCATCTGGTGTTGGATCTGGCCCTACATCAACGCCGCCGCCTGGAGCTTCTTCTTCTGTAGCTGGATCATCACCAACTATAGATTCATCTTCACCTATGCCTTCATCTTGGTCAGTTCCATCATCATCTGGATTTGAGCCTGGTTGCCCTGGTCCTTCTGGCCCACCGCCAACATCTGAGCCGCCGCCGCCACCGCCTGGATCTCCACCAGGACCATCACCTGGACCTACGCCTGGATCATCTTCATTGCTAGGATCATCTCCTACTGTGGAATCATCTTCTTCAGCGCCATCACCTGGATCTGGCCCTTCGTTATCATTGCCGCTATCATCTCCTGGCCCATCACCTGGTCCTACGCCGTCATCACCTGGTCCACTTGGATCGTCACCAACACTTGAATCATCATCATCACCGCCGTCACCGCCATCGCCGCCGTCATCACCCATTGAGCAGTATAAAGGATTATGCCAGGTGTTTATCTGGCCCAATAAGTCCTTTTTTCTGTTTAGTGGGTCTATACCAATATCCAGTTCCAATTCCATGTTCCTTATTAAAATATCGTACTGTATCTTTTACAATAAATGATACATGACCAAAGGGAGCGACAAACTCAGCCAGCCATAAATTCTTGCCAGACTGCCAGTATTCAGACTGCATTGTTGAGCCATCTAATAATTTAGCCAGCACTTCGTCAGAAACCAAAGCGTAAGAGCAAAAACCAACAAGTTTTTGTTTGTTATTTCTCCAAAACCTATATTGATTTAATTTTAATGGCGTATCAAAGCTCTTAATTATTAGCTTGAATCTAAGTGGTCTATGGAACTTACTATGTTTAACAAGCTCCATGACCTCGCCAAAGCTAGGATTTCTTACTTGCGCCACCTAATAACGTCTTATACGTCACTCCATCTTCAGCTAAAACGCCTTGTGGTGAAGTCATAATCGTCTTTTTCCTAGACATTCTTTTAGGATCTTTCATTTTATCCTCGACCTCACTACGCTTTGTTGGCGCTGGAACAGCTTGCGCTGGTGGAGGAGGAGGTGGTGGTGGTGGTGTAGATTTACTTCCGCCAAATAATCCGCCCATGTTACATTGCTCCTATACTACTATTTAATGGATTATAGCTGCTATCAGCTATAGCTTGTGGTGGTCTATCAAAACCCCTATTTTCTCTAATACCAACAGCAAAATACCTAAAAGCATCCGCTGCATGACTTGCCCAATCATGAACTGGGCTATTTCTAAATGTTCTTAATCTCTCATTGTAAGCTCTATGATACTGCCTTAACGCTTCTAATCCAGCCTTGGTGGTTGATTGGTCAAACCAGCAACGAGATATAATAAGCTGCGCAGCATGGATACCATCCTCAACTGGCAATTTCGGAACAACCCTAAAATTAATCCCCAAATCGTATGCGACCTCTCTCCTCGACTTGCCAGAACCAAGCTCTCTAACCTCAATGTCATGCGGAGCGTTGTGAGTACCATAAAAATAACCTTTACTCGAAAGTATCTTTGCATAATGTGGCAACCCTTCATTCCTTGTTTCATAAAAATCTATGACATGAATGGCCCTACCAACAGTCTGAGTAAACCAAATAGCGGTGCTATCACCTATACCAAGATCCCACCAGGTATCCACCTTATGCGATTGGTCATAGGGAACATTTCCTATGCGCCCACTTTCTTGAGCCGCTTGCAGTTCTTTTCCAAAAATAGCTCCTGGCACATTGGCCACCCAAGAACATTCAAACTCCTGGTCAAACTGATCGGTACTCATCATAGACTGAGAAGCCGCTAGTTCTTCAGCATCAACAATGCCAGTTTCACTCGCCTTATAAACCGCAGTAAACCAATCATCACTCGCTTGCGCCGCTTCATATAAATCAAAGAAAGCGTTATGCCCTCTGGGCGTTCCAATAAAAAAAGCAAACGTAGGTATATCTTTTGTGTTCCTATCAGACAAAGCTGGTCTTAAAACTGTAGGAAATAAACTTTCTGGGACATCAGCCATTTCATCAATACAGCATCCATCAAGGTAAATTCCCCTCAGCGAATCAAAATTCTCAGAACCCAAAAGCTGTATCCTAGCACCATTAGGCAAATCACATCTAAGCTCTGTTTCATGGAACGTAACCATAGGCACTTTAGATGCAAACTCCTTCAAGTAACTCCAGGCTACCATCTTAGCTTGCCTATAAGTTGGCGCTATATAAGCGTACCTCGGATTGTTCCTCGTATTAAGTATAGCTGCCCTCAACAAGTGGTTTATAGCCATGACAGTCTTGCCAAACCTTCTATGGCATACAACCACTCCCCAGCGCTTCTTTGTAAGCTCGTTATGGAGCTTTGCTTGAAGTGGCCTAGGTGAATAGGGAATCTCAATGTTCATGGCTTAGACACTCTCCTAAGAGGGTTATATATATACAGAGATGCGCCCTAATCCTTGGGGGTAGGGGGGGTGCAAATCCTAAAAAAAGGCATCATACGAGTACGCCACTCGTAACTATTGCTATAGCTGGTAACGATCACAAGCTATTGAGTGGCATAATCAAAGACAAAGCCAAGAATTTAAAGTTCGTGTGCGAGATTACTGCCACACAATACTTGCAAGCAAACCAACTTACTAAACAATCTCAAGATTACCATTCGCCCAACTCAACGTTACTTGTCCATTGTTTGATGCTTGCTTATCTTCTGCTTTATCCCTTACACCTAATGGTTGCATCTGTCTGATATGCTTGTCCATATGATCGCACTCTAAACGCCTTCGTTGTACTTCTGCCATTGCAAGCTTGGGATCATCTGGAAGAGCTAACTTAACCAAGTCTAATATCTGATCCCTCATAACCTCACATTGCAAAGCTCTCGCCCTTCTGTATAAAGTATGGGCTTCATCATTCTCTTGCACCCATCTAAGAACAGTACGCCATGAAGGCAAGCTCTTTGTATTGTTGCAGATCCTAGTTAAACTTTCACCTTCAGCTATACGCTCACAAATCTTTTCCATTTGCGGCTTTGTAACTCTTATCTTTATAATTTTGGCCATTTGTTCCTTACTCATAAAAAAACCTAGTAACTATATTTCAAGCTACTAGGCAAAGGATAACTATATGATAACTAAACAATGCCATTTTTCAGATCATTTAGTCAAGTGCAATGATTAAATAAATATATAGCTTGACGTTAAAAGACATATCTATATTATAGAGCTAGGGCAATCATGTCCACTTATAGAAAGGTAATACAATGACACAAGCGCAATTAAAAGAAGATCTAAACCAAGTAACACTACACGCCCAACCTTATGACTTAGATGCACAAGGCTTTTACTTTACTAGCTTTGAGGATTATGAAACTAAGTATAATAAAAACTGTAATGTTTATGGTCAACCCGTTGAAGAATATATGTTTGATTTTATTGATGGTTCTGCAATAGATTGCGACCTATTCAAAGCAGTTACAGGTGGTTACAACTTAAAAGCTTTCTTTATGGTTGCCAACACATGGGAAGATTATGACAAGATCCCATTAATTATAGCCTATGAAGAAAACATTACATCTGAGCCATTTAATGAAGAAGTAACACCAGATCTGTTTCAAGATATAGATATTTATTATGATATGTCTTTTGAGGATTTAGCGTGGGAGTTCATAGAGAATGGCTTGTTTGGTGAAATACCAAAACATTTAGAAAACTATCTTGATATTCAATTAATGGCTAGAGATTTGAGCTTTGATTATAATGAGATTTCAGTTGGTAATAATTCAATAATTTATAGGAGTAATTAACATGACAAATGCAATGCTATTATGGCTCTTGTTTCATAATGCAAGTGAATCAGATTTAAAAGCCTACAACGTAACACAAAAAGAAATAAATAGTTGGTTAGCTCAATTTTTTAACGGAGATCAATAAAATGAAAAAAAGCATGAAAGTTGAAGATCTTATGTCAATTCCAAAGAATTTTTATAAACAGAATAGATATAAAGAATTAAATCCAAATATAAAAAAAGAACTAGATTTGACTGTTAATCATATAGCATCACTTCAAAATGAATTTAGAGATGATTATTTTGTAGAAGTTTTAAAAATGGTTCGTAAAGCAACTAAGCAAAAATATTTGCAAGCTTGCCAAGAACAAAACAAACAAAAATAATTAATTATATTACTCTTGTAAGGCAGTTTTATTGACTGCCTTGCGAGAGCTATATAAGCTCGATCTTGGCCACTTATGGCCACTTATAGAAAGGTTAAACTATGACAAATACACAAATAAATGAAAAAGAAATTAATAAACCATCAATAACGATTGTATGGGGAGAAAGAAATTATCTTAATGATAACCCAACAAGAACCTATCATTTTAAAACAGAACAAGAACTAGATGCTTTTTTACAAGGCCTAAATGAAGGTCAAGGTTGGTGTGATTATGCCACTATTGGCCAAGGTTATATGTTTGAAACTGTTGATGAATGGAGGAAAGACAATGAATAAACCAATCAACACAGATAACATTTATTCAACTTTGCTAATATACAAGCAAAGAAAAGATCTTGAAGATTTAAAGGATTGGCATATTCAAGATTTACTTTTAGATCTGCAAACTTTTTGTATTGAGTATGGGATTGATTTTAATTATGAACTTGAACAAGCAAAAGCTTTATATCTGGAGAAAACACAATGAATAAACCAAAAAACAATTATGAAGCTTATAAACTAGCTTTAAAGCTTGCTATAACAGCTGAAACAGAAGATAAGGCCCAAGAGTGTGTTCTTATGGCTACACAAATAGAAACAAGCTTAACAGAGCTTGAAATTGCTAGAGCAAAAAAAGAATCTTCTTATGAAACAAACGGATCTTTTATTAAAGAAAATTCAGCAATAGATTTTTTATTTATGCACGATAATATTTTAAATTTAGTTGCAAAAATTCCAAACAATCAAACAGACAAAGAAAAACTTAATTATTTAATTAATGGCTTCAATAATCTTTGTGAAGAATGGGCCGAAGAATATGAAGAACTAAATAGTTTAACAATTCAAGAAGCAAAAGATTTATTAAACGCTAAATATGAAGATGAATAAAACAGAATTTAGAGAAGCCAGGCGCAAGCTTGGCTTCTCACAAAAGCAGTTAGCAACTTTATTAAAAGTAGCATCCGATAGGACAGTCAGACGTTGGGAAGCAGGAGAGAAAGATATTCCTGGACCAGTTATTGTGCTTATGAATTGGTTACTATCAAACAATAAACCAAAGCTATAAAAGCAGTTAGCAACTTTTTAAAGGATATGTTATGAAATACCAAGTTACACTCAATATTGAGATTGACGAAATGAAAGCTGAAATGGAATACTGGAAATATAATTTGAAACAAACAGCAGATAATGCTCAACCAGCTGTTCAAGATTATACAAAGTTTATTGACCTAAGAGAAAACTATGAAGATTTCATGAAAAAATATATAGCCGATTCATTAGAAGTTTTAAAAGACTTTCCTGGTCATAGAATTTCAGATATGTCATTTACCAGAATGAATGGGAAAAAGCATGATAAGTCATGGTTTGTCAGAGTCTATAATACAATCTAACCAAAGCATCTTTATATCTACGCTTTACAATCCTGGGATCATGTAAGCTTAACAACCTAGCTATCTTAGACCACTTAGGGCCACGATCTCTAAATGCAGCCGAATGAGCTACAGCCCATACAAGCTTTCTATCTTCTGTTTCCATCTTAGTTAAAGCTAAATCTATAGCCTTATCCAACCTTGATATTTGATCTGGACTAGCTTTTAATCTAGTTGTTTCTGTTGTGCTATAACCATATCCAGACCATTCAGTTACATAATCTGGCCAACTAGCCATCTTCTGCCTTCTATAAGCAGTAGGCAACTTTCTCTCAGTTTCCGCAGCTTCAAAGAACAGCTCGTTTAACTGAGCTATATCCATTAAAATTTCTCATTTTTAAACTTTAGTTCCATGGCTCTTAGCCAGGCCAAACGCTCAAAACCAGATATATGATCTAGGTTAGCAAGCAACTCTTTGAAACCATCTACAGAATATCGTGGCCTTAACTTTTTAAGCACACGCCTTTGTAATTCATCAATGGGAAACTTTGCACTTCGCTGAACTGTAGCAACATAGTTTTGATTAGTTTGCTTGCTTACGTTCTTAGCTAAGGTTTTTATCTTAGCTAAGTTATCTATCTTAGCTAAGTTATCTATCTTAGCTAAGTTAGCTAAGTTACTTTTTTTATTTAAGGAATTTATTGGTTTGCTAAGATGTGCGCTAAACTTAGCATGTATTGGCTTAGAAGAAATTATACTGTCATCACTTTTCATCTGTCAACCCCCCAAATAAAAATAGGTAGTTTGCAGCATCCCAGACATGGTCGCTATCTGGCTTCCCACAATCGATACGAGCTAGTTTCATCTCCACTAATATTTTTGTAATATCGGCCGCAGTAATCGTTGCTTTAGAATCTAACTTATTACCTAAACTTAGATTCACCCTAGTGGCTATGTTCTCGTATAATGTTCTATAATCTCCAAGCTTCTCAGCTCGGTCTTTAAGAATAAGAGCAGCTTGCTCGGCGTGTTGATGCGGTTTCATATCATTTAATCCTTTTCATCTGCTTGATTACGACATTCATCACAAATAGGAAGCCCATCAAAGGGAGGTTCTTCTAAATGAAATATCTCATTGCAATCGCAACATTCATAGTCACCCAATCACTCGGTCCTCATCATCAATCCTAAGATTTTGAGATTGCCAAGCAGCTCTCTCAATTAATAGCTCCTCTTTAGTTAATGGCTTAGATGCCTTTCTTAACTTATTACAAATCGCCTTCAACGGATCTGCACCTCCTCTCCTCTTACCTCCACAACCAGCACACAAACAAGGCTTTACTCGTTGCCTTGCAGATTTTGCAAGCGCCTTATCACATCCATAACAAATCTCAAAATTAGTAACCATTACTTCCCCCTTAGTTTAATTAATCCTTCTAAAAATTCTTGCACCTGGTCAATGGATCTACATAATTGCCAAAAACAACCAGCAAGCTCTAACTTATCTCTAATGAAAGCCTGGTTAGATGATAGCTTTCCGCCTTTAGGTCGCTTCAACTCAATGAAAATAGATATTGAATTGCCAACCTTGCTCTGATCGCCAGGCACAAATATCTCAATGTCTGGCCAACCTGGTTTAGTTCCCATTCGCTTCTGCTTAACTTTATAAGCAACATGGCGATTACCTTCATTCGGTGAATGATGCCAAACTGCGCCTGGAGGTAATACAAGATCAAGCCATTGACCTACTCTTAATTGAAGTTGATCCTCAGACTCGTCTAATAATAAAATCATTAGGTGTCACCGAACTCATTGTTACCTCAAGAATCAAACTCATATTTCTAGGGCTTGGCGTTAAAGCTTGCGGATGATTCTTAGGTAAACACCATCTTCTAGCTACAGTCGCTTCTTTAAAGCCTAGCTTTCTAGCTAGTTTTTGATAAGATAAACCATTTTCATTTCTATATTCTTCTAATGTCATGTCGTAATTCGTAACACAACTTGATTTCAAACGTCAATAGTATTAATTATTATTATTTGACATAGTGTCTTTTATCGTCAATAGTAAATGATGTATAAAAACAATAAACTATTCTCGAAAGATGTTAATACATTATGTGTGTTGATTATATAGGTCAATACACAAGATATGGTGTTAAGCCGAGAAAGATCTATTAAAGGAGATACGGAAACGCCATGAATATACAGTTAAATAAAATAGCGCCAGATAGAGGAACGCTTAAAATGCCAAATAATTTAGATATGTTGATTCGCAAAGCAGGAATGATGCGAAAAGAAGTAGCTGAACGTAAAGGTATCCGACCAGAGACAGTATCAAGACATATCTCTGGAGCTTTAAATTTTTCAATTAAAGATGCTGAAGAATATGCAATGATCTTAGGCTGCACACCTCAAGATGTTTTATTTGCACAAAATGCAGTACCTTTGTTTGGTTACTTAGATGAAGCCAGAGTTACATTAGTCGATTCAAGTGATGCTGAGATAGCTTATCATGTACCCTACCCAGTTGATGATTATAGAAGGTTTATCATGGCAAGTCATACAGCCAAAGAAAAACAATGGGCTAATGGCCGCCTTTATAATTTTTGCAGTAGAGCAGTAAAAGCACAAAAAGTTGATCCTAGTTCTATTATGCAGCTATGTGTTTTTAAAATTGCTAAAACAAAGATTATTCGATTCGGTGTTGTTTATCCAGAACCAGGCGGAACATATGCAATAGGAAATTCCGATAGTCACAATAATACAGCTCAAGGTGTTGTTCCTGGCTTTGATAATGGTGAGCAAAATACTGGTCTTACATTGGCTTGGTGTGCGCCTATTCTCAGTTGTGTCATGCAAAGTGAGTTGCTTGGTATTGTGCAAAAAGATCAATGATTAATTTTATTTAATCATACCCCTTGACCTATTACGTCATGTTATAATAGGATCTTCTAAAGTTATTTAGGAGATCCAATGTCATTTATAGAAACACCTACATTCGCTTCCAAGTTTAATTACTTATGGCACTCAAACCCAAGATCTAAGCTTAAATGTAAAACTTTGTTTGACAAAGTTCACCTCAGACCAGTTGTTTCTGATGCTTGGGAAGTCTACAAAAACTTAGATAATGATGATAAAGCTCGTCAAAAAGCTATGAGCGTTATAGAAAAATTTGATTCCAAATTTAATGGCCAAGACAATTCCGCTATGTGCGGTGGCAGAACTGTTCAAGAAGCTACTGATAAAATATTAATTGATAATGAAGATCCAGTAAAAGCCATAGATAAATCTAGGGAAAGCTTTAACAACTTCAAACCTAGAACTTGGGATGACGGATCTGATGCAGAAAAGAAAGTTAAATATATAGATGAATTTGAAGCGGTAACAAAGAACGCTGTTGCTGGCCTTAGAGAAGCTATGACTAAGGATAATCAAATCATAGGTGAAATAGAGTATATTGAGAAACTACCTGGGCTAGAGCTGCCACATAACACCAGGCCAGATTATAATAGGCGTGGTGATCTTAAAACTAAATGGTCTAGGCTATCTAAAACATCTAAGTCTGGTTTTGCTGCTGCAAGTCTACCTAAAACATTAAGTGGTCCTTTTGAACAAGCAGCCTTGTATCAAGTAGCTGGGTTTTGGGCTTGCAATGGTGGCTTACCACCCTTCTTAGTTTATGCAAACGCTTCAGACTATAGAATATTTGACCAGGACAATACACCAGAGCTTCAAGACGATAACTTACAAGACATAGTAAATACAATCATCCGTTCACATAAAGCTACAGAAGAACTGTTGAAGGTAGCTAAAGATAAAGCCCATTTATTTAAATTAGTTGAACCAAACTTTAGTCACATCTGCTGGTCTGAACCACCAGTTATTATTGAAGAAGCAAAGAAACTATGGGGGATTAAATGAAAGATCCCTGGCTATGGCTTGGAGAGTTCATAGCTTGTGCCTTTTTATTTGTATTTTTTTATTTTTTAATTTGGTTTGCAGCCATTGTTTTTCCAGAGGGATTTTAAATGTTAGATATTTTAGAAACACCACCAAAGATCCATAAAAACGCCAGAGAAACAGAACAACTTTCTTTGGAGTTCATATTACCAAAAGTTAAAAAGATGCGCCTAGAGGTGCTTAAATCGATAGCTACGGCAAAAGATGGCTTAACTGGCTCTGAAATAGCTGATGACATTGATGGATACATAGTTTCAATCAGACCTCGACTAACTGAATTACATGAATATGGATTAATTATGCCTTGTGATAAACGAAAAAATACCAGGGGAATGTTTGAAATCATCTGGTCAGTTACATCTAAAGGCATGCAAATAGTGGAGCTAAGTGAATGAGCAAGACAAATATACCTAAAAAAGTTATCGCCATTATAGAAGAATTAGAGATGACAAGAGAAGAAACCTTATGGGATTGTCATGGAACTTGGGTAATGTATCACAAAGCCCTGGAGAAAATAGCAGCTCATAAAGGAGTTACCTTTGATGAACCTAAAATCATTCACTCTGATGTAGCATCAAAATCTGTAGTGGTTTTAGTAACTGGAAGAATGGATAAAAGATCTGAATGGAGCTTTGGCGAAGCTACTCCTGCTAATAATAAAAATGCTTATCCTTTTGCTATGTCTGAGAAGCGAGCTAAAGACCGAGTGATTCTAAAATTAGTTGGGCTTCATGGTGATGTTTACTCAGATACAGAAATAGATAAGCAAGCCCAGGATGATATTAAAGAAAGAGCAGATAAAAAACCAAAGGAAAAACCTAAAGAAGAAGATCCGCCAGAAGATCCGCCAGTAGATCCACCAGAAGATCCGCCAGTAGATCCACCAAAAGACCAGGAAGAAACAGACCCACAAAAAATATCTGAGTGGGAAAAGATAACTGAAAACTATATGAAAAATATAGATCAACTTCCTAATCAGGGTGTTTGCATGGCTTGGTTTGATAAAAACAAGACAGTTCTGAAAAACATGAAAACGACTGTACCTCGTTTGTTTGGCGAAATCGAAGAACACTACACTAAAAAACTAAATGAAATAAAACTTAAAAACTAAAGGAAAAACTATGGCAAATGCACCGCAATTTTCAAATACTAAAGTTAAATTTAACAGAGCTGTTTCATCATCAGAGGATAATCCTAGTCAACAAATCAAGGTTAGCGTTTGGCTAAACTTTGATAATGGCTGGGATGAAGTAGAAAAAAGACCAATCCCACCAACACCAGAACAACAAAAGAGTATTGAGGATATTCATAAACAAATTAAAGATTTAGGTATGGAGCTATCGTTACAACTTCAAGAAGCTGAAAGTAGAATGAATATAGCTAGAAGCAGAGCTTTTTGTAATGAAGTACAATATGGCTCAAGCCCATCTAATGATTATGAAGCATTTAAAAATGGAGAAAGTGGCTTTGGAAACTTATAAAGGATTATTTAGTTTAGTTGAAACTACACAAATATTATTTGGACCATGTAAAAGAAAAGGATCTGAGTATCAACGAGTTAATAGAATGGTTAAAGCTGGAGCAATAGAAAGTATTGTTGATGGTGAGCGACACTATGTAACAACAAAAGTTTTATTAGACTATTTTGGATCTGAGGAGAAGTTGGATAAAGCTCTAAGTAATTTAAATAATGTTGTAGAGCTTTATCCTA
>Ga0209830_10003687_pt1 | contig 11578 bp, 9 predicted proteins | sample ArcticOcean_MG_C_12_FD_187439 | JGI IMG/M metagenome (GOLD analysis project Ga0209830, IMG submission 187439) | Marine microbial communities from western Arctic Ocean - ArcticOcean_MG_CB8_130 (SPAdes) (version 2) | ecosystem: Environmental > Aquatic > Marine > Oceanic | place: Arctic Ocean...
AATTACAAAGAGAACCCAACTAGAAATTCTGATCCAAATTTGCAAAGAAATACAGGGTATACTCAAACAGATGTTTTGCAGAAATTTTTTGTACCACTGTCTAAAAACACCGATTTAAAGGTAAACATTCAGTACTCTTTATCATCTGATATTCCAAGATTTGATAGGTTAACAGAGTTGAAAAATGGAGAATTAAAATTTTCAGAATGGTTTTATGGACCTCAAAAAAGATTTCTAGCATCTACACAATTCCTGATAAACTCCAACAATAGTTGGATGGAAAACGGCGCAATCACAGCTGCATATCAAAACTTACAAGAAAGCAGGATTCAACGCAAATTTGGCAGTTTAGATAGATCTAATAGGGAAGAAGTTGTAGACGTTTTTAGTTTGAATGGAGATTTTTCGGTACCGTTAACAGAGGATAAAAAAAGAACACTTTCTTATGGTTTTGAATTTGCCTACAATGATTTGAAATCAATAGCTTTGGGAAAAAAATTAAATATTGTAGAAGGAGAAATAGCTGGTTTTTCAAACGACTTTAATATTCAATCTCGCTATCCAGATGGTGGTAGTGATTATTTAAGTTCTGCAGTTTATGCAGATTATCGACAAGATATTACAAGTAAATCTACTTTAAATTCGGGTATTCGTTTTACAAATACTAATTTAAATGCAAAATGGATAGACCAAACATTTATACAATTGGCAGAAACAGAAATTCAAGCAAATCATTCTGCAGTAACTGCAACTTTAGGATATGTGTATAAGCCGAACAAAAATTGGCAAATTAACAGTGTTATTTCTTCTGGTTTTAGAGCTCCTAATATAGATGATATTGGCAGAGTTCGTGAAAAAGCGGGGAATATTACAGTCCCAAATATAAACGTTACACCAGAATTTGCTTACAATGTAGAAATTGGGATTCAGAAATATTTTAATGACAAAAAATTCCGTTTTGGTGGGAATGTGTATTATACTTTATTAGACAATTATATTCAAAGAGATTTTGTTTACAACGCAGATGGAAGTATACAACAAGTGGAATTTGATGGTGAATTTGGGAGTGCAGTTTCAAATCAAAACAAAGAGCAAGCGTATATCACTGGTTTTACAGCAAATTATTTAGGTAAAATTTCTAATGCTTGGAATACCTCTGGATTTATAACCTATACGAAGGGAAGAACCTACGATACAAAGGAGCCATTGTCTTCCATTCCGCCGCTATTTGGACAGTTTGAAGTTACTTATAGAGCCTATAAAATTGAGCTGGGTGCAGCGATTCGTTTTAACTCTCAGAAAGATGTTGAAGATTTTAATCTTACAGAAGGGATTGATAATCTTGACTTAACACCAGTTGTAGCTAAAAATGCAGTGGATGAGCGTATTAAATATTATGGCACACCAAGTTGGATTACGATGGGGTTGAATGCGAACTATATCGTAAGTAACAATATTTCTATGCAAGCGAGATTGGATAACTTACTAGATCAACATTTTATAGAATTTGCGTCTGGAGTAGCTTCTCCGGGTAGAAATGTATCCCTCTCTTTCAGAGCAAATTTTTAGTATTTTATACTATAGAACACAAAATGATTTGTTTGAGTTTTTTAGTGACTTATAAAAAATGATGAAGAAATAAAAAATTTATAATATTACATAATTGTGTTTATCTATTTCCAATGATAACGTTATAGTTTTGTAAAACAACTTTTACAGATTTGTCTTTTATGACTTTTCTAATGTCAAAGTGTTGAAAATGGATAGGTCGTACAATAGCCCAGATATATTTTGCTTTGTTAGGGAACTCTTTTTTAATTATGTCATAATCTTCAATACTAGTAGATATAGCTATATTAGGTTGCGCTTTTATTTTATTTTTAATTTCTAAGATACTTTTATATAAGCTTAAACTATCTTTTTTATACAAATTAGGAGGTAAGTAAAATGTAACTTTAAAACCCTCATTTTTAAATATATTAAGTTGGTCAGCTCTTCTAGATTCAATTAGAATTTTATGTAAAGGGTAGTTTTTAGAATTAAATAATAATAACAGTCTTTTAAGGATATCCGGAGCATTACTCTCGTTAATATTTTTAAGGTCTAACCAGATATTAGGAAAATTATCTTTTGTTAATATATTAAGATATTCGCTAAAAGTTAAGCCTATTGACTTTGTTGGGGGATGATTTACATCTAACAAATCTTTATCAATATTGTAAACTAAATCTAATTCAATACCATCAAAGTAACGCAAGGCTGAGTTTAATTTTTGTAAGGAATTTACACGATGCGCCCAAATTTTATTATAGTAACCGATTCCTTCAATTTTATAGGGATAATAGTAGTAAACTGTGAACAGAATAGCGAGGAATAAGAATTTATATTTATTTCTAATTATCATAATTTGTACTATTAAATACTTTTTTCGATGGTTGCAATGCTACTGCTCTTGAATAATAAAAAAAAGGTTACCTATTGGAGTTCTAATTTAAAACAAATATACACAATCACTTCTGTCATAAAATAAGAGTGTAAAAAAAAATAAATTAGAAAGGCTTTTTGTAGAGGTTAAGTTTTAATTTTTAGAAAGTTATAAAACCTCAATTAAGTGAAGTAGTATTTAGTATAATTATTCAAAACAGTAAAAAGTATTTTAACTTTCACAAGTAAAACCGCAAAACGGTTAACTGTTAGCAGGGGATAAAATTTAAAGTTGCTATTAAAATTAGGTTAATATTAAAGAAAACTAAATTTATTAATGCGAGTTGGAACTAGGTTTTTTTATAAAGTTGAAAATGATGCTTTTGTAACTTTATAGCAGTTCGCTTGCATCGTATTATGAATAAAGATTTTTTTTTAAATACGAACTCATAATATTAAGGTCTAAGTAATTTATTGAAAAAGGTTATCATAAATAAACGAAACAATTATTATTTTAAAAGATACAACATTGAAAACTATATATTTGCAATTGAATAGTAGTTATTTTAATAAGAGTCTGTATTTTTGGTTGGATTTAATTGAGGTGAAAATAATTTTGGAGATACTATAATTATTGGGTATTCTATTATCACCCTAAGAAATTACCTTTTTTAAATGGAGAAAATAAAGTTCTGGAAACAAGAGATTAAATTTTATTTTATTTTAAATATATTAATAGGAGTATTTATTACAAGTGCCTCCTACGTATACCTTCCTTTTGCTAGTGGTAAAGATGTATTGGCATACTTTGTTCACTTCGTGCTGCTCCATTTCTCTTTATTTGGATTTATATATCTATTTAGCTTATTTCACAAGGTTTTTAAATTTTTATTCCCAATATTATTTATAATTGCTACCTCCTTTTCTTTCTGGGTGTTTACACAAGATCTTAGTATTGGTACGGGAATGATACAGGCGATTATAGAAACGAATTTAGATATAGCTACTGATGTGCTTAGCTATCAATTTTGTTTGTTTGTTAGTTTTGCAGCTTTTAGTATTCTGTTTTTTTTTAAACGCTATTTTCAATATATGCAAAGTAGTGTTAGATCTCCCTTTTTTTATTTAGCTCTTTTGGGAATTATCACTTTTTTTATAGTAGAAAATTATAAGTTTGACGCGTTTAAAAAAAGGCTTCCTTACAGTATTTATTTTGGAGCCATTGAGTATTTCAAAAAGCCTAGTATACAATTAAAAGAGGTCAACGAATTGGTATTTACAAAAGAAGAAAACTTACATATTGTTTTAGTTTTAGGCGAATCCGTTAGGGCTGATCATTTGTCTTTAAACGGTTACAATAGGCTCACGAACCCATTACTTTCTGCTCAAGGTAATCTAATTAGTTTTAATAATGTTTTCACACCTTTTACCTTCACAGCTCAAAGTGTTCCTCAAATTTTAACTGATATTTCTATAGATGATAGTTCTAAAAGTAAAGGTGCAACTAGTTTATTCACGCTACTAAATAAAGCTTCTTTTCAAACGGAGTGGATCGGAAATCAATCATTAGAAAAAAGCTATAAGGATATCATTTATTCTAATACTTTAATTCACATCATAGATAAGTTTCATACTTTCTCAAGTTTTAAAAAACAGAAAGATGCGGAGTTATTAAAACATTTTTCAATAGATAACTTGAATTTTGGTAATACAATCACAACATTTCATATGATTGGAAGTCATTGGTATTATAACAATAGGATTGAGAAGAAGTTTGAAGTATTTAATCCGATTACGACAAGTAAGTATTTGGGATCTTTAGAGGCAGAAGCACTTATAAACTCTTATGATAATACCATAGTATATTTAGATTATTTCTTAAATACGCTTATTGAGAAATTAAAAAAATCTCCCAAAAAGACCTTGTTAATTTATATTTCTGATCACGGTGAAACTCTAGGGGAAGACGGGAAGTGGTTGCATGCGCAAGAGCATATTGCCTCTAAAAACCCGGCAATGCTAGTTTGGTTTTCGGCGAAATTTGAGAGAAACTATCCATCAGAAGTCCTGCGTTTAAAAGAGAAGAAGCAAGATTCAATTACAACAGATTTTTTATTTAACAGTATTTTAGATATTGGGAAAATAGAAAATTACAAGTTTTTAAAAAGTCAAAGTATCTTCAATTAAGAATAAAATTATCTCCTTTTTCCTTCCTCTGTGAAATTACGAGTCAAGGCTTTTTCAGTTTTTACAATACTGACTATAATTGTTAAAAAAACAAAAGCCATCGGTTGCCATGTTAATTCAGCTTTTAGAAAAGTTACAAAAGCGAGACCAGCAAGAAAAGAAATGCCCGCATAAATTAATAAACTGCTATTAAAAGTGGTGTTGGAAAAATCCCATATTTCTTGATTTTGAATTGTTTTTGGAGTTTTATAGCCATAAAGACTATTGATTTTTTTTGGTGGAAATTTCCAAAAAATAATGCTGATTAAAAACAACAATCCGTTGGTAGTAAAAACATAAAAAAAGGCAGCATTCATCATTTTAATTTTTTAAAGTTTACTTCTAGGATCGCAATTTTTTTGGTCTTAGTAATCCTTCTTGTGCAAAAGAAGCCACAAGTTTGCCATCTCTTGTAAAGATGTTTCCTTTTGCCAGTCCCCTTGCTCCGTATGCATTTGGAGACTCCGCAGAGAATAACATCCAATCATCGAAATCAAAATCTCTAAAAAACCACATAGAGTGGTCTAAACTTGCTGTTTGTGTATTTCCGAAATTATGAGTGCTTGCATTCGGATTAAAAGCTGCGTTTAAAACATTATAGTCAGAAATATAGGTTAGAATTTCTTGTTTTGTTCTATAGTTGAACGCTTGTTTTTCGCCCTTTAAGCGAAACCAAATTTGTTCATTTTGGGGTAAGTTTTTAGGTTCTAAAAGGTTGGGAACCCTAACTGGTTTAAATGCAATAGGTCTTTTGACACTTAAAAACTGTTTCATTGGTTTTGGTAAAAAATCACCAAACTTTACAAACATCTCGTCCCAGCTTAATAGTTCTTCTGGTTGTTTGATGGTGGTGTCAAAATGCACCTGATGCTCAAAACCTTCTTCTTTTTTATGAAAAGAGGATGCTAAGATAAAAATAGTTTGATTTTGCTGTCTTGCGGTTACTCTCCTTGTGGAGAAACTACCACCATTCCGCATTTCTTCTACCTTGTAATGAATGGGAACCGTTAGGTCTCCGGCCTCTAAAAAATATCCGTGCAATGAATGTAAAAAGCGATTTTCTGGGATGGTCCTGTACGCTGCGTGTACACTTTGCGCCAATACCTGACCACCAAAAACATGCGGACTTCCAATGGTATAACTATCTCCACTAAAGGTGTGATTTCCTAGCTCTTTTAGATTTAGTAGTTCAATTAACTCTTTGCTAGTTTGCATGTATTTTATTTTTTAAAAGGAAATTTTTGATCAAATACTGTGGGCTTAATCCTTTGTAAAAATAACTTTAAAATTTTGTTTTTGATGGTTTTCTTGTGACGAATGTAGATTGTTAAGTCTTGGGGAACTGCTCCGACAGCACTTTTTATTTCACTAGCTGTTCTTCCAAAATTAATTGTTTTTAGATTTTTACGGATGGCAATTTCAATATAGTCGTATAGCATTCTTTGATAAACAGCATGTGATTTATTTAGTTTATAATCGATACCTACAAAGTGTGCATCTAATGTATTCCCGTTAACAACGCCGGACACAAATCCTATAATTTCTACCCCTAGCCAATAGGTTTTTAAGATGTAATTAGCATCGAACTTCTCTTTTAAACTCTGATATGTGTTAAGATTAAAGACACCCAGATTAAAAGTTGCATTCTCAGCAACTCTCTCATAAAGTGCTGTCATTTTTGGTAACATTTGCTCAATATTATTTAAGTCAACTTCTTCAATGCGGATGTTTTTACTTAGAGTAAACGCTTTTCTGGCTTTTACTCTAAATTTGGTCTTAACTGAAGCGAGGTAATCGTCAAAATGTTTCCAATTTTCCTGTAATTGAAGTTGCATGTTAGGTTCAACAGAAAAGGCGTGATAGCTATACTCTTTTAGCACATCAGTAATGGCAAGAGATTCTTGTACAAAGTCTTTTAGTAGGAAAGCATCAATTTGTTTTTTTAATTTTTTATTAGCGTTCACAAAATATGCAATACTATTTACTAGTTCTTTAATGACGGCCTCTTTATCCTGCTTTTCCTTCACAAAAAGACCGTGTTCTCCGCTGACAAAAGTATTTCCACAAATTAAAAGTTTGAGTTCTTTTTTTTCTGAAATTACTCCTAGATTTTTACTTATTTTTTTTAATAAGCCAAAGTTATTTTTGATTGCCTTTAATTGAAAATTGATTATTTTTAAGCTGGCAAACGCCTTGGCATACTTTTTTTCATCCAGCAAGACCACGTAGTGAAATGTTATTTTAGGATGGTTTTTTTCGATTGCCCTGAGAAAGTCTGGATGAAAATAAATGTTTTTTGAACACGACAAGTCTTCCCAAATTTGAGAGCTAATTTCGTCTATAGAAGAGAAAAATAAGGCGGTATTTGTAGGGCTACAAAACACTTAATTGTTGCGAGTAATTTGTTTTTTTAGACTTATTGAAAGGTTTTTTTATTTTTCATTGTTCTGTTTACGCTGGTAATGGTACACTTATTTTTATAGTTTCCACTTCAGAAGTTTTAATTATAACTTTTATTTAACAAAACTGATTTTATACACTGAAAAATTTTGATGGCTCTTTTTTTAAGGCAACTAAACGCGAAGATGTATCTAATAGCTTCCGTAGAAAACATTAATAAAGTTTAGTTTCCATACAAGGAAAGTAGACAATTTAAGAATGTTCCGTTTAATTTTATTGGTATTTTTGTTTTTAAAACTTTTATAGAAATGGATTTATCAGAAAATGCTTGGGATAATAGATACCTTAATAATGATATTGCTTGGGATTTGGGAGAAGTTTCACCGCCTTTAAAGGCCTATTTTGATCAATTAACAAACAAAGAAATTAAAATACTAATCCCTGGAGGTGGGAACTCCTATGAAGCAGCTTATCTCTTTGAAAAGGGATTTGAAAATGTTTGGGTAGTAGACCTTTCTAAAACAGCAATTGCAAATATTCAGAGGAGTATTCCAAAATTTCCTCCTTCCCAGTTAATACAAGGTGATTTTTTTGACATGGAAGATTCCTTTGACTTCATCGTTGAACAAACTTTTTTTTGTGCAATAGATCCAAGTTTGCGAGCGGATTATGTAGTTAAAATGAACAGTCTTTTAAAACCAAAGGGTACACTAGTTGGTGTGCTGTTTAACGTACCTCTTAATAAAGAGAAGCCTCCGTTTGGAGGAAATAAAGCGGCCTATATGGAGCAATTTAAAAGGTTCTTTGAGATTCAAAAAATGGAAGCTTGTTACAATTCTTTTGGAAATAGAAAAGGGAGAGAGTTGTTTATAATATTAGGCAAGAAATAACTACAGAAAAAGTGAGAACTACATTTTTATTCTTAAGTGCCAGCTTATAAATATTGGTAAAAACAACTATTTTTAGGAGAAGGCATTCAATCCCGTTATATCAAAACCAGTAATTAAAAGATGAATGTCGTGCGTTCCTTCATAGGTGATCACGCTTTCTAAATTCATCATATGACGCATGATAGAGTATTCGCCAGTAATTCCCATTCCACCTAGTATTTGTCGGGCCTCTCTTGCAATATTTATAGCCATCTCTACATTATTTCGTTTCGCCATAGAGATCTGTGCAGCGGTTGCCCGGCCCTCATTTTTTAAAGTACCCAACCTCCAAGCTAGCAATTGCGCTTTGGTAATTTCGGTGATCATTTCTGCTAATTTTTTCTGCTGTAACTGAAATTGACCAATTGGTTTGCCAAATTGTTCTCGTTCTTTAGCATATCTTAAAGCGGTATCATAGCAATCCATTGCAGCACCAATTGCGCCCCAAGCAATACCAAATCTTGCAGAATCTAGACAACCCAAAGGCGCTCCTAGTCCAGATTTATTCGGTAATAAGTTTTCTTTAGGTACTTTTACGTTATTAAAAATAAGTTCTCCGGTTGCGGAGGCGCGAAGCGACCATTTATTATGTGTTTCAGGTGTAGAAAAACCTTCCATCCCCCTTTCTATAAGTAAACCGTGAATTCTACCTTCTTCATTTTTTGCCCAAACAACGGCAACTTGTGCGAAAGGAGCATTAGAAATCCACATTTTCGCACCATTTAATAAATAGTGATCCCCTTTATCAATGAAACGAGTTTCCATACCAGCCGGATTAGAACCATGACTTGGCTCTGTAAGTCCGAAACAACCCATCCATTCTCCAGAGGCTAATTTTGGTAAATATTTTTTACGTTGTGCCTCATTTCCATATTTAAAAATAGGGTACATCACCAAGGAAGATTGCACAGAAGCTGTGGAGCGTATGCCAGAATCGCCGCGTTCTATTTCTTGCATGAGCAGGCCATAAGAAATTTGATCCAATCCTGCCCCACCGTATTCCACAGGAATGTCAGCGCCAAAGGCACCAATGTCTGCAAGGCCCTTAATTATTTGAGGTGGAAACTTTGCCTGCTGAGCACATTCTTCAATTATGGGAGAAACGTCCCTTTTTACCCAACTGCGGGTGGTATTTCTAATGAGCTTGTGTTCTTCGGATAATAAATCGTCTACTTGATAATAGTCAGGAGCTTGAAATAAATCAGGTTTCATATCTTTTAATTGTGTTTTTTAAACAAATTTAGTAATTATAGTTTAAATTTAAACAATAATTTAAGAAGAGTGAAGGAATCGTTTAGTTTAAAAAAGAGATCTTTTTTAAAGTTAGCGATTACAAATTGTTAAAAAGTTATTGTTTTCTATTAAGTTTGTGTAAATGAAAAATACCTTAGGAAAACAGGAACGTCTAAAGAGTAAAAAATTAATAGAAAAACTCTATGCTGAGGGGACTTCTGTAAAGAGTTTTCCGTTGCGAATGATGTTTATTCAAACAACACATACTTCAAGTTTTCCCTGTCAAGTAGGAGTTTCTGTAGCAAAAAGAAATTATAAATTAGCGGTAGATAGAAATAGGTTGAAACGTTTAATGAGAGAAGCATACCGCTTACAGAAAGAAATTGTCTATCATAATTTAGATGCACCCTATGTTTTTATGATTTCGTATATTGGGAAGGAAGAAATTAAATATGAGGAGCTGTATCTGAAAATGGAAAAATTATTAAAGAGCTTCATAAGCGCAGTAAAGGCAGCAACAGATGAAAAAACACAAGCTTAGAAAAAGAGTACTTATTGCAGTGTTGGTAGGAATACTCTTCGTTAGCTATTCTTTTAGGTCCAACTTCTTTGAAGTTGCTAAGCAAATAGAGATTTATACGACCTTGTTTAAAGAGTTAAACATGTATTATATTTCCGAAATCAATCCAGCGGAAATCACAAATAAAGCCATAAAAAACACTCTTAAAGGCCTAGATCCCTACACTAATTTTTACAATGAACAGGACGTAGAAACTGCGAAAATAAGACGAGAAGGGTCTTATGGGGGTATTGGAATTTCCGTATACTATGTAGAAAAGGGAATTGAAATAAGCAGTATCTTTAAAGGATATTCTGCGGATAAAGCAGGGTTAAGAGCAGGAGATATTATCGTTTCTGTAGGTAATCAATCTTTAAAAAATATGGAGAGTGCCCAACTTTCTATGTTTTTAAAAGGCACGCCAGGGAGCAAGATTATTTTAGAGATAGTGCGACAAGGAACGCTTTTGACAAAGGAGGTCACGCGAGATAAGATTGTTGTAAACGCCGTGCCATTTGCAGAAATGATAGATGAAGAAACGGGGTATATTGCACTTACTCGTTTTAATGATGAGGCCTCTTCTCAGGTGAAGAAAGCGTATCGAAAGCTAAAAAAAGAAGGCATGACAAAACTAATTTTTGATTTGCGTGCGAACCCCGGAGGATCCTTGCTGGAGTCGATACGGATTTCTAATTTTTTTTTACCGAAGGGTAAAAAAATAGTCAGTACACGCGCGAAAATTAAAAAATGGAGCACTACTTATAAAAGTAAAAACAATCCTTTAGATGTAGCAATTCCGCTAGTAGTTTTAATTAATGAACGTTCTGCTTCTGCAGCTGAAATTGTGTCTGGAGCTCTGCAAGACTATGATCGTGCGGTTATCATGGGAAAACGTTCTTTTGGAAAAGGCTTGGTACAGCGCTACAGAAAACTGACGTATGGGACACAGTTGAAACTTACGATTTCTAAATATTATACACCAAGTGGCAGATGTATTCAGGAATTAGATTACGAAAATAGAGATACTAAAACTGGCAAAGTACCTAAGTTTTCTGACAGAGGAGTCCATGCATTTAAAACGGAAAATGGAAGAACTGTTTTCGATGGAGGAGGAATTATGCCAGATATAGAGACAAAAATATCAATAGCCAATGCAAGTACTGCTGCATTATTAAAAACAAAAGCTATTTTTAATTTTGCAACCCACTATTTTTATGAAAACCCAAAAATTGATAGGCTAGCGGATTTTAGTTTTAAAAACTCAGATTTTTATAAGTTTACGAACTATTTAAAAAGTGACACTACTTTTGTAACGCTGCAAGAATCATTGTTTAAGAAAGCTTTCTTAGCTTCTAAAGGGACTACTATTTCAAGAGCATATCCTAAAATAAAAGCAGAATTATTTGATGATAAAATCATTGAAATATCAAAAAACAAAGCGCTTATTCTCACGCGAATACGAACAGAAATTTTAGCGCGTTTTTTTTATATGGAAGGGGTATATCAGGACCGTTTAAGGAATGATAGAATGATTTCTGAGGCATTAGTTTTATTGAGAAATAAAGACATTTATACCCGTGTTTTGTTAAATAATTAACATTATATTTGCAAATTAAATTGGAGTATGTCAGAAACAAAAAAAATAGCAAGAACACGGGCACAAGAGTCTACGAATGCCATAGAAAAATTATACATTTCTATGCGCCATTTATTTAGTAGAGGTTTTTACAAACCCATGGGTATTTCGGGAGAAACTTTGCGAAAGTCATTGTTATCTTTAAGGCCTGAGATATATGGCTCTATTGCA
>Ga0209830_10003688_pt1 | contig 11575 bp, 13 predicted proteins | sample ArcticOcean_MG_C_12_FD_187439 | JGI IMG/M metagenome (GOLD analysis project Ga0209830, IMG submission 187439) | Marine microbial communities from western Arctic Ocean - ArcticOcean_MG_CB8_130 (SPAdes) (version 2) | ecosystem: Environmental > Aquatic > Marine > Oceanic | place: Arctic Ocean...
CCTCATACTCTACTATCTCACCAATGTCTGTCTCTAATAAAGTTCTATCAAAGTCTTTCAACTCAGTCAATAGTCCTTCATTAAACATCTGTCTTGCTTCTCTAAACAAGGCATAAAACTCTTCACTGTGAACACGGTAAATGTTCTCAGCTAGTGGTATATTATTCTCTACGTGATAGTGTACAGACTTACTTATTTTGTCTGCATAATCACCAAAAGATATAATCATTATAAGTTCTCCATCATCTTTTTAACCACTTCTTCTAGTCTCTTACGCCACTCTTCGTTGTAACGTTGCTTATATTTATCTATTGTGGATGCTTCATTTGCCCATTCTTTTATATCTTCTTTATTTACACTGTCTGTAGGTTTACCACGGTCTTTTGCGTCAACTGGTTTAGCGTCTGCTTTTTGACCTGGTGTAACTTCTTTGGTGTGATTAGCATAATCAGCACCTATTTCATAACTCTCATTCTCGTCTTGTTTCATGTTTAACTCTCTTCTTAAAGCACCAAAGGCTTTCTTCTTCAACGAATCTGTGAGTTTTTTCTTAACTTCTGGTTCTTTTACCTCTGATACTGCCTTAAATCCATAATCTACATTCAAGTTAAACTCTCTAAGAGCTACTTCTTTATCTGAGGACACTGGAACACAGTTCCAAATCCATGCTTTGGTTAAATTATTATTGTTTTCTAATACGATATAGTTTGTACCTCTTCGTACAACCTTACCTTCTATGTCTTCTGTAACATAGTTGACCTTGTCTCCGATATTAAATATCATATCTCTGATATAAAGGTCTCTTATCTGTTGTTGTTCAAACTCTACTAGACTTGGTATCTTTCTCTCATTATGTTCTAATGTTAAGTTCATACCTTTTCTAATGTCATTGAACAGACCTTGTACATCATTAAATCCTGATGGAAGGCCTTTCTTAAATGAATTAATATCGTTCTTGGCAACTGCGTCTCGCATTTTACTTGCTGACATACCTGTTGCACCTTCGGCATCCGGGTCTCGTTCACCTGCCGATACTACTTCTATACTATTAAAGTCATACTTACCATGTCTACTTTGAACACCGTTATATTTCTTTAGCATAGTATCAAATTCTCTAACTCTATCTGAACCTGCAACCATTTTCAAATCAGTGTAACCTTTTTTGTAAAGTAGTGTTGCAATGTCTAGTACCATGTTAGTCTGGTTTATCTCAATGTTTCTTGCATGTTGAGGAAACATCTTCTTCATATATTCTAATTTTTTCTTAGGTGAAAGTGGATTCTTTTTATTGTCCTCACTTCTACTTAGATATACTTTGTAGTCGCCATTGGCAACTGACTTAATCTTATTGATTAGTTTCTCATGTCCACTTGTAGGTGGATTGAACCGACCGAAGGCAAATGCTATTGACTTGCCAACGGCCTCGTTCTTTAGACTTTTGATTTCAGCGTCTGTTACTTCGCCGTCATCTAAAATCGCTTTACATTTTTTGTAAAACTTTAAGTAGTGGTATTTTTCAAGTAACTTGTACACAACATTTTTAGGGAGTCTATTTTTAATTCCAAATGTTTTAATCTCATCTGGTGTCATGTCTTTGTCAAATGCACTACGTCTTTCAACGTCTACCACATCTCCGATATCTTTAATTCGTTCTAAATCTCCTTCAATCTCTTCTAGTTTTGAATTGATTTTATCTTGTAGATTTAAAATCTCATTTGGTTTCAGTTCTTTTAGTTCATCATAATCTATAATGTCTCTTTTCAGTTCACCTTTTTCCATATCAAACTGTTGTACTTTCTTTTGAAAACCTTTCAAGTATAAGTTCATGTCAAATTTAAAGTCTTCTGGTCTTTTTATAAACTTGTTCGTTTCCATATCAAAGACGGCATCAGCCTTCTTCTCTTGGTCATCATATGATACCTTATCCGTAATAAAATAAAAGTTTATAGGGTGTTTTGTTCCAGGTATTAATTTACCTTGAATATTATCGGGGTTTGAAACCGACAAATACTTTTTACTAAGTCTAGTTCTTTCTTCGTCTTGCTTATCAGCAGGCACATCAAATAGAATATTGATATCTAAGTCTGCGTCATTTCTATACTTCTTTGTAAGAATAGAACCTATTAGACCTGTCTTAATAATAGGGTAATCTTGTTCAAACTCTTTGAGTTGAATATCAATCTGTCTTTTAACAGATGGTTTAATTTTAGGATTATCAGTATCAGCTTCATCAAACACTGCTGGTGCATATGTTCTTCTTGGTATATCAATGATACTTTCTTTTAAAAATTTTAAAAATCTCATCTTCTTCTTGCCTTACGTTCTGAAGCCATCCATCTTTTTGCTGTATAAGATTGAATTGGTTTTGTTACTAGTTGTCTAACTGCTTTAGAAACCTTATTAAGGGTTACTGTGACCAACTCTTTGTCTGATTGATTGTTGTCAATGATAATCATGTTACTCATACCAAATAAATTTTGAAACTTACCTATGTTTGATTGTACTGCTGTCCAACTCTTATTTACAATGTATTCTGGAACAGACCTAGGTCTTGTTGCGTTTCTTTCTAATGCAACCTCTAATGAAGTGTTAACAAATATCATTGAACAATCATAACCAAGTTCTTTTAACATTCTCATCTGTGCTGAAATCTTATCGTAGTCTCTGCCTGTACCATCAATAACTAAACCTAATCTGCCTTTGATAGACATGTCCATCATTGTGCCTGTTAATGCTTTTGCTCTAGTACGTATCATATCTCTTGCCTCTTCTTCACTGTCTGGCATTTTAAGAGATAGACCTGCCTTTTTAATTGCACGTTCAAAGGCTGCGTCTGAATTTATTTGTCTAAGACCAGTTCCACCAAATGCATTGCCTGTAACAAATGTTTTACCTGAACCAGGACCACCGGCTAGAAAGAATGCCTTAAAGATACCTTGGTCATATAGACCTTCTTTAAGTTCCTGAAATCTTATGTCGTCAAATGTTTTCATGTTACTTTTGCAATTATAGCCTTCGCTATATCCTCTGGTTTTCCACCTTCTGCTTTGATATTAATTATCTCACTCTTATAATATGTTAACAGTGGTCTAGTTTCTTTTTCGTAAGTAGCTAATCTTTTTTTAATAATTTCTGGTGTATCGTCTTCTCTACCTCTAGCAGTAAGTCTTTTAATAATTTCTTCTTCACTTATTACAAGGTTGACAACGTAATCGTATTCAATACCTTGGTCTGCCATCATCTCTGCTTGTTCAACAGAACGTGGAAATCCATCAAAGATATAACCTTTTTGTGCGTCTGGTTTTTCTAGTCTTTGTTTTACAATCTTAATTGTTAAAGGTGTTGGTGCAAACTTACCTTGGTCTAATAATTTCTTTACAGTTCTACCATCATCCGTGTTCTGTTTTGATATTGCTCTCAACATTTCACCTGTGTAGATATGTGGAATATTCAATTCCTTTTTAATAATCTCTGAGTAAGTTGACTTACCTGAACCTGGTCCTCCAATCAAAATGATTTTAGGTCCGTTGATTGCTTCAAAAAAGTATTGTTTAAATGATTTCATTTTTTATAACCTGTACCTTTTTCTCTACTGCCCCATCTTTTTTGCCAAGCATAATTTGTAAACTTTACACCTAAAGTTTCTATAATACTATAATAAAAATCTAATATTTTAACCATTAATTCCAACCTTTCGGCATTGTAAAGTTCTGTCTACTAAATTCTAATCTGTCTACAAGTTTAACTGCACCAGCAACTCTATCAACTGCAACATAACCCTCAGGTGCTGTTACTCTGAAACCATTTCCGTCACGTAAGAAGTGACCAATCTGTTGTATCTGTGCCAACTTATGTACTAAGGTTGTCTTTGCAATACCTAATGTAATATGACTTGCGATTGCAAAATACAAAGCACTTCTATTTCTATCAATGAAATCTAAACCTTTTTTCTTTGCAGCTATATATGGAGCTTTACCTTTTTCAGTTTTTCTACTATCTATTTCTGCTGTTAACATATTTTCATAGTAGTCTCTGAATTGGTTTTGCATATCTTTAACTCTGCCCATATCACCTTTAGTATTACGTAGGTAATAGTTGAAGTAAGTTTTTAATCTGTAACCAACGGAGTTGACATCATTGATATCTTTTGACATAGCATTTAACATTGGAGCTGCCTTTGCTAAACTACCTTGTGCCATTCTAATCTGTGCGTCAAACTTAGAAAGTTCACCTTTATTAAATGTAACTGAACCTGACTTGTCTGTATAACCAGCAGACGCCAACCATACATTTGTACCACCACTTCCTTTGATTGTACCGAAACCAGCAGATAATGATTTCATATCTTTACCACTATATGAGGTATGAAATACAATCCCCATCTTAGCTCTTATAATTTGTTTAGCTAAGTTGCTATCTTTAGGTACTGCATATGTAATTGTGTTTGGTGTGAATGAAATCATTGTTTGACCATCCATGTTTACAGTTTTAATATCATCTGTAAATAGTAGGTCGCCTTGTAGAATACCTTTAATGTTTAACTTACTAAGGTATCGTAGGCAGACTTCTAATTTTTGTGCAACAACACCACCATGGTTTTGTCTAATGTCACCGACTGTGTAATTGATTTTAGGATTTACATTGAATACAGATTTTGTACCAACGAAAAACTTTCCGTTTTCTGGATTAATACCACATATAATGGCAGGTGCACCGTCCCATTTGACAGTCATGTTGACTTTACCACCAACATTACCTGCTAGCATGTTTCTAACAGAAGTTAGAAATGCTATGGCATTCTTTCCACCATCAACACCTCTATTAATGATATCATCTTCTAGGTGTTCTAGGTGTGTATTCTTATCTTGGGTAAAAAACCCTTTAAAACTAAACATTTACTTCCTCATTTCCCTTTAATTATGGGTCCATTATACTATAAAGTTTGGTGTTTGGCAACCACCTCAATCAATTCATTAACAAAATACACTAATATTTAGGCGTTTTATTTCTCTAAACCGTTATATTTCACAGCAAGATTGTAAAATTGTCCTAATTTATGTTCTACTCCAACCTTATTGGTACGTACAGACATTTTCATTTCACCTATTAATGATGTACCGTCATATAAACATAGATTAAAATTCTGTTTTGATGATGTACTTGGTTTAGCAATTACATTGGTAACCTGTGCAAGTAATACATTTAATTGGTTACTATCTTTAACCTCGGTATAGGTATCATTGATTGCTTTGATAATCATAACAGGCACCTCTGATTGTTTTAGTATCTGTGTTCTACAATACTTACGAAACAATCTTAAATCTTTTGTCATAGTATAACCAACTGCGTTTCTAATTATAGTTAGACCAGTGTCATATAGTTTTTCATAATCTGTTAAGTAATTCTTTTCAAACTCTCTTAGAATATCTAATGTTGCACCTTTTGTTGTAGTATCATAACCTATTTCTTTTAAACCTGGTATTTTAGAGTATACATTTTTCCATAAGGTAGCTCTCAATTTTGTTTTTGCTTCACTGTTAGAATTGAAAAATGTATATATCGGATTAACATATGTATTTAATAATGGTTCTGCACTTGATGATGAACCTGCTTTCAAACTTACACCTAAAAACTTAGAAGGCATAAACTCAATTACAATATCTGCTGGCGAATTTGCTGGCACGCCTGCTGGTTTTTTTCTGTATGTCCACCAAACATTCTTAACTCTTTGTGTCTTTGATATGTCAAGTAAGAATTTATTGATTGCAATTGCATTGCTCATCTTCATTGAAAACAAAGATGAATCGGGCATTAAGGCTATAAAATCTTCACCAGCTTTCGCCTCTGTAGATGATAGATAACACTTCTGTTGTGCCTGTTTTAGTTTAGATATTTTTTGGTAGATAGTATTGATGTTGGTATCTTTAATATTATTAAGATACATTAAACATGGTACTAGTTCTGTAATCGTAGCATTCAAAGTGGTCTCTGTCATACCACCAGACTTAGGTTTATAAACGAATCTATAACCTTGTGGACCTAATGCGAATTCTGTGATGTCCTCAGAAGATAAAGAAGTCTTATATTGTTTATATAATATCTTATCTTTTTTAAGGGCAGCTTGGACCAGACGGCGAGTGTTAGCTCTGTCGTTAGTCTGTAAATAAAATACCTTTGCAACTCTAGTATGCTTCTTGGCCTGTTCTACTAATGTAGCTGTACCTTTAGCGGCTAGTTGTGTTAAGTAAACTTGTTCTTTGCCAGTAATCATGTGTTCTCCTTGTACTATTTAGGTACATTGGATAACACACTTTAGTGGTTTGGCAAGTCTATTTTATAGGTAATTTACCTTGTGAAAGGAATGAGGGAATACCACCGGAAACAATCCAAAGCTTATGTTTGTTGTGAAACTTACAAAGTTTATCTGCGTCTTCTTCAAAGAAACAAGTACGTAATATTAGGTTACTAGGTTGTTCTACAACCTGCCACAATATCTTACGTCCTTTTTTTGTTAACTTCTTTATATACTTTAGTTCTTCTTCCAACGAGCCTGGTCTCCTATCACCTTTATGAAATCTTACTTTTTGAGTTTTCTTTTTAGTCATATTATAATTTGAAGTCTGAGAATTTGTCGTATGCTTTCTCTTTCTTTTCAAATGGGTCTTTCGTTTGGTTACTATCTACTATATTTTGAGCTACTTGACCAACGTCAAACAATCTCATCTTACTTCTATCAACACCAATAATGAATGACCTGTTACTACTAGGGTCATTATATCGGTTCTTTAATTGTTTAACTTTCATTTGACCTAGGGCTTCTAGTTCATCATTACTAATTAAAGCAAACATAAAGTCTGCCGTTGCCGGTAGACCAAATGATTCTGAGGTATCTTCTAGTCCAATATCAGTAGAAGTAAATCCACTTCTAGTAGTCTGAGTTGCACTAAAGATAGGAACATCATGTTCCACTGCTAAACCTCTAAGTTCTTCTGCAATAGATTTAACCATTGTGTATGAATTGATATTACCACCTTTAAATCTTGCACTAGCACAGATATTTAGGTAATCAATAAACACCACATCTGGTTTAAAACTCTTCTTCAATGCAAGTTCATTAATCAATGCTTTGAAATGACCACTATGAGCAGAGGCTGTTGGATATTCTTTTATAATTAACTGACCAGATGTTTTATCTGTAATCTTTTTCATTCTAGTATCGTACATATCTTTTGACATGACATGTAGGTCTTCCATAGATACGTCAAGTAAGTTAGCGTCAATACGTTCAGCAATTCTTTCTTCTGCCATCTCTAATGTGATGTAGAGTACATTTAATCCTTGTGTTAGATATGCACTAGCACAATGACACATGAACAATGATTTACCTACACCGGTACCTGCAAGAGCAATGTTTAATGTCTTACTTGGAACACCACCTTTGGTAATTCTATTCATGTAATCTAAATCAAATTGATACTTCTTCTCTTTAGTATGGTACCATTTAAATCTGTTTTCTGCGTCTTCAATGTAATCGTGACCAACTGACTTATCAAATGATACAGCTAATGCCTCTGAGAGTATATGAGGTATGGATTCTGGTGTATTATTTTTATCTTTCTTATCTAAGATTTTAATACCTTGAAGTACGGCATTATGTACGGCACGTTCTTTACAAAACTTTTCTGTGGTATCTACTAACCATTCTGTATCTACTTCGGTAGATTCTATGGTACCAATGTAATTTTTAATTAACTTAAACTCTTCTTCGTTAATATCTCTCTTAGTATTAAGTTCAATAGAGATGGCCTCTTTCGTAGGCAAGTTATTATACTTTTCAACAAATTGGAATACCTCTTTAAATAGGATTGCTTCAGTCCTATTATTAAAGTATTCTTCTTTAACAAAGGGTAATACTCTACGTGTATATTCTTCGTTATAAAAAAAGTTTGATATAATTGTTTGCTCTATTCTACTCATTAATTACTGTCCCATTTTCTATTTGTTCTGCCAAAATTTCTAATAAAATATCACCAATGTAATCTATAAAGTCTTTGTTATCAAGCAACTCTAAATCATTAGGGTTTCTGTCAATCGTATAGTCAAACTTCATAGGCAATGTACCATCAGGTTTCTCTTCTTCTGGTGGTGCAAATGCTACTCTGCCATAATGGAAGATTACGTCTTCGTATTCGCCTTCAAGGAGTTTTACACAAGAGTGTTCATCTCCTTCTTTCTGAGCGAATGTATAACGTTTACTCTTCGTCTTGGCCGTAGGAGAATTTTCTTTTTGCTTGGTCATTAATTTTCTCTAATACTTCTGTTGTAAAATACTTCGTAGGGTCATCATTAATATTCTTACCAAATACTTTTGTGCCATCTGGCATTTCATATCTAGTAGATACTTTCTTAAATACACCTGCTTCTTCAGCGAGTTCAATAAGACCATAATATTTGTCAAGTCCACGTTTGTATGTCAACTTAACATCTATCATTGCGTTCTCTTTGGTCAAACGTGACTTAAAGTTTTTACAATGAATAATATTACCAACTACTTCTGTGCCTTCTTTTTCTTTTCTTTTACTTAGATAGATAATTGAAGAGGCTGCATATTTTAAACCTGAACCGCCACCCATTTCTTTCTGAGGGAACATAGAACCGATTACATCATATGTATGGTTGGTCATAATCATTGGAATGCCAGCCTTACCTAATTTCAATGTCAATACTCTGAACGTTGACTTAACAATTTGTGACCTTGTCATGTCTCTTGTCTCTTTGCCTGAAGCAGTATCTTCCATCTCTTTTGTAGTAGATAACATACCTAAACTATCAAGTACAAATAGTAATGGTTTCTTTTCTGCTTTACTTTGTAAGGCATACTTGTCAACCACTTTGATTGCTTGACTTCTAAAGTCTTGCACTGTTGCAACTGGTACAACTACCATTCTTTTACTATCAATACCTCTATCTTCAATCATCTGTTTTGAGATTGCTGATTCTGATTCAAAGTAAATAACACCTGCTTCGGGGTCTTTATCTAGGAATGCTTTACAGATACCTAATGCAAAGAAAGTCTTTCCGGTTGCGGCTTCGCCGGCGATTGCTGTGATTTTGTTTGCTGGCATACCACCAAATATTGAACCTGAAAGTAAAGCGTTGAAAGCATAACTTCCGGTGTCAATGAAACTAGTAACGTCAGCACCGTCTACACCATCACTTACTAGTGTGGCATATTCATTACCTGTCTCTTTAATTATATCATTTAAAAAATTACTCATATTTTCTCCTTCATTGTTACTAATATACCATAGTTTATCATAAAAGTCAAGCGTAGGATTATCTAATAATATCTATATTACTATCTTTAGTCCAGACCTCTAGGTCGTTTCTAAGACGGCCTTCTTCTTTGATTTTGTTATATCTTTTGATTGCTAACTTTCTCCACCATGCAATGATACTATCGACATTGTATCTATCATAGTTCTCTGCTTTCTTTATCTCGGTGGTCTTACCATTTACTATATCTATATAGTTCTCTATACCATAACTACTTGCATAGTATCTTTTTTGTTCAGTAAGTTTTTTAGCATTTGCAATCGTAAGTTTAAATTTTTCTAAGTCATCACCTTCAAGTGCTTTCTTTACTAGACCAATAATACCAGTGGTCATTTTAAGTTTACGACTTGAAGCACCTTCTTTAACTAGTGTGCCTTTGCCTACAACATTTTCTACATAAGCAACCATATCTAAGTAAGGTTTACCATGTAACATAGGAATAAAATCTGACATTGTATTGCCTTTGTATCTTAAAAATGGTTTCATACCATCATACATTGAGGCACCTTTTGTATTACCATACAGTGATGTAGTCTCAAACAATACTAAATTCATATCATACTTTGCATTAAGTTTTTCTCTAACCCAATGTGAACAACATAGACCGGCAAGTAACTTACCACCAAGGTAATTATAACCAAATGGTTGACAAGGTACGATTACAAATCCCATCATTGCTGTCTTGTTAAATATTTTAAGGTCAGGTACATTACCTAACATTACATTACGAGGTTTACAGTTGATAACTGGAGAACCAAATCTCATAAAACCTACCCATTTGCCTGTCTTCTTCTCTTTGACAGCCAACTTTAAACTTTTACCAGGAATACTTACCATATTACTATGACTACTAATCATATTAATACAGGTGTCCCATGTATGATTGTCTAGTTCAACAATCTCTAACTCCATATCTTCTGGTGAAATAGAAAAGTCATCAAACATATCTGAATCAAAACCTAGACCAGGAAGAGAGGCAGGCAGACTATCAATCTGTGCCATCTTTTGGTCACGCATGTATTGGTCTATTCTGTCAAACTGACCAAAGTAATCATTAAAGATTTTAGCACAGTGTAGTGCTTCTTCTTTACTTAGGTTTTTCATTGTTCCACATCCACATCATTAAAATTGGTATTACGAGTATCATTATACTACATAATAACGCTAATGGCAAGCTCAAACTTCATTGCCCCAAAAGTCCCAGCCTTTTCGGGTTTTCTTACGAGCAAACAACTCAATGTAAGGGCCCCCAACTAGTCTTTCTATTGATTCGTGTAATAGTGGTTTCTCACTATGTCTATTTCTTTGAGCAACTACTAGTTGCTTCACGTCCATATGAATTCTTTTTGGTTTTCCTTTGGTGGCCAATAGACACATCTCAGGATTACCTCTTGTCCAATATCCTAAACCGGTAAAGAAACCTAGTTTAGTTCTATTAGTTTTTGCCCATGTAAAACCTACTGTCTTATACTTAAATCCCCATGCCTTAATAACTTCTAATGCTTGGTCTAACATAGGGTCACATACCCACATTAAGAGGACTGAATTATCATCAGCTATAGATTGAACAGGCAGATTACAAATATCAGCGAGAGACATACAATCATAATGCGCTTCAGGTGATTTTGCTTTTCCTTTATCACTTCTAGTTTTGAAATACCACGGCGGGTCGGCATATATTACTCCATATTTTTTATTTGGAAAGTTACTCAAAGAAACTCTCCTCTTTATTTGTTAATGTATTACAAAACTCTTCACAACTTTTAAACGTTAGTTCAAATTGTTTTGTCCTGGCTAATTCATTGCAATGCATGAGTACAGTAGGACTAATTTTGTGGCTACCTTTGATTATACACACATTACTATAACCATATTTGTTATGATACTTCCATAGTTTGTGTGGTAATTTTTCTTCTACACTACCAACTGAATTTTGATTCGTACAATCTGCAAACACCTTACCATGTAAAGTTTCTATTATGAAATCTATGGCATGGGCACCAGGTTTTGCTCTTTGATAAGAGATATTGTTTTCTCTACAATAGTCCTCTACTTTATCTTCAAGCAACTGACCTGATATGTTTACTGGATTATCCAAAGAATGCCTCCAAACTTGCTGTTGGTTCTGCTTCCCAACCAATCGCCTGTAGAATAAATCTCATTGGGTCTAAGAATGTTTTATCAAACATAACATTATAATCTATGTAACGTTCTAATGCAAACTCTGTAGGCAATGTAG
>Ga0209830_10003691_pt1 | contig 11562 bp, 13 predicted proteins | sample ArcticOcean_MG_C_12_FD_187439 | JGI IMG/M metagenome (GOLD analysis project Ga0209830, IMG submission 187439) | Marine microbial communities from western Arctic Ocean - ArcticOcean_MG_CB8_130 (SPAdes) (version 2) | ecosystem: Environmental > Aquatic > Marine > Oceanic | place: Arctic Ocean...
TCGCTGGTCCAGTCACTTTCCCTAATACAATCACAGTAACCGGAACGTTGGTAATTGTCTAATGAGCAAAATAGAAGTAAATGCAATTGAACCACAATGCGGAACTACTTTAACAGTAGGTGCAAGTGGTGATACTATTACTTTTCCATCAGGAACTACTATTGTAAATAATGGTAGTCAAACAGGTTTTGGTAGAACAGGAACTGTGGACTGGCAAACAACTCCAAAGACTGCTACTTTTACAGCAGTTAATGGCGAAGGTTATTTTTGTAATACAACAAGTGGTACTTTTGAAGTAGATTTACCAGCAGGTGTTGCAGGAGCGATAGTTTCAATACAAGATTATAATAATACATTTGATTCAAATAATTTAACAGTAGATCCAAATGGTTCAGAAAAAATTAATGGTGGTACTGCAGGTGGTTTTATTACTTTATCAACTGAAGGTTTAGGATTAACTTTTGTTTATATAGACGCTACAGTTGGTTGGAGATCGGTTCAAAGTAATGAATACTCAACATCAGGTGCTCTCCCAACTTTTACGTGTGCATCAGTTTCAGGAGCAGGAAATGCTATAACTACAGCAAGTTGTGGTAATTACAAAATTGCAACTTTTACAGGTCCAGGAGATTTTACAGTTAATAGTGTTGGTAATCCAGCAGGTAGTGGAGATGCAGTAGAATATTTAATGACAGCCGGTGGTGGTGGTGGCGGTGGTCAATATATTGCAGGCGGTGGAGGTGCTGGTGGATTTAGATTTGCTTCTCCAAGTTTAGCACCAGCAACTTATCCCGCAAAACCTATAGCAGCACCAGCAGGTATAACAGTCACAGCACAAGCGTATCCAATAGTAATTGGTGGTGGTGGAACAGGTAATGCATCAGCCGGTAATACAGATTCAACACGAGGTAGTAATACAACAGGTTTAGGATTAACAACAACAGGTGGTGGAGCAGGTAAACAAGATCAAGGTCCAGGTAATAATACAGGACAACCAGGTGGTTCAGGTGGTGGTGGAGCAGGTGGTGCTCCAGGTTGTGCACCTAATGCTAATGTAAGAGGATTAGGAAATACACCTCCAGTATCTCCATCACAAGGAGAACCAGGTGGAAGTGGAAATCAAACTAGTCCTTCTCCTACAGGAGGTAATTATAGTCCAGGTGCTCCTTTTAATGCAGGCGGTGGTGGTGGAGCTTTAGCAAGAGGTGCAGATGGTATTAAACCAAGTGCAAATGGTGGTGCAGGTGGTGTAGGTGGCGGTGTACCAAATGCTTTTGGAACTTCTGGACAATCTTCTGGAGGATATTATTATTTTGCTGGTGGTGGAGGTGGAAATTCTAGTGGGTGTTCTGGTCCTGGTCTTAACCCTGGACCAGGTGGTTTAGGTGGAGGAGGTGCAGGTGTAACGAATGCAGCTGGTGTAGCAGGAACTGCAAATACAGGTGGTGGAGGTGGTGGTACTGATTCAAGACCAGGACCAAATGCTGGTGGCGGTGGAGGATCTGGTATAGTAATAATAAGGTACAAATTTCAATAATTATGACAAGTAAAATTAAAGTAGATAATATAAATAAAGTTTCAGATGATTCAAACATCATCAACAAATGCGGAACGGACATCACTATGGGTCAAAATGGTGATACGGTTATTATTCCTAATGGAGTAACAGAACAAGTTCAATCCGGCGGCGCGATTCAAGTTCAATCAGGTGGATCAATTACAATTGCATCTGGTGGAACTATAACTAACAACGGAACGGCAGTAGGTTTAGGTAGAACAGGGACAGTAGACTGGGCAACAACTCCAGTAACTGCAACTTTTACAGCAGCTAATGGTGTAGGTTATTTTGCAAATACTTCAGGTGGAGCTTTTAATATGAATTTACCAGCAGGTGTTGCTGGTGCAATCGTATCTGTTGCTGATTACGCAGCAACTTTTCAAACAACTAATTTAACAGTTGTACCAAATGGCACAGATAAAATTGGTTCATTAAATCAAAATGCAATTTTAGGCACAGAAGGCCAATCAGTAACTTTTGTATTTGTTGATTCAACACAAGGTTGGATTAATACTATGGATTCAACAAGTAATGTTAGAGGAAACCCTCCTTTTATATCAGCAACCATTTCAGGAGCTTGTAATACTTTAGTAACAGCACCTTGTTGTGCTAATACAAAAATAGCAACATTCACAGGTCCAGGAAATTTTTGTGTAAGTGGGGTGTCAGGTTGTGCTGCTAATAATGTAGTATCTTATATGGTTGTTGCAGGTGGTGCATCTGGTGGTTATATAGGAGCTGGTGGTGGAGGTGGAGCTGGTGGATTTAGAGAATATAAAAGTCCAGTTACTCCATATACAGCTAGTCCTTTAGATGGTAATCCAGGTGGAACAGGAATTACAGTTTCAGCACAAACTTATCCAATTACAGTTGGAGCAGGAGGTACGCCTTGTGGTGGAACACCGACTTGTGGTGGTCCTGCACAAAATGGTTCAAATTCAATTTTTTCAACAATAATATCTACTGGTGGTGGCGGTGGTGGTAAAAGAGCAAATCCAGGTGCTGTGGGCCTTCCAGGAGGTTCAGGTGGTGGAAGTGGTGGAAATGAAGGTAGTACTTGGAGTGGAGGTTCAGGAAATACACCTCCTGTAAGTCCCTCTCAAGGTAAAGATGGTGGAAGTAAACCAACAACAGGTCCTTATGCTAGTTCAGGAGGGGGTGGAGCAACAGTTGCTGGAACTAATGCATCTTCATCTCCAAGTCCTCCAAGTGCTACAGGAGCACCAGGTGGTGCAGGAGCATCAAGTAGTATTTCAAGTGGATCAGTAAATTATAGTGGAGGAGGTGGTGGAGCTTCAAGAAACGAACCTGGAGAAGGTGGAACTACAGGTGCACCAGGCGGCGCAGGCGGTGGTGGTCAAGGTGCAGGAACGCAAGGAAATGCAGTAAATGGAACAGCTAATTTAGGTGGTGGTGGAGGTGGCGGAGGTTATAATATTCCCGGTTCTAGTGGAGCAGGTGGCGGCGGTTCAGGTGTAGTAATAATAAGATATAAGTTTCAATAGGTAAAAATTATGAGTGAAGTAAAAGTAAATAAAATTAGTCCAAGAACAGCGTGTGGTACAGTCACACTAGGAGATAGTGGCGATACGTTCACAATTCCTGCAGGTGCAACTATAACTAATAGTGGTACGGCGGCAGGGTTCGGCGCAACCGGTGCAGCTTCTTGGGACACAACAGTTAAAACAGGAGACTTTACAGCAGTAAGTGGTGTAGGTTATTTTGTAAATACAACAGGTGGTGAGATTGATGTAACACTACCAGCAGGTTCTGCAGGTGATGTAGTTGCAATAAAAGATTACGCAGGAACTTTTGATACAGATACTTGTATATTAATTCAAAATGGTTCAGATAAAATTGCTGGTTCAGCTGTTAATGCAACTTTAACTAATAGTGGTATTGCCGTTACATTAGTTTTTGTAGATTCAACACAAGGTTGGTTAGTAACAGATTCAGGTTTACAAAATGAGGCACCAACATCATTATATGTTACAGCAACAGGTGGAACAATTACTTGTTCTGGTGATTATAGAATACATACATTTACAGCTCCAGGAGCATTTTGTGTATCTTGTGTTGGTAATGCAGCAGGTTCAACTGCAGTAGATTATATGGTAATAGCTGGCGGTGGAGCTTCTTGGGGAACTAGTTCTGCATCTCATAATCCAGGTGGAGGTGGAGCAGGGGGTTTTAGAGAAACTCCAGGAACAGTTTCAGGAAGTTATACAGTTTCTCCTCTAGCGGGAGGTTCAGCATTTTCAGTTTCAGCAACATCATATCCAATTACAGTAGGAGCTGGTGGAGCAACTGCTTCAGGGCCTTCTCCTGGAGGTTCAGGATCTCCAAGTATAGCGTTATCATTAACATCAACAGGTGGAGGTGGATCTGGTTATACAACAGGTCTGAATGGTGGTTCAGGTGGTGGTTCAGGATATTCAGGTCCAGGTCAACCTACAGGTGGAGTAGGTAATACACCTCCTGTAAGTCCTTCACAAGGATTTCCAGGCGGTGGTGCATCAGGACCTCCAGCTAATTCAGGTGGTGGTGGTGGAGCTACAGCTGCGGGTGCAAATCATACTCCTTCTGGTGGTGGAGCAGGTGGAGCAGGAGCAACAAGTTCAATTAATGGAACACCAACTGCAAGAGCTGGTGGTGGTGGTGGTGGTGGTCAAAGTGTATTTGGTCCTCCAGGACCAGGTGGTGGTGGAACTGGTGGGTCACCTAGTGTAACACAAACAAATGGAACAGCTAATACTGGTGGTGGGGCTGGTGGATCTGGACCATTAAATCCACTTTCTAGTGGTCAAAACGGCGGTTCAGGAATTGTTATAATAAGATACAAATTCCAAAATTAAAATGGTATTTACAACAAACAATAAATAAGATATAAGGAGAAATATTATGGCACATTTTGCAAAACTAGGATCTAACAGTAAAGTCATTCAAGTATTAACTTTGAATAATGGTGATATGTTGAACGCTGACGGCGTTGAAGATGAATCTGTAGGTCAACAATATTTAGAAACTCACAACAACTGGCCAGCACAGATGTGGATTCAAACTTCATACAATACATCAGGTGGCGTTCACAATAATGGTGGTACACCTTTTAGAGGAAACTACGCAGGCATTGGTTATACTTGGGACGAGGATGATCAAATCTTTTGGCCTAAAAAACCTCACGCATCTTGGGTAAAACATAATGCATCAGCTAGATGGCAATCACCGATCGGTAATGCCCCTGAATTAACAGCTGAACAAGAATCACAAAATACAGCTGATACTCATTCTTGGAGTTACGTCTGGAATGAAACTAATACAACTTGGGACTTGACAGACAGCAAAGCATAAATTAAAAAAGGTGGTGGTATGCAGAGAAAAGTTTTAACAGAACAAAGTTTATTTTACGGCGACATTGCTATGCCGAAAGGTTTTGAGATAGACCAAGAAAAACTTACCAACGATATTTTACAATCAACTTTTAACTCTAAAGAATTTCCATTCTCAAGAACTTGGGATATGTTAAATACTTATATGAGAGATCATATTGGTCTTGAACACAGCATTAATTTAGTTAACAAATCAACGTGGGGAAATATCTATAAACCTGCGGAAACAACAATTCCTTTATTAAATATTGATCCGGTGGATCTACGTAACTCTCCAGACTTTACTATGCTTTACGGCGTTAAAGTTAAAGATTGTTTTGTTAGAATACATTATGAAGATAACAGACGTAAAGGAAGAAGTTGGGATATAGAACTTAAAAATAATATGTTCATAATGTTTCCATCAACTAATATGTATTACCTAACTAACAATCAAAAAGATTCATTAAACTTTGTGCAAACAATAACTTATGAATATATCTAATTACTACTGGCATTTTCCTGGAGTACTTACACCAAAGTTTTGTGATGATGTAATAGCTTATGCAAATCAAAAAGAAGAAGTTATGGCTAGAACAGGTGGCTATGGAGATAGAAAATTAAAAAAAGAAGAAATAAAAGATTTAAAAAGAAAAAGAAACTCTGATTTAGTTTGGCTTAATGATACTTGGATCTATAAAGAATTACATCCATATGTTCATATGGCTAATAAAAATGCAGGTTGGAACTTTGATTGGGAAAGAAGTGAGTCTTGTCAGTTTACAAAATATAAACACAACCAATACTATGATTGGCATTGTGATAGTTGGGACAAACCTTATGAAAAAGAAGGACCTGACTTTGGTAAAATTCGAAAACTATCTATGACTTGTCAATTAACAGATGGTTCCGAATACACAGGTGGTGAGTTAGAATTTGATTTTAGAAACTACGATCCACATATGAGAGATGAAGCTAAACATTTAAGAAGAGCAAAAGAGATTTTACCTAAAGGATCTATTATTGTGTTTCCTTCTTTTGTATGGCACAGAGTTAAACCCGTAACCGCTGGCACAAGATACAGTCTTGTTGTTTGGCATTTAGGAAAACCATTTAAATAATATGTATATAAATAATTACTTTAACACAACGATTTGGTCAGAACAAAAACCAGAGTTTGTAAAATCATTAACAAAAGCATCTAACAAATATATTAAAGCTGCTAGAAGTTTTCCAGAAGCTAAAGCACATATAAAAAAGTTTGGAGACTTTGGAAGATCATATCATTCAACACCTCTTACAGCTGATAATAATTTTAGAGACTTTAGAGATTATATTGGTCAAAAGTCTTGGGAATATTTAGATCATCAAGGTTATGATATGCAACAATATGTAACTATGTTTAGTGAGATGTGGGTACAAGAGTTTGCTAAAAAAGGTGGTGGTCATCATTCTGCACACGTGCATTGGAACCAACACGTATCAGGTTTTTACTTTTTAAAATGTAGTGACAAAACATCGATGCCAGTATTTCACGAACCTCGAACAGGGGCACGTGCTACTAAATTAAAAATGAAAGATCAAAAAGGTGTGTTAGCTGGATCAGAATTGATTCACTTTAAACCTACACCCGGAACGTTGATTATATTTCCAGGATATTTAGAACACGAATTTAGTGTAGACTTTGGAATAGAACCATTTAGATTTGTGCATTGGAATATACAAGCTGTGCCAAAAGAAATGGCTAAAGATGTTTAAGAAAAAAAAGTATACAGTTATACGTCAAGCGATATCAAAAGACTTAGCTGGTTTTGTTGCAAATTATTTTATGATGCAGAAACAAGTTTATGATACTTGTAAAGCTACAAGATACATCTCACCTTTTGAAAATATTATAGGTCACTATGAAGGACAGGATGAACAGATACCACATACATACAGTCAGTATTCTAATATAGCTATGGAAACTTTAATGTTAAAATGCCAACCAGAAATGGAAAAGGTAACAGGATTAAAATTATATCCAGCTTATACTTATGCAAGAATTTATAAAAAAGGTGATGAACTTAAAAGACATAAAGATAGATTTAGTTGTGAGATATCAACTACTATGAATCTTGGTGGTGATGATTGGCCAATCTATTTAGAACCATCTGGAGAGACTGGTAAAAAAGGAATCAAAGTAGATTTAAAACCTGGAGATATGTTAGTCTATTCTGGCTGTGAACTAGAGCATTGGCGAAACAAGTTTAAAGGCAAAGAATGTATTCAAGCATTTCTGCATTATAACAACCGTAAAACAGTTGGTGCTAAAGATAATATGTTTGACAAGCGTCCTCATTTAGGTCTTCCTTCTTGGTTTAAACGATGATATAATATTTAGATGGAGGCTGTACTCCACCATACCTACAGCCTCCTTTTAAGGATTTTATATGTTATTAGGACAAGACGCATTTTCGGCACAACCATTTTCTACTTCTCCATTTTTAGGGGATGCTAATATTAGTATAGTTGGTGCTCCCTTAACTTTAAGTTTTGGACCTGTAGGAATAGAAACAACTGTTATTAATGTTGTAACTGCTTCAGACCCTTTAGAACTAAAAACAGCTCAATTTGGAACATTTACAGTAGTAGGTACAGGTATTGTTCCGGCAACAAATCTTAAAACACCATTAACATTAAGTACGATGGATGCTTCATTAGCTGCTGGAGGTAGCGCTGTAATCAATCCTACTAACCTTCAAAACCAATTGACGTTGCGTACAACGAGTGGTATAACTGTTACTGGTAACGCATTAGTTAACGTTACTGGAGTTCCATTAACCTTAAGAACTAGAGAAAGTGGAGTTATTACTTGGAATGAAATCATACCAGGAGCAACTATGGTATGGACACCAATAAAACCTTATTAATAAATTATGGCATCATCATACTCAAACGATTTATCATTAGAACTTGTAGCAACCGGTGAAAAAGCTGGTCTATGGGGAGCAATTCAAAATACAAATTTACAAGTTTTAGAAACTGCTACAGCATATGTAGAAGTTCCTATCAATAGCACTACTCAAACATTAAGTTTAGCTGATGGATCTTCGACCGCGGATGGTAAATATCTTTATTTAAAACTTACAGGATCTTTAACAGGAAATACAACTCTATCAATGCCTGCCACTACAACAGGTGGAAATGCGACTAGAGTTTTTATTATAGAAGATGCAACAAATAGAACTGCAGCTAATTTTACTTTTTCTGTTTTAACTACAGGGGCAGCTTCAAGTGTTGCGGTTCCTCAATTAGCTATTATGTTATTAGTTTCTAATGGAAATACTCCATTAACTACATTAGGTAGTTTTTTAAAAAAAGGATATGCAGGAATTAATTCTGCTACTGTTACAGCTTACACAGCTGTTGCTGGAGATCAAATTTTTGTAGACACTCAAACTAATATTGTAACTATTACAATGCCAGCTGCACCAAACACAGGAGATGAAATAACTATTATGGATGCTTCTTCTGCAAATGGATTTGCTACAAACAAATGTACAGTAAATTTTAACAGTTTAAATTATAACAGTGCTACAACTGCTTTAGACTTAACTACTAACAATCAATCGGTTACTTTTATATATACAAATATTGCAGGTAAAGGTTGGATACAAAAATCAAACAATACATAGGAGCTAATTAATGGCTCTTCAACAAATTAAATTTGCACCAGGAATTGACAAACAAGACACTAGTGTTGGTGCTGTTGGTCGTTGGATTGATTCTGACAACGTTAGATTTAGATATGGACTACCAGAAAAAGTAGGTGGATGGCAATCTTTATTACCTGATACTATTGTTGGTGTAGCTAGAAAACAACATGCTATAGTTGATACTAGTGGAAACAGATATGTTATTCTCGGTACAGATAAATTTTTAATTTGTTATTTTGAAGGAGGTCTTCATGATATTACTCCTTTTGATACAGATTCAAACGGAGCTGTAATTGCTTTAGCTTCTACAGTAGTTACAAATACTGCAAACACTTCTATTACTATAACTACAGGATCTACTCTTCATGGATTTAAAGAAGGTGACATCGTATTTTTTTCTGCTTTTGCAATACCCTCTGGTTCTAGTTTAAGTAATGCTTCTTTTTTAGATAAACCTTATCAAGTTATAACAGTTCCTAGTAACACAACTTTTACAATTACTTCACCTACACAAGAAGCAGGTGTAGGTACTTTAACAGATGGAACATGTACTGTTAATCCTTATGCAAGAGTAGGACCAGCAGCACAAACATATGGTTATGGATTTGGTGTAGGACAATATGGTGGTACAGTTCAAGGTTCTGCGTCAAGCACTTTAAATGGTACTATTGCAGCTGCAGATACAACTATATCTTTAGCTGACTCACAAAATTTTACAGCAAGTGGTACAGCTTTAATTGGTGATTTTAGTGCAGGTAGCTATGCTACTACATCAGAATTAATTACCTACACAGGAAATAGTGATGCCGCTCCTGGAAACTTAACAACAGTAAGCAGATCACAATTAGGAACAACAGCTCCAACAAGTACAACAACAGGTACAACTGTTACTCAAGCAACAGACTGGACAGGCTGGGGTGATCCAGTAGTAGCTTCTACAGTAACACTTGAACCAGGACTTTGGTCTTTGAGTAGTTTTGGTGAAGTATTAGTTGCATCTATTTTTAATGGTAAAACTTTTACATGGAACTCTGGCGATGCAGCTAGATTATCAACACGTGCATCACAACTAACAACAAATTTTCCAACTACTAATAACCCAGACAAAACAAGATTAACTTTAGTATCTCCTACAACAAGACACTTAATTCATTTTGGAACAGAAGCCACAATAGGTACACCTACAACTCAAGAAGATTTGTTAATTAGATTTTCTGAACAAGAAAATATAAATGAGTATACTATTCAAGCTGTAAACACAGCAGGTTCTCAAAGACTACAAGATGGTACAAAAATTATGGGAGCTATTTCTGCTAAAGAAAATATTTTAGTGTGGACAGATAATGCACTATACACGATGAAATTTGTTGGAGCTCCATTTACATTTGGATTTGAACAAGTTGGTACTAACTGTGGATTGATTGGACAGAATGCAGCTATTGAAATTGATGGTGTTGCATATTGGATGTCTAATAATGGTTTCTTTTCTTTTGATGGTACTGTTAATACTTTACCTTGTAGTGTAGAAGACTATGTATTTGATGATGCTGATACAACAAAAGGTCAACAAATTAATGCAGGTATTAATAATTTATTTACGGAAGTTACTTGGTGGTACCCATCACAAGGTTCTGAATTTAATGATAGATATGTAGTTTATAACTATGGTCAGACAAACGAACCGGTTCGTATGGGTAATTGGTACACAGGAATTAATTCTAATTCAATTAGAACAACTTGGATGGACACATCTGTATATCCTAAACCTTATGCAACTTCTTTTGATAGTAATAAAACAGGAAGCTTTCCAGTCATAGGTGGAGAAACAGGATTAGGTCAAACAGTATTTTTTGAACAAGAAACTGGCACAGATCAAATTAATCCTAATGGTACTACTACAACGTTAACTTCTTTTGTAGAATCTTTTGATTTTGCATTACAAACAGATCAAGGTATTGGAGAATACTTTTTATCTATGGGTAGATTTTTACCTAACTTTAAAAACTTAATAGGCAATGCAGTCATTAATGTATCTGTTACACCTTATCCAGCACAGTTAAATAGTGCTTCTTCTTTTAGTCCTTTTACTATTGACTCTGCCACTACATTTGTTAGTACTAGAGCTCGAGGTAGATATGCAGCTATTAAAATTGAGAACACAGGAGCTGGACAAAGTTGGAGGTTTGGTACTTTCCAAGCTGACTTAAAACCAGATGGTAGAAGATAATGACAAAGATAGCAGTAAGATTACCAGAACCAAAAAAAGAATACACAGAGGATAATCAACGACAAATTAACAGATCATTTTCTTCTATTGTAGAACAACTTAACTCTACATTTTTAACACAGTTAAAAGAAGATTCAGAAAGGTTTACTTGGTTTAATGGCTAACATATATAAAAAAATAAATACAGATTTAATAACAACTACAGAAAATGTAGCTTATACGGTTCCTAGTAATTCAAGAGCTTTAGTTAAATCTATTCATATTTTTAATGAAGGAGCAGGTGCTGCTGCTTTAGAAATAAAAATTAAAGATGGTACAAGTGCTACTACTTATTTTTATGATAAAGCATCTTTAGCTGCAGACGCAAACGAAGAGTTTATAACCAACGTGTTAATACTACAAGAAAGTGATGAGCTTAGATTTTTATCTGATATCACAGGACCAGATGTAGTAATTAGTTTACTAGAAATTAATAGAGAGGATAGATAATGGCTATTATAGCACAAGAAGAAGAGATTAAATATATAACAGTAGATGGTAAACAGGTCTTAAAATATAAGCCTAGAGTAGAGATTACTATAAAACATTTAGAATCTGGTAGAGAATATCTATCAGAAGATGAGGCTAAAGAAGACGTAGATAGTCCTCATACTAATACTAAACAAGAACACATATCTAAGAGTGTACATGTTAAGGTTATGGGCCTTCCTT
>Ga0209830_10003692_pt1 | contig 11562 bp, 3 predicted proteins | sample ArcticOcean_MG_C_12_FD_187439 | JGI IMG/M metagenome (GOLD analysis project Ga0209830, IMG submission 187439) | Marine microbial communities from western Arctic Ocean - ArcticOcean_MG_CB8_130 (SPAdes) (version 2) | ecosystem: Environmental > Aquatic > Marine > Oceanic | place: Arctic Ocean...
TTTGACACATCAAACGAAACCAGAGAGTATACGAGATCACTCTACGTTAGTAAGGATTCGATGTATTATAAACCAGTTGAGTACACAGCCTTAACTACTTTCAGCAGATTGGACTACACAAAGGAAGGTGTGGACAGAGATCATGCACAGGTCTACAAGACAGCAGGGTATCCACAGTTGAAACAGGTACAGCACACTGCCTTTGACATAACTGATCTTTCTAACCTAGATATGAATGCCATAACGGCAAATGATCTTGTGTGGGTAGCGAACAAATCCAACAAGGACTGGGACGTGTTCAGAATCACTAGTGCCAACCTGAAGATAGTCCAGCTTAGGTCACTCAACAACGCCGCACAGTTGGAACTGGTATTCACGGATTCGCATGGACTGACAGGCAACACGTCAACAAAACTTGCAGACTACTTTGGGATATCAAACAGTGAGGAACCAACACTGAACGGAGTGTACCAAGTGTCTAGCACTCCAGATCACAAGACTGTGATAATAGATTACAACGGCAACATAGGATTCATACCATCGCTTGAAGATGGATCAACGGCAGACAGCTATGGAATGATCTACAAATTTGTATCGGTCAGATTGAATTCAATGAACAATGTAAATGATTTGATCAACTATGCCAACTACAATGACAAGGATGAAGCCATTGACAAGCCCGGTGACAAGGTTTACGCAGATGCCGACACCTCAGGATTGTGGCAGGTGTATGAGAAACAAGATCCATATACAACAAAAACACTTTTATCATCAGATGTTTCAACATCGGACCAAAATTTTGGATCTAGAATAGTGGCAAGGGCAGACGGAAGAACACTTGTTGTTGGTGCCCCGGGAAAATCTCAGGGAGAAGTACACTTCCTATTCCGTTCAATTACAACGGCAGGAACATTGTTCCAATCAAATTCAGTACAAACAATGACAGAAAATGATGACAACACTAGCAAGTTAGGATCTTCGTTGTCGATGAGCACAGACGAGAACTTCGTTGTAGCAGGAGCACCCTTCACAAACGTTTTACAATCGGACGGTAGTACAAGATACGCAGACAACGGTCTAATAAAAATTTACATATGGGATCCAAGCACATTCAAGTATGGATTGCTCAACACAATTACTGCACCCGATGATGGTTCAACAACAGATTCTAGCCAGGCTCAAAGATTTGGACAATCTCACAAAATTTCAGAACCGGGTGCAAGTTCGGTCAGAGACACAGCGACAAAATATCTATTCGTGGGTGCTCCTGGATACGACAATAACAAAGGACGTGTGTACATGTATGAATGGGGGATTGGTGCAGATGGATCGACCTACGACACATGGACTCAAAACTTAACGTTAGAGAGTGCTGATCCAGGCAGAGGTAAACAATTTGGCCATGTCATGGAAGCCAATGACAATGGTGACATACTGGCAGTGGGCTCGATTGCACCAGGACAGGCAGGCAAGGTAGAAATATACATAAGAAATTCACAGGCAAATGACGGTAGCACGGATCATTCGTTCGCTCTTGCACAGACACTTACAGGTACAAGTGCAGATGGTTCATCATTGAACACAGCTTTTGGAGAGTCGATGTCGATGAGCAAAGACGGAACTGTTTTGATAATAGGTGCACCGGGTGTTGCTGGTGAAGATTCAACGACACAGCCAGATGCTGGTGCGGTGTACTACTACAAATGGAATGCTGATGGATCAACAAACACATACACACTACAACAAATATTACTTGCACCAGATTTAAAAACAAACATGAAGTTTGGATCAAGTGTTACTATGGATCCATCCGCAACAAGATTGGTGATAGGTGCAGAACAGGCATCAACCCCTAGGGAGATGAAAATTGACTTGGGTGAGACCACTTTTGATTTACAGGACACAACGATAGGTGATCTAAACACAGGATCAGGCGCGGCATACACAGCAACCATGTACAACTCACATTTCGTGATAGATGACAAGCTACTGACTGACAATGTCACAGGGGCTGACGACTTTGGAAAAGGTGTTTGTGTAATAGGTAACACTGTGTTTGTTGGAGCACCAGAGGATGACGGGAATGTTGCTCTTGCCAACGACGGAACAGTGGCAATATTTGATCTGACAGTGTCTGGAGAGTATGCATGGAAGAACATAGCATCAGAAACAGCACTGATTGACACAGAAAAACTTGGACAGGTTTTTGAATTTGACAACAGCTCCAAACAGATCAGAGACCATTACGATCTTTATGATCCGATCAAGGGAAGGATACTAGGTGTCGCTGACAGAGAGATCAACATCAAGACACCATGGGATCCGGCAGTGTACAACACAGGCCCAAATGCCAACACCAAGACACCATGGGCAGAGGAACACATAGGAGAAGTATGGTGGGATTTATCAAAAGTCAAATGGACATGGTACGAACAAGGAGATCAAGAATTCAAAACAAACAACTGGGGTAAAATCTTCCCAGGATCCAGCATAGACATATACGAGTGGACGGAATCCACAGTACTGCCAGACCTCTGGCTGACGAGAGCAGGAACACAACAAGGTGCCTCGGAAGGTATATCAGGAACACCACTGAATATTGACAACTCACAGTACACAGTGATACAGAAATACAGTTCTAGACTAGATACCTTTGTGGATTACTATTACTACTGGGTAAGAAATAAAGCAACAGTTCCAACAAACAGTGTGGTCACTAGGAAGAACTCAACAGCATTCGTGAAAAATTTGATAGAAAATCCTCAAAGATCACAATTCAAATACTATTCGGTGTCAGACACTAACAAACTGCTACTGAACAACACCAGCAAACTTTCCGGCGACAACATAGTGTTGAATGTTGACATCAGGACCAACACATTCGATGGCGACGCACACTCTGTGTGGAAACTGGCCAGAGAGGGAGACAAAAGTTACAAACCAGGAACAGTGATAGAAACACGTTGGTGGGATTCTCTTGTAGGACAGAATGAATCAGGAGATCAAGTGCCAGATATCAGTCTTCCAATCAATGAGAGATACGGAAACAGCACAAGACCAAGACAGAGTTGGTACGTGGACAGATTCACAGCACTAAAAGAAATCATAGATTACTCTAACACTGTGTTAAAGAAATATCAATTGGTTGGAACAATTAATCTTACAAATCTAGATTCTAAAGAACCAGAACCGACTGCTGAGAGTTTGGAATGGGACACAACCATAGACACATATGCGGAACTGACGTACATTGACACGAGAGATCTATCAGGAACAGTGAAATTCCTAGTCAAGGCGGACGAGACAGCCAATGGATACTGGGCGATATACACATGGGATGGCACGGAATTTACAAGGAGCAAAGTACAGACCTACAACACGTCCGGCTATTGGAGTTACACTGATTGGTATGGTACAGATCCTGCTATACATGGAATGCTTCATAGCGAAAATACTAAAATTGACAAACAGGTAACATACGAGTACGAACTAGATGCTCTCACACTTGCAGTAGGCAAGCATGTCAAGGTTACCAGTGCTGACACGGGTGGATGGAAACTGTTCATGAAGACTGCAACAGGTTATACAAATGTGGGAACAGAGAACGGGACGATAAGATTATCAACAAAACTTTATGATTACTCACAGGATGCTTCAGGATTTGCAGGTGAGGACACGTTTGACGACAACTTCTTTGACCAGGAACCAGCACAGGAAACAAGGAAAGTTTTAACTGCACTGAGGGATGACTTGTTCATTAATAATCTTGCTGTGGAATACAACACACTGTTCTTTACAGGATTGAGGAAAGTGCTGTCTGAACAGACCTATGTTGACTGGATGTTCAAAACATCATTCATCAATGCCAAGAACTCTGTGAGACCACTGGATCAGAGGAAGTCATACACAACAGGAACAGACAGTTGGATAGAAAGTTACATAAACGAAGTGAAACCTTTCCATACAAAATTGAGAGAATACAGATTGGGACACACAGGTATAGACACACAGGATGGTTTATTTACAGACTTTGACAGTCCAACATTCTATGATTCAACAACAGGCAAGATCAGAGGATTGAATGTTGACAAAGACACAGACAAACTTACAGAATACCCATGGCAGATGTGGAATGATTACCATAAGAAATATGTTTCATCAATAACAATCACCAAGGGTGGATCAGGCTACACTAAAACTCCAACAGTCACGGTAGTGGGAGGAACCGCAAATGCAACAGGACCATTCCAGATACTTGCTACTAGCAATAGTGGATCAACCTCGGGCAGTTACGGGTACTTCTATCCATTGTTCAGCAGTCAAACACAGGCAGAAATTTATGACACACAGAATGGCGGCGCAGGAACAACAAACAGTTACACATTTGACGGAGTGACAGGAATATTTTATGGAACAAGTACAAGTATCACAGCCCAGTCAACGATATCAGGTGCATTCAAGATGTTCACAACTCCGGCCACGACAGCGGCAACTGCCACAGCAACGGTCGTAGATGGTGCAGTCACTAAGATAACCTTAACAGGCATTGGTGCAAACTACACTTCAACACCCATGGTGGTGATAACTGGAGGTGCAGATGATGGATCAACACCAACAGACACGGCGAGGGCATATGCGAACCTGAACAACGACTTGGTCAGGGATATTACTACAACAGTTAAATTTGACAGGGTGTCAAGCACATCAGGTGTGGTTGATTGGACAGCGTCTACTAGCTATGCATATGGACAACTGATCAGATACAAAAACGAATTATACAAAACAACAAGTGCCTTTACTGCAACAACAAATTTCAATGACAATGCAGGAGATTTATATAAAGTATACGGAGATGAAACAGGACTGACAGCCGCGGATAGAACAAAAGGTTTCTACACACCAGGCACAGGAATGGCAGGGAACGAACTGTCACAGGTCATGTCAGGGGTTGACTACGGTGGAACAATGGTTACAGGATTGTTGTTCTCACAAGAAGCGGGTTGGGACAAGGCAGGGTGGTATGATTTCCCATGGGACAACTACGGTGAGTCCAGAGTCAAAGCCTTTAGTGCAACTGGCGCCTCAGCGAACTTTGTAATTACACCAGCACCGACTGTGAGTGATGTGTACCAAGTATACGTAACATCAGGTGACAGCACGAGGAAAAAATTAAACGAAATATTCAGGGGTGACGGATCGACTACATCTTTTGTGCTATCAAGTATGCCAGATGCAGGTGCATTGGTAGAGTTCATACCTTTTGACGATGATGGTGTACTGACTCCCACAGACGACAGGACGCTTGATTCTATAATCAAGGGTGGACTGTTTGGATCTGCAATAGGATCAGCACCAAGTGACATATTGCTTGAAGGTGACGATTTCATTAGTCCAGATACGAGTTATGCTCCGGAAGAGACCGTACCGGGACAGCTATTTGATTCACTAGATATCAAAGTTTACACATCTCCAGAATCAGGAGTTCCATTTATTTCAAGCAAGAATCACAGAGGTGATGGAAGTACTTTGACATTTAGCATTGGCGACTACCCTGGAACACTAGGTTCTGTCATGGTTTCAGTAAATGGAGCAACACAGAAAGTTTCATTAGATGGTTCAACTGCAGGAGATTATTCAGTTGACATTGCAAACAAAACAATAACATTTTTAAGCACGGCGCCAGCGGCAAATAGTGTGGTAGCGACAAGAGTTTTCGCAATAAGTGGAGAGAATTACAGGGTACTGGACCAGTACACAGGTGATGGAAGCACAGTGACATTCACTACATCGACTAGGGGTGAGTTTAATTTGGATTCGACTGTGTCTGACATTTACATAACCATAGACGGTGTGCCAACAACAGCATTCACAACAACCACAACTGCCAACGCAATGACAGTAACATTTAGTTCTGCGCCGGCGGCAGATGCATTTGTGCAGATTGCAGGATTCAACAAGTCTACAACAAGCACACGAAGTTTTGCCAGCGTAAGAAATGAAAAAATTACATATGATGGATCAACAAACAGATACACTTTAACTTATCCACCAGGATCCATAGGTCCACTGTCAGGATTAACAATAATCGAATTGAATGGCAAAGTTCTTAGAGGACCAGATGTAAGTTACTACACGGGTGACGGAAGCACTTACAGTTTCAATCCAGTGGCCGGATTGGGTGAGGATTCAACGATAGATCCAGCCAAGGTTATCACAAGTGCCTCACAGATACAGGTACACATAAATGGTGTGTTACAGGAATTGAACACTGACTACGTTGTGAACCTAGGAGCATATGATAAAACTGCAGATGTAACCACAACACTTGCTGACATAAACACACTGACTGCAGACACTATAGGTTCTCCAGAAAGGATAGAACTTGTACAGCCAGCATCAAGCACAGACTTGGTAGCGATAACAACTTTAACCGACAACCAATATTACAATGAAGGGTCGGACATAATTTTAGACGTGGCACAGATAGATGCAGACTCAAGCACTTTAGGATATCATTTGAATCCAGCTGATGTGCTGTCAGTGACTACATTCAACAACGCACTTGGAATGAAATTGAGAAGAGAGGTCCTAGAAGGCAAAACAAACAATGTGTTCAGCTTGAGATTTGAACCTTTGAACGGTGCATACACGTATGTTTGGTTGAACGGAGATCAACAGACACAGGGACATGACTTCACAATTAGTGGCAACACAATAACATTTGTTGGCAAGACAATAACAGCTTCAGACAGACTTGACGTGATGTACTTCGCAACAGAATCAGCCGCGAGTGCCACAGGATTCAGAATATTCAAGGACATGTTGAACAGGACATTCTACAAACGTATCAGCAAAACAGCAACAACAGAACTGGTTGATGATCTGACTGATACAATTAACACTTTACAAGTCAAAGACGGAACTGCATTGCCAGAGCCTGATGCATCAAACAACATGCCGGGTGTGATCTTTGTAGACAAAGAAAGAATAGAATATTTTACCAAGAACGGAAACACGTTGGGACAACTAAGACGTGGAACACTTGGAACAGGAATTAAGGACCATAGCGATGGCACATTAGTGGTAGATGCCAGCGGATCTCAAACTATACCTTATGCGGACACAATATACACCAACACCTTCACAGGTGACGGTAGTACTGTTATTTTCGCACTATCACAAGCCCCAGCCTCCGCTAGTGAGTTAGACATATTCATTGGTGGCCAACGATTGTTGCTTACTAGCGAGGATGGATCAACTATCAACTACTCTGTGGACGGATCTACTACGGCAGTCACTCTAAGCACTGCTCCAGCAGACGGAACACAGGTTAAAATCTTACACAAGAGAGGACAGGTATGGTACACAGCATTAGATGGTAATCCTGCTGACGGTAAGGGCTTACAAGCTTCTACGTCACAACAGGCTAAATTCATTGCTAACGAACCAACAAACGCACCTGAATAAATACACTAGATGACACAGGACAACAAACCACAAGAAACAGAAGAAGAGAATAAAAAGCCTCAGGATCAAAGCGGAGTTATGATAGAAGGACATATCAAAATTTTTGACCCGGAATCAGGCGAAGTAATGGTGGACAAAAGAAACGCAATCCACTATGAAAACATGTCACAGGCACTGGCTAATTCATTAGCTAACAAGACAACAGGTTTCGTGCATGAGATGGCATTCGGTAACGGTGGTACAACTGTTGATCCAACAGGTATAATCACATACCTAACACCAAATTCTACAGGATCAAATGCCACACTGTACAACCAAACATATTACAAAGTGATAGATGACAACTCTGCCACTAACAAAGACACCACAAGGAACAAGATGGAAGTGAGACACACAGCAGGTAACAAGTACACTGACATCGTTTGCACTTGCACACTGGACTACGGTGAGCCTACAGGACAGGCCGCGTTTGACAACACGACAGATTTCAATGGAGAGTATGTTTTTGACGAACTGGGATTGAAAGGTTGGGAAGGAACAGAGAACGGTTCAACTAACAAACTGTTGACGCATGTCATATTCCACCCGGTACAGAAATCACTTAACAGACTGATACAGATTGATTACACTCTAAGGATACAATCATTAACGACATTCACTGAAACAAGTTCAACAGCACTGTCAACGTCAAACACAGTGAGTGGAACTACATCAGGTGGTAGCACAGGATACTAATAGATGGCATACACAGTAAACAAGACAAACAGTGCGGCATCGCCAAACCAGTACACGGTACAGGATGGTGTTGTAAACACACAGACTGATTTAAGTTTTGTTGGAAAAGGTTATGCAGGTTACGGAGAAGTGATTGCAGAGAACTTCCTAGCATTAATGGAGAACTTCGCAAACGCCACAGCACCCACTAAACCTATTACAGGACAGCTTTGGTATGACACTGCAGAAAATAGACTTAAGATATACACAGGTTCAACATTCGTACCACCAGGTGCCAACGTACCATACCAGTCTAATGCTCCGGGAACCTTAACACAGGGAGATCTTTGGATAGACTCGGACACAGGACAGCTTTTCTATTACAACGGTGCTTCAAGCATATTGGTAGGTCCAACAACGACAACAGGAAACACGAACGGGTTCATATACGATTCACTTCTTGATTCAACTGACACAACACAGAACATCACAAAACAGTTTAATGACGGTAACCTGATCGCAATAATATCAGAGGATGAGTTCACACCGAAAACAAGCATAACAGGATTCGCAACGGTCAAGAAAGGTATAACACTTTCAACAGCAATATCAGATTTAAAATTCCAGGGCACAGCAACAGACTCGGATAAACTAGGTGGTGCGGCGGGATCCACGTTCATGAAGTCAAATGCAAATGACACAACTTCAGGAACATTGGGGGTAGTGAACGATGGTGGTTTACAGGTGGGTGCAGACAGTGACCTATCAATAACAGTAGACAGCACAGGCGTGATTGTTTCCAATGTGATATCAGACACAGACATAACATTCAAAATGAACGATGGCGGAACAACGACCACTCTAATGACCATGGATGGTTCAGTATCTCGTGTTGGTATAGGAACAACAACACCAACAACAAAGTTAGATGTAAGCGGAACAGTAAACGCAACAGCATTCACAGGACCAATCACAGGTGCAGTCACAGGAAATGTAGCAGGAAATCTTACAAGTTCAGGTGCCAACACAATGGGCACACTAGTTTTAAGTGATAAGATTACTACGCAGGAGATCGTACCAGACACAAATACCACTTATGATATTGGAACGTCAAGCAAAAGTTACAACACAGTGTATGCAAAAGCAACATCGGCACAATACGCTGACTTGGCTGAGGTATATGAATCTGACTCGGAGTACGAAGTGGGCACAGTTGTCATATTTGGTGGCGAGAAAGAAATCACAGTTTCAAGCATGGGTGCAGATCCAAGAGTGGCAGGCGTTATCTCTGAAAATCCAGCGTACCTGATGAATTCAGAAGCAACAGGTCAAGCAGTAGCGTTACAGGGAAAAGTGCCATGTAAGGTTGTTGGACAGATCAGCAAGGGAGATATGTTGGTTACACACTCACAACATCCAGGAGTTGCTAGGAAAGGAACAAATCCTTCAATGGGTACAGTGATAGGGAAAGCACTGGAAGAATACAATTCAACCGATATAGGCACGATTAATATTGTGGCTGGAAGACTATAAATATAAGCAAATGGCATACACAATTAACAAAACAGACGGATCAGTAATAGCTACAATCACAGACGGTACAGTAGATAATACTACGTCGGTACAACTTTTTGGAAAAAGTTTCTCAGGATTTGGTGAAGGCCTTAACGAAAACCTTGTAAAACTATTAGAAAATTCAGCAGGAACATCAGCACCATCGGCACCTTTGACAGGTGAGCTTTGGATGGATACCGCAGTAGGACAATTAAAAGTATATAATGGATCAGCATTTGAACCAACAGGTGGAGCAAAGTCACAATCATTAGCACCAACAAGTCCAGGAGCAGGAGACTTATGGCATGATTCAGATGATGATCAACTTTACGTATACACAGGATCAGCATTTCAATTGGTTGGACCCGTTTACACAGCAGGACAGACACTTTCAGGTTGGAAAATTGAAACAATAGCAAGTTCAGGAGGAAACAAAGTTGTTTCTTCAATGTATGCAGGCAACACAAGAGTAGCAATATTATCAAAAGAAGACTTCACACCTAGTGTGACACAATCAGGTTTCGCGGCAGTCAAGGCAGGAATCACATTGAACTCAACACTTGGTGCTGTGTTTGATGGAACAAACACACAGGCATCGTTTATTAATGTAACAGGAACAACAAACACTTCCAGCACAGTAGTTGCAGGTGGAAACTTCCTGAGAGCAGACGCGGCAGACACCACAACAGGTGCGTTGACAGTAGACACCGATTCAGGAATTATCATAGGTGATGCACAAGAACTTACAGTCACAGTTTCGGGCAATGATGTTACAGTTGCACAGACTTCACAGGACAAAGATTTAAAATTCACAGTGAACGATGGCGGAGTTACTAAAACACCTCTAACACTTACAGGTGCAGATGGCGGCATTGACTTGGTGGGTGATCTTACAATCACTGGTAACCTTAATGTCAGCGGTGCATACAACTACACTTCTTCCAACATAGTTGAACACTCAGACACTTTCTTGAAAGTGAATGCAGGTGGTTCGGAAGCAGACGCAGGACTTATAGTTGAGACTGGTGACACAGATGACGCTAGATTGTTCTATGATGTGTCTGCAAACCAATGGGTGGCAGGAGAAGCACAAACATATTCAGCACTACTGAAATTATCAGATCTTACCGATGACGGTGATACAAACAAGGGTACTAAACCATTAACAACAGATTCATCAACAGGTGACTTGAAAGTTACTACATTGACATTGAATGCAGTAGGCACAGCAATAACAACTTCAAACACTGGCCTGACCACTGCGGCGACTATTGGGCAGGTGTCAACATACGGACTACAATGGGGTGGCTCTCTAAAAACAGTTTCAACATCAGATCCAAGTGGTGGCAGTGATGGTGACTTCTGGTTCAAGTATGAGGCATAATCATGCCTACACTAATTAAAAAATTCCAATACTCAGGAACACTTAACTCAGTAACAATACCTGCAGGCACAACTTCTATAGACATGTATCTATGGGGTGGCGGTGGTGCTGGCGGTGGAGCAGACGCAGGAGGTAGCGGTGGCTCAGGCACAGCAGGCCATTATGTTTCAAAAACAAGTTATTCACTAGCATCCAACGTTGGCGATACTCTCGAAGTAGCAGTTGGTGGCGGTGCTGGAGGTGGTGGTGCCGGCGGAAGTGCCAATGGTGGTGCCAACGGAAAAGGCAAGACAGGATTCTCAGGTGGTAACGGTGGTGCTTCAGGCCCACGAGGTTCATCAGGAGCAGGTGGTGGAGGTGGTGGAGCCACAACATTATTTGTAGATGGTTCAGCAGTCGCAACAGCAGGTGGTGGCGGCGGTGGTGGAGGAGCAGGTGTAAGT
>Ga0209830_10003695_pt1 | contig 11556 bp, 9 predicted proteins | sample ArcticOcean_MG_C_12_FD_187439 | JGI IMG/M metagenome (GOLD analysis project Ga0209830, IMG submission 187439) | Marine microbial communities from western Arctic Ocean - ArcticOcean_MG_CB8_130 (SPAdes) (version 2) | ecosystem: Environmental > Aquatic > Marine > Oceanic | place: Arctic Ocean...
GACAGATTTGACATTATTTTTTATTTATTTTTAAAATATTAAATTTTACTCTTTATTGCTGATTTATCAAGAATATAAGGCAATAAGTAAATATAGTATTTTTCATGTTTGTATGAAAAATTAATGTACCATTTAACAAATATTTAATCTACGATACATATATTAAATATATTGTAATCAAACTATTATGGTTAACTCTTCTAAAAGACTTGGTAGGGATGCAAGGAGAACAGATCGACTAAAAGTCAAGATTGAAATGCTCCCTACTTTGAATCATGCGATGGAAGAGTCAGTATATTAAAAGAACAAAAATGAGCAAAATCAAACTACCAAAAAACCCTGGTAAAACTGGCTGGAAAGAAATCCTTCCTAAAAGAAAAGTCAATCCAAAGCTTTCTAATCATAGCAATGTAGACTATCTCATTATTGGTGGAGGTTTTGCTGGCCTCTCTGCAGCTCGACGTTTAAATCAAATCAATAAGGATGTAAAAATTGCAATACTTGAAGCCTGTGAAATTGGTGAGGGTCCCGCGGGAAGAAATTCGGGCTTTATGATTGATCTTCCTCATAACCTAGCCTCCGATGACTACCTTGGAAGTTTAGAAAAAGATCATGAACAGACCCTTATCAATCGCTCAGCAATTCAGTTTGCTAAGAGCGCTTCAGAAGAGTATGAAATGCACTCTGAAGCGATACAACTTGTCGGCAGAACAAATGCAGCAGCAACCAAAAAGGGTGTAAATTTCAACACCGAGTATGCCAAACATCTAGATAAAACGAGTGAAAGTTATAAGGTACTTGATACTCAAGAAATGAAAGATTTAACTGGAATTGACTATTACATTAACGGACTTTGGACTCCTGGGACAGCCATGCTTCAGCCAGCACTTTATATTCAATCGCTGGCGGATGGAGTTTCTAAACACTCCAATATAACAATCTATGAAAACTCTCCAGTGATTGACTTAATTGATGAAGGTATGCATGGTGGTGAAAAAATATGGAAGGCCAAAACCGAAATGGGGTCAATATCAAGTTCAAAAATTATATTGGCAGTCAATGGAATGGTTGAGCGTTTTGGATACTTTGAAAACAGACTGATGACTATTTTTACTTACTCATCCATGTCAAGAAAATTAACCTCAAATGAATCTAATATATTAGGAGGCTCAAAAGAGTGGGGGCTTACCTCAGCAGATGCAATGGGGTCTTCAGTAAGACGAATCTCGGGTATTGGTGGAGATCGCATTCTGATACGAAATCGCTGGTCTTACAATCCAAATATGGAGGCTTCAGATTCATTTATGATCTCTGCAGCAAAAAGTCACTCATCATCCTTTAATGCTAGATTTTCTTTGCTTGATGGTGTCACTATGGAATATTGCTGGGGAGGAAGACTTTGCCTCAGCCTTAATAATGTCTTTGCACAGGGCGAAGTTGAAGAGGGAGTTTATTCTGCATGCTGTCAAAATGGTCTTGGAACAGCTAAAGGCACAGCAATTGGCATCATTACTGCTGAAAAAATTAGTGGGGCAATTAGTAGCCTTGTGCCTAATTTTATTGATGAAGAAGCGCCAAAAAAATTGATGCCAAAAGCTATCATGTGGGCAGGTGTTAATGCCTACTTGGGCTTTAAAGAGCTTATGTCAGGAAAAGAAAAGTAGCGTAAAGCGTCAAGGCATTAGTACTAATTTTCCAACGTATCTTTTAGCCAAGAAGTCTTTTTGGGCACTTACAATATCCTTGAGGGGATAAGTTCTGGATACTAATGGCTTAATTTCATTTCTTTCTATATAGCCAATTAAATTTTTAAATACTTGAGAATCCTGGACAGTACAGCCCATTAATGTTAAGTCTTTTAGGTAGAGGGTTCTAATATCAAGTTCAACGATTGGACCTGCAATTGCTCCTGCAGCAGCGTACCTTCCGCCTCTCTTTAAAACATCAAGCAGATCCGCCCAATCACTTCCAGCAACCAGATCGATAACAACATCAATACTTTCATTTTCTAAAGAGCTTACTAATCGATCTTCTCGATTAATAACCTCATCAGCACCTATCACTTTAACTGCGTCTGCCTTTGATTTACTTGCTATTGCTACTACAGAAGCGCCGCGTCTTTTTGCAAGCTGAATTGCAGCAGATCCAACGCCGCCCGATGCACCTGTTATCAGAACAACTTCGCCTGCCTTAACATTTGAACGCTCTAATAGGTTTTCTGCTGTTGAGTAAGCACAGGGTATAGATGCAAGTTCAGCAGCAGACCAATCACTTTCAATCTTAAAACTCTCTTCACTAAAAGCTACCATAAACTCTGCAAAAGCACCATCACATTCAGAGCCCATTGTCCAGCACTCGTAGGGTCGATATCCCACTGCATATTGCTGCATTGTTCTAACCAGAACACGTTCACCAATTCGCTGTGAGTTGACTCCAACTCCAACAGCAACTATCTCACCATAACAATCAGCGCCCTGGATAATTGGAAAATCAAGCGGCTTACCTGACCAACCTCCATCTTCATCTAGGCCTTCATTGGAATTAGTTTCACCAGTAACTGCCTTGGAATACCAAGCAGTGCGAGTATTGATATCTGTATTATTAATGCCAGCACCTAGGACTTTAATCAAAACTTGGTCTGACACAGGCATAGGAACTTTGACGTCTGTGCGAAATTCAAGCACCTCAAATCCACCATGGTCAGTTGTCAAGATTGCACTCATTGTTTTTGGAATTCTACTCATATAACTAATAATTATTTGAGAGTTTTATTATAGTATTTGAAGCATATGTCTCACCAGCTTTTAAAATTGGACTTTCAAAGTTATCCTGATTTATTGCATCAGGAAAATACTGCGTTTCCATACAAAGACCATAATTTTTTCCATAAGTCCTTTGGTTTTTTCCTTGATACTCTGGATGCATATTACCACCAGTATAAAACTGAAGGCCTGGCTGATCACTTATATATTCCACGCCCATTCTTGTTCGGTTACTCCATACTCTCCCAACGGGCTTCATTACTTTTTGATGGTTAACAGCGTAGTTAATGTCTATACCTCCTTGCTCCAAAAGATCTTTTGAAATCATATTACCTTCGACAAAATCGTACTTAGTATTGACAACATTTAAGAAATTACCATTAGGAATAAGGTCAGCCTCTACCTCACAAACCTCATCACCATATATCTGAACACCATGGTTGAGAATTTTTCCATAGTGATCATTATGGCCATGAAAGTTCCAATAATTATGATTAGTAATATTGACAATAGTGTCTTGATCTGTTGTCGCTGAATAACAAATTGAAAACTCATTATTGTTATTGAACTTGTATTTAGTTATACAGGATAAATTACCAGGATAATTTTCTTCTAGATGTTCAGAGAGGTAAGACATTGAGACAATTACTTCATCTGAAGTCTCATCAATTGAATCTAGATTCCAAAGCCTTTTATTGAAGCCAATACTCCCACCATGAAGGTGGTTGTTTCCATTATTATTATTTAATTTATGTCTCTCATTATTTAGTGTAAATTCTGCATCCTTCATACGATTACAAACTCTTCCAGTAATAACATTAAAAAAGCTTCTATCTGTCATACACCCAGATGGATCTTCATAACCAAGTATCACGTCTTCATATAATTCAGGGTTGTTTTGATAAGGGATTAAAACCTGATGAATATAGCCACCAAAGTTTGAAAAAGAAACACTGTAGTTATTATCATTTGTGATAGATACAAGGTAGATGCCCTGATCATCAATATTAGAAATTAATTCTTTATTTATTTTCATATAGACCTCTAATTAGAAATTAATCTTCTCCAGTTTAGATTAATAAGTCTGATTCAAATGGATAGCTTGTTAATAGTTCATGCCCGTTATTAGTAATTAAAACTTGCTCTTCAAGTTTAACCCCAGGACCCCCACTAAATCTTCCAACATAGGTTTCGACGCACATCACCATGCCATTTTTTAATACGCCATCAAAACTGTTTTCATTTAACTCCCAACTGAAAGGGATTGCTGGAAATTCATCACATAGTCCTACGCCATGAAAAAGGACTGAATAATGTCGATACTCATCCTTAGAATACTCCTTAGCATTAAGAGTTAACTCTTTAAAGGTTATGCCTGGCTTTAATAACTCCATATTTTTTTGGATTTGCTCATAGCCCAAAGTATAAATTTCTTTTTGCTCATTAGTTGGCTTCTCATCTCCACAAAGCCAGGTTCGTGACATATCAGTACAATAGCCATATGAGCCAACCAAATCAGTATCAAACCCCATCAATTCTCCAGCCTGGATTGGTCTCGATGAACACTCTTGATACCATGGATTTGCTCTAGGACCAGAGGCAAGAAGTCGGGTTTCAATCCACTCTGCCCCTCTATTGACTGCCTCCATCTGGAAACGACTCCAAAGCTCCTGCTCAGAAATACCAGGTTTAAAATAATTTCGCATTAACTCTATAGAGCGCTCACAAGCAAAAATAGAACGCCTCATTGCATCAACCTCATCATCTGATTTAACGAGCCTTGCTAACTCCATTACCTCTTCACCGTTAGTAAGCTCTAGACTAAGAGATTGAAGCTCATGAATTCCTTCTGGAGCACAATGATCCACAGCCAACCGCCTATTGCCTTTACCGTACTCTCTCACAATATCAAATATTTCAGAAGCCCAAATTTTAGCTTTTTCTTTACTTTTATTGCCCGCAGTAAAGTAGAGGTATGTCAGTGCATGTCTGACTTCAGTTATTAATGGGTTATGATTTGATAAAAACTCATGGGCATCAAACTCAAAAATAATAACGGGCCCTTCAGTCATTATTAATGAGTATCTAGCTGCATTATGTGAAGTCCATAAAGACATATTAGTACTATCTGTTGCGTATCGAATGTTGACAGGGTCATAAAGTAGAATTCCAGCACAGTCAAATTCAACAAGTTTTTCACGAACTCTTTTTAGCCGATACTCTCTAATCTTTGTCATATCTGGAGCTGCTAAGCCATCGTCAAGCCATTCTTTTTCTGCCAGCTCCCCAGGCCCAAGCGCGTGCTTATTAAGGCTAAAAATATCTTCAGTAGCATCTAGATGAGAGCCAATTTTAGAGTGGTGTCTTTTGGGTATTGAAAAGCTCATAAAAATCCTCTTTTTACTGTCTCATTTTGGATCCAGAAGGATCATAGAGTGGTTTCATTTCTACCGAAGCCTTATGAAATTCGCCTAATATCTCCACTTCAAGGTCTGTACTAGAGTTAATCAGTGCAACTGGAAGATAGGTCATAGCAAGGGATTTTCCAACCGAGTGGCCATAACCCCCTGAGGTAATATAAGAGACACACTTGCCTTTATACATTACCGCTTCATCTCCACTCACATCAGTTTCTGTATCAATTTGAATGACTGAAAGTTTTTTAATTGGACCATTCTTTTTTTCTATCAAGGCTGCTTTTTTACCAATAAAGTTACCCTCCCAATTAACAAAGAAATCCATTCCAGACTCCATTAAAGTAAAGTCAGGGCGATAATCCATTGTCCATGCTCCCCAATTTTTCTCAAGCCTCATTGACATTAATGCTCTTCCACCAAACCACTTTAGTCCAAGATCTTTTCCTGCCTCATCTATTTCCTCAAAAAGCTTTAATTGGTATTGTGGTGAGACATATATTTCATAGCCAAGCTCTCCTGTAAATGAAATTCGGACGCATAATGCAGGAACGCCAGCTATAAAGGTATCCCTTATATCGCGAAACTTAAAAGCTTCAGAGCTGACGTCTTCTCTCGTAAGCTTTGACAACAATTCTCTTGACTTTGGTCCAGATATTGCAATACCATGAAAATCATCTGTCATGTTTTGATAGAGAACATCGTCTATACCCTCAAGATGTTTTTCAAACCATCGAAGGTGCATATTTTGTGCTGCACTTGAGCCAAATAAATAATAGGTCTCTTCATCAATACAGGAAACTGTTAGGTCACCATTCAACTTACCACTCTCTAGTAGCATGGGTGATAAGTTAACGCGGCCATTACTAGGAATATGTCCAGCAAGAATTTTTTCTAGGAAAGCTTTAGCTCCTTTCCCAGTAAACTTATGATTCGCAAAGTTTGCAACTTCGATTGCACCAACAGATTCGCGAACAGCATTGACCTCACTTGCAACATAATCATGGGATCTTGATCGATGAAATGTAGGGTCTTCATAAGCATCCTCTGGCGAGTTTGCAAACCATAAAACATTTTCGAGTCCAAAAGTGTCTTGCCAGACTGCGCCTTTATGAGTTAAGCGATCATAAATAGATGTGGTTTTTTGACGCCTTCCTTTAGGTAGTGTTTCGTTTGGAAACGTCATTACAAATCGTCTTTCATAATTTTCAGAGGATTTAGTAACGCCCCATTGAGGTGTCGCAAAGCTTCCAAAGCGTGCAATGTCCATTGCCCAAACATCGACTGATGGCTCCCCTTCAATCATCCACTCAGCAAGAGTTTTCCCAACCCCGCCTGCTTGACAAAAGCCAGCCATAACACCTACAGCTGTCCAATAATTTTTCATACCTGGAACAGGCCCAATCATAGGATTGCCATCTGGAGAAAATACAAATGGCCCATTAATAATATTTTTAATGCCAGCGGTTGCTAGCGCAGGAATACGCTCATATGCCAGTTCTAATCGATCTGCGATATTATCAAGTTTTGGCTCCAATAAATCATGCCCAAAGTTCTGTGGTGTTCCGTCAAGAGACCAAGGAGTAGATCGAGGCTCATAGGTCCCTAGCAACATGCCAGTATTTTCTTGGCGCGTGTATATATTTGCTTCAAAATCAATAAAACTAGGTAAGCGTTGGCCATCAGCTAAGCCAGCAATCTTTTCAATCTCTTCAGTAATTAAATAGTGATGCTCCATCGGAACAACAGGCAAATGAACTCCAGACATCCGCCCAAGTTCACGTGCCCAAAGACCACCAGCATTAACAATATGCTCTGCATGGATATTCCCTTTCTCAGTCACGACATCCCAAGATCCATCTGCCCTTTGATTGGTCTCAATAACTGGTGTATGCGTATAAAATTCAGCGCCATGAACGCGTGCAGATTTTGCATAAGCATAGACAACGCCAGAAGGGTCAACATCCCCCTCAGTTGGATCCCATAGTGCAGCAACATAATGTTTAGGGTCAATTAATGGGTGCTTATCTACCACCTCAGCTAACGATACAAATTCTTGATCTAAACCCAATGTTCTTGCCTTAGAGCGTTCTCGTTTGAGGTAGTCATACCAGCTTTGATTTGAAGCTAAGTAGAAGCCTCCTGTTTTGTGAAGACTAATTGAATGGCCCGAAGTCTCCTCAATTTCTTTGTATAAATTAATTGTATAGTCCTGTAACTTGGAAACATTCGGATCAGAACTAACTGTATGAAATGAGCCCGCTGCATGCCAACTTGAGCCAGATGTTAATTCATCCCTTTCAAGAAGAACAACATCTTTCCACCCCATTTTTGCAAGGTGAAAAAGAATCGAGCAGCCTACTACGCCGCCCCCAATAACAACAACTCTTGCAGAATCTTTCATAACGAATCCCTTAATAAAAAAGTGCCCTTATAAAGGAGCGGCTCCACCCTCTGCAACCCTTTTATCAACAAAAGCTGAAAGTCCTTCTTCCACTTCTGGCTTTAACTTTGGCTCTTCATACTCATCTAAGAGCTGCTTCCATATTTTGTTTGCTCGTTGAGTTGCAGTTTCTGAACCCGCATCCCTCCAAGATTCAAAATTTCTCCAGTCTGAAAGCATTGGGTTGTAGTGTTCAGTCTCATATCGATCCAAAGTTTGTTGAGCTGCAAAAAAATGATTTGCAGGACCAACCTCTGCAATCGCTTCCACCCCTAAGGTATCTTTATTCACAATTGCGGGTTGAAGAAAAGCCTCCATCATTTGGTTCATCTCAGCATCTAAAATGACTTTCTCATAAGATGCGCAAAGTCCACCTTCTATCCAGCCATGGCCATGCAAAATAAAATTTGCTTGGCCCAGCAAGCAAGCCCATAGAGACATTTGTGACTCATATACTGATTGCTCATCTGGAGCATTAGAGGCGTTAGCATTAGATGCCCTAAGAGGAATTTTATATTTTCTGGCTAGTTGTCCACTTGCGATTGTAGCTTGCGTATATTCTGGCGTACCAAAAGCTGGGGAGCCAGATTTCATATCAACATTTGAAGTAAAGCTGCCATACATTGCAGGAGCTCCTGGCTTAACACATTGATGAAAAGCAAGTCCCGCAAGCGCTTCAGCATTTTGCTGAACTAGAGCACCCGCAACAGTGATCGGCGCCATTGCCCCAGCTAGAGTGAATGGGGTATAAATAACAGGTTGATTATGCTCTGCCATTTCAATAGCACCTTCTAAAAGGGCCTTGTCGTAGACCAATGGAGAGTTTGCATTTACAACTGTAGTAATTGAAGGCTCCTTCAGAAGGGTTTCTTTATTAATCCCCCTGCTAATTCGGACAATTTCAATAACATCAAGCATCCTCTCACTGCCAATCGCGTAGCCAAAAAGGGGTTTTGTTGTGAGGCGAGCAGCTGCTGAGACTGCCTTTAAATGCCGCACACTTACATCCAAATCACAAGGTTCGACAGGGTAGCCACCAAATGCATGGACCGTATTTAGCATTTCGCCTAGTTTGATTAAGTTTGTGTAGTCTTCAAAGTTACCTAGAATTCTACCTCTATCTAGATCAGAAACATTGGGTGCACTGGCAACCATTGTATTAATAATAGACTGGCCACCAACATGCACATGCCTTTCTTTGTTTCTTCCATGAAGCGTAAACTCACTAGGTGTGGTTGCTATTTTTTCCATTATAAAACCAGGTTCAAATCTAACGCGTCTTCCATCAGAGGCAACAGAGGCGCCACCTTGTTTTAAAATCTCTACTGCTCTAGGGGACTGGATATCTATACCTGTATCACATAAAACTTTTAAAGAGGCTTCATGGATTGATTCAATCTCATCCACTGAAAAAATACTCATTGGCTGAAAAGGATTCTTTTTTTGTCGATAAGGGGCCTGTGTAAAGTTTGTAACTTCTCTAGTGACCTTAGCTCTTCCTCGTCTCATTAATCAATTCTATTTAAATCGTTATAGAATTGATGTTAATTCAAAAATGAATTGAACTCAAGTTAAAAATATTTATTAAAAATAGTGAGCTGAATTCAGCTCACTGAGAAGTTTTTTAGGTTCTTGGGGTTTTTTTGATTCGATCTAAAATATCAACGCCTTGTTGCTTCCAAAAATGCAACAGGTCAATGAAAATCCAGTTTTCTGAGAGTTTATCACCTTCACGGCGATACATATCTATAACCCTCATATCTCCTGGTTTTTCCGATGCAGGCATTCCCATAAAGCCACCGGTAGGAGTAAGGGTAAGGTTAGGCCATCCAAAAAAGCCACCAAAATTACCTTCTGCAAGTTTACAAAGATGGCCATTAGATATACGATCTTTAAATCCAGCCCTAAATGGCCCAGAGTGCTGCTCAGCATACCTTTCAATTGTGTAGCTCGAGCCAATACCGGCAGGGCCCCACCAAATCATATCTTCATTCCAGCTTGCCCTAAGCTCATCAACTAGTGATATTTTTCCTGTGTGCTTCCAACCCTTAATATCTTCAATCATAAAGTTTATTGAAGCAAGTGTTTTTTCACCTTCTTGCATATTTTGTTCTTCGAACAACAAACCCTCATGAGTCATTGGTCCTGGCTGAACAAGATGAGCCCCTGTTTGAGGTGGAAATGGGTTAAGACCAACCTGCAGCATGACATGGGGAATATCAAAAAACATTGCGGTTTCAGTTATTTTTCCATTTTCAACTTTATTAAATTCGCAGTAACGTAATAAGGCCATCTTTCTTGATGGGGCAATTCCAAGCCATTCATTATCAAAGAGACCCATAAGATTTCCCATAGAAACAACCCAGACGGATTCAAATCCATCAATTTGATTTTTTCCTGCAATGAAGATATCCATACGTCTCTGCATATTCTGGAATGCATGACGAAAGGGCTGCCAGAATTTCTTAGAAACATCTTCCGCCTCTGATAATTCATTAAAGGGGTGAAAGCCACGCCAAATATAATCTTCACTAGTATAGTTCTTTAAAACTTTTGTAATATCATTGCCTTGTGCAGAATCTAATGACTTGTAGTAATCCAATACAATCTTTTTTTCTTGTTGAAAGTTATTCATATTCGTTCATCCTATTTGAGATATTTGTAAGTTTTAGGTCATCCATATTTCTTATTCCAGGTCGGCAGTGGGTCAAATCCCAACTGCAATAAAACATGCGGAACATCAACGAACACCCAGTTTTCTACTAGAAGATCATTTTCACGGCGCCACCAATCACAGACGCGCATTAAAACTCGCTCGTTGGTTGGTCCTTGCCCTAGGAATGGTTTGACGTTAACACCGGTCAAGGATGGCCAGCCTCCTGAGCAGGTGTAATTACCCTCACCAAATCTTGTGAAGTGTTTTGTAAAGCCATTATTTTTTGTTCCGCCCGACCACCCTTCAAACTGAGATTCAAACGGGACCTGAAATGAAGCAAACTCGTCAATACCAACAAAGGAACCGAACGCACCGGGTCCATACCACATCATATTCTTATGCCAATAGGGCCGCCAGGCCTCATCCTTTGTCGCTAATTCATCAAGCATATCAGTCACAATTTGATAGCTTTTCTGCCCCTCAGCAGGATCTAAAGAATTTATAAGGACGCCATCCCGTGACGCAGGCCCCTGAATAAGCCCGGTGTATCCTCGCGAATACCCTGGGCCCAAATTCAAAGGCCATTGATTACAGGCAATCATCAGCTCTGGAATGTCAAGAAAGATATAGCTTTCAACAGCCTGATCATTCTCAATACGATGGAATTCGCCATAGCGCAAGTAACTTAGAGTTTTCGTCGCTTTTAGACCAATCCAATCATTTACAAATTGTCCGACATAATATCCAGTTGAGCTAATCCAGTTTTGTCCCTCAAATTCTCCAACCATGAAGATGTCGTCTCGCCGATATAGCCCTTCAAATGAATGCTGAAGTGGGAGTAGAAATTCATTAAGGTAGGCATCCGCACCTGACAATTGATTGAAAGGATGGACTATATTAATATCAGCATCCTGGTCAAAGAAACTTGCGACATTAGAAGAGAAGTCGCCCGGATGGCTTAAAGCTTCGGCATATCTCAAATAGGGTGAACGATCCTGTATTGTCATGATTATTTATTATCCAAGATCATTCTTGCGCCTCGCTCTGCAATCATCATGGTTGCTGCTGAGGTATTGCCACTTACTATGCTAGGCATAATAGAGGCGTCAATCACTCGTAAGTTATTCATTCTTTTTACCTTTAAATCATTTGGGGAGACGACTGCTAAATCATCGACCCCCATCTTGCAGGTCCCAACAGGGTGATAGACTGTTACTGCAGTTTTACGAATGTAGTCTAATAGCTCCTCATCTGATTGGATAGATTTCCCAGGTGCAATTT
>Ga0209830_10003697_pt1 | contig 11553 bp, 10 predicted proteins | sample ArcticOcean_MG_C_12_FD_187439 | JGI IMG/M metagenome (GOLD analysis project Ga0209830, IMG submission 187439) | Marine microbial communities from western Arctic Ocean - ArcticOcean_MG_CB8_130 (SPAdes) (version 2) | ecosystem: Environmental > Aquatic > Marine > Oceanic | place: Arctic Ocean...
AAATATTCCCCCTACTCCGCCCATTACCTGAGTTAAGTTGGTCAGAAATTTCCTTCTGTTTGATGGTTTATTTGAGTCGCTCATCTATATTTTAAAAAAGTTGGTATTTCTTAATCGCGTATATCGTATCATATATTTTATGAAGTGTCTTATAGTAATATATAATATACTTATTAATTATTTAATATCTTGTTTTTTTAGGGGTAAAGTAGTAAATGAAAGACATACGTGGATACATGATTGTAGGGGTAATAACTGCGGTAATAATATACACGCTTACCCCTTATATATTTGGGAATCGTGTTGAAATAATAGAATCCAGTAACTATCCAATACAAAATAAAACTAATGGTTATGCTGAAGTGTTTCAGAAAGTTAATAAATCTGTAGTCTCTATTTACACGAGGAAATCTACAATCAGAAATAATGTATATTTTATAGATCCCAGAGAAAAAGCGCTTATTAAAAAAGATCATTCCCCTTCTGGTCAAGGTTCTGGAGTTATTGTTAGCGGCCAAGGTCATATAGTTACTAATTTTCATGTGATTGCAGGCTCAAACGAAATTTTGATCAGAGATTATAATGGAGATGAGTATGGTGCTGCTGTAATAGGTGTAGACCCATTGACTGATCTAGCGATATTAAAAATTAATAAAAACACTTCCCCGATCACATTAGGTCAAATTAAAAATATTAATGTTGGTGATATTGCTTTAGCAATAGGCAATCCATTGGGTGTTGGACAAACTATAACCCTAGGTATTATATCTGCAACTGATAAGGAAGTTGCTCCTAATGCGTACTCTTACCAAAGGTATGTTCAAACTGATGCTGCTATTAATCCCGGTAATTCCGGTGGGGCACTAGTAAATTCAAATGGTGAATTAATTGGAATAAATACTGCAATAATTTCTATTTCTGGTGGTGCTGATGGTATTGGATTTGCTATACCAATTGATATTGCAAAATATGTTTTAAAAGAAATAATTGAAAATGGAGAAGTTACCAGAGGTTATGTTGGTATATCAGCTGAAGTAAATTATAAAGGTATAGGTGTATTGGTTAAAGGTGTTCAGCCAAACAGTCCAGCTTATCAAGGCGGCGTCAAACAATATGACATTATTAAAAAAATAAATAATAATATTGTTACTGAGATTAAAGAAGTACAGAAAATAATTGGAATGTTAAAGCCCGGGCAAACCCTATCAATGGAAGTTCAGAGAAATAGAAGTTTAATAAAAATAAATATTTTAGTTTCAAAAATGAATTATCAGATGAGATAATTTATTTATCTCTATATTTAGCAGAAAGTGCATGCCCTTGCAAACCTTCAGATAAAGCCATAGATACAGATATTTTACTTAACTCTATTGCTGTTTTTTTAGAAATACTAATTAAACTAGATCTCTTTTGAAAATCATAAACACCCAGAGGAGATGAAAATCTTGCAGAACCAGAAGTTGGTAAAACATGATTAGGTCCTGCGCAGTAATCCCCAAATACCTCAGGAGTATATTCTCCTAAAAATATTGCGCCTGCATTGTTAATCAATTTTAGCAAATCTTTATTATTTTTAGACATTATTTCTAAATGTTCTGGTGCAATATTATTTACTATAATCGCTATTTCTTTAATACTTTTAGTTTTAATATACATTCCTCTGCTATTGAAAGATTTTAAAATAATATTTTTTCTGAGCATTGAGGGAAGAAGTTTTTCTACGGAATCATGAACATCATTAATTAATTTCATACTTGAGCTAATCAGAATTGGCTGGGCTAATTCATCATGTTCAGCTTGCGAGAACAAGTCCATGGCAATCCAGTCTGGGTTATTTGATGAGTCAGCAATTATTATTACTTCTGAGGGGCCAGCAATATTATCAATGCCTACATCACCAAAAACAGCTTTCTTTGCTAAAGTTACATATATGTTTCCTGGACCAACAATTTTATCAACTTTACTGATAGATTTTGTTCCATATGCTAATGCGGCAATAGCATGCGCACCACCCATTCTTAGTATCATATCAACACCACATAAATCAGCCGCAACAATTGCAAGAGCATGATCCTCAATATTTGATATAGGGCAAGCCATTATTATATTCTTAACACCTGCTATTTTAGCAGGGATTGCATTCATTAAAACAGTTGATGGATACGAAGCTTTTCCAGCAGGGACATAGATCCCAACAGTTTCAATTGGCGTTACTTTTTCTCCTAAAATAGAACCATCTTTTTTGCTAGTCCAGCTCACAGCCTTTTGCTTTTTAGAAAAATCACGGATCCTTTTTATAGATTTTTTTAGATTAGTAAATTGTAATTTATCTATGCACTCATATGCCTTCTTAATTTCATTAGCACTGATTATAATTTTTTTGATATTCTTAATATTATAATTATCAAATTTTCTGATAAAACTAATTAGTGACTTATCACCATTCTTTCTTATATTTGATATTATTGAGTCAACTTTATCTTGAACTTTCTTATTTAGATTGTTATTAATTTTAACTCTTTTTAAAATTTTTTTTTCAAAATCCTTATTAGATGTATCAATTCTTAGTGGATTAATTTTCATGATAAATTTTTTTTACTAATAGCATTATTTAGCATTTCAATCAGTTCTTCTGTTTCATTCCAGCCTATACATGCATCTGTAATACTTTGACCATATATCAGATCTTCTTTCTTTCCAATATCTTGTCTGCCTTCAATCAAATTACTCTCAAGCATAACACCGCATATTGAATTATTCCCCTTTGAAATTTGATCAGATATATCTTGAATAACTATTCTTTGCTTAGCATGGTCTTTTTGACTATTGGCATGACTTGCGTCAATCATAATATTATTCGAAAGTTTATTTTTTATTAATAAATCAGAGACATCTGTGACATCCTTTTGCTGATAGTTAATTGTTTTACCACCACGCAATATTATATGACAATCTTTGTTCCCTCTTGTTGAAAAAATTGCCGACTTACCCTCTTTGGTAACAGATAAAAAATTATGTGCTTTGCTAGCAGCTTTAATTGCATCAACCGCTATTTGAATACTACCATTAGTACCATTTTTAAAACCTACAGGACAAGATAAACCTGAAGCTAGTTCTCTATGACTCTGACTTTCAGTTGTTCTTGCGCCTATTGCACCCCAACAAATAACATCAGAAATATATTGTGGACTAATAAGATCTAAATATTCATGCCCAGCAGGTATTCCTGACTCTGCTAAATTAATTAGTAATTTTCTAGCAATTTTAATGCCTTTATTTATATCAAAGCTATTATCAAGATCCGGGTCATTAATTAAACCTTTCCACCCAATAACTGTTCTGGGTTTTTCAAAATATACTCTCATAATAATAAGGATATTTTTTTCTACCTTTTCTTTAATTTTCAATAATTTTTTAGCATATTCATGGGCAGAGTTAATATCATGAATTGAACATGGCCCAACTATCAATAGTAACCTTTTATCTTTCCCATTAAGTATATTTATAATATCTGATCGCGTCTTTACAACTGTGTTAATAGCATCTTCTGTCATTGGCAATTGTTTTATTAATTCGCTAGGCGATATTAGTTCCTTCATCGAGGAAATTTTTAAGTCGTCTGTTAATTTACTTATAGTCATTCTTTATCCAGGTTTAATTTTTTAAAAAACTGATTAATTTGTTCTCTGTTAACTTTATATGAAGTTTTATTTACAATTAATACAGATGAAATATTCTCAATGGTCTCTATTTCAATCAGACCATTTTGTTTTAATGTTTGTCCTGACTCAACAAGGTCAACTATCACATCAGACATACCAAGCACAGAAGCTAATTCTATTGAACCATAAAGCTTTAGTACAGAGCATGGAAAACCTTTGCTCTGGAAGTATTTTTTTGTTATTGATGGATACTTAGTTGCAACCTTCATGTTATTCATTAGCTTGGTACCTTTTTTACCAGCTACTACTAGTCTACAGGAAGCAATATTCAAATCTTTGACTCTTAAGTGGTTACTTAAATCAGTTTCCAAAAGCGTATCTTTCCCAACAATTCCAAAATCGACTTTCCCTGATTCTATATATATAGGGACATCACTTGCCCTAACAATTATAATATTTAAGTTTTTATAATTAGTTTCAAAAATAAGTTTTCTAGATTTAAACGGAGATTCTTTGCACTCTATTCCTGATCTTTTTAAAATTTTTAGAGCTTCCTCTAAAATTCTTCCTTTTGATATTGCTAATAATAATTTCTTCATTTTAATATCCACTTATCATTTACATAGGGACCCTATGTATATTAGCCCCAAGTTGCCGCAATTTCTCTTCTATACAGTCATATCCTCTGTCTATATGATATATTCTCTCAATCTCTGTTGTGCCTTTAGCTGCTAACCCAGCCAAGATTAAACTTGCAGAAGCTCTCAGGTCAGTGGCCATTACTGAAGCACCAACAAGTTCCTCAATACCTGATATTATTGCACAATTTTTCTCTAACCTAATATCTGCACCCATTCTAGTCATTTCTTGTACGTGCATAAAGCGATTTTCAAAGATATTTTCTTTGATGATGCTAGTGCCACTTGCAATTGTATTTAAAGCTGTCAATTGAGCTTGCATATCAGTAGGAAAAAGAGGATAAGCCCCAGTCTCAATATCTACTGAAATTGGTCTTTTCCCTTTCATATCCAAGGTCACAGAAGTCTCGGTTGTAGTGATATCAGCCCCAGAATCTCTAAGTTTTTCTATAATTGTACTCACATGGGCAGAAATTGTATTTTTCACAGTAATACGTCCTCCAGTTATAGCGGCTGCGACTAAAAATGTTCCTGTTTCAATTCTATCTGGTAACGCTGAATAAGATACTCCACTTAATGCTTCTACCCCTTCAATCTCAATTATATCTGTACCTTGACCAGTAATTAACGCTCCCATCTTATTTAAAAAATTAGCAAGATCAACAACCTCGGGCTCTCTTGCAGCATTAGAAATAACTGTTTTACCTTCAGCAAGTGTTGATGCCATTAATATATTTTCTGTACCAGTCACGGTTGTTTTTAAAAAATTTATTCCTGTTCCAATTAATTTCTTGCACGATGCAGATATATATCCATTATCTATCTTTATTTCAGCACCCATTTTGCTTAAAGCATCAAGATGCATTTCTACCGGTCTTGTGCCAATTGCACAGCCTCCAGGCAACGAAACTTTTGCGGATCCAAATTTTGATAATAATGGACCTAAAACTAAAATTGATGATCGCATAGTTTTCACTAAATCATATGGCGCATAAAAATTATTGATTGTAGATGGATCTAGCTGAATATCCATATTATCATCCAATGTAACGCTTACGCCCATTTGACGTAATAATCTTACAGTTGTAGTGACATCATGAAGATGAGGGATATTTTTAAGAGTTACGTTGCTATTTGAAGCCATAACAGAGGCGCATAGCATTGGTAGCACAGCATTTTTAGCTCCTGAAACAGATACTTCACCATTTAACGGCACTCTACCCCTTATAATTAATTTATCCATAATTTATCTTTTAAAAAGTTCTATGATTCGATATTCTAAAATCATATAAAGAATAATGCCATGATTAAAAATATTTCACACATATATTTACATTTGATTTTAACAAATCCTAAAAGAGTGCTTCTCATAATGCTTGTAGTGCTAATGAGCATGCTGTCATTTTCTACAAATTTTAAACTTGATGCCTCTGCTGACTCATTAATACTTGAAAATGATAAGGATCTCCTGACTTATAGGGATACCGTTGAAAGATATTCAACTAAAGAATTTATCGTAATGACATATTCACCTAGGCAAGGAAAGATCTTTGACAAAAACAATCTGTTATTAATTAAAAGTTTGAAAGAAAAACTTTTGTCTGTGAAAAATATATCATCAGTTATATCAGTAGTTGATGTTCCTCTTGTGGAAAGCTCTGAAGTTCCTTTAATAGAAATGGCTAATAATGTTCCAACTATATTTTCTGATGGGATTGATATCGTTAAAGCAGAAAATGAAATACTTGATAGTCCAATATATAAAGATTTAATCATTAGTAGCGATGGGAAAACAACTGCTATGCAGATAAACTTAAAGAAAAATGATGATCTCATATTCCTAAATAATCAAAAAAGAGAATTAACTAATAAAAAAAGATACGGTAATATCACGCCTGAAGAATTAAGCAAGCTTGAAGAAGTAACCGAGAATTATGCAGAGACAAAAGAAGCACATGGACAAGGAATACATAATTTACTTAAGTCCGTTCGGTTGATTCAAAATCAATTTTCAAAAAAACATAATGTTGAATTAAGAATGGGAGGGATCCCTATGATTGCCGATGACATGATCATATATGTTAAAAATGATTTAATTAACTTTGGTCTTGGTGTCTTCTTTTTCATAATAGTAACTCTGATAATTATTTTTAGAGAATTTAGATGGGTTATGTTACCGATAGTAAGCTGCGTCTATGCCGTATTATTTATGATTGGTTTACTTGGTTTGTTAAACTGGCAAGTAACTGTAATTTCTTCAAATTTTATTTCCCTGATGTTGATTCTAACTTTATCCATGAATATTCATTTAATAGTCAGGTATAGGCAATTAAGTTCGTCTTGCACAAATCAATATGATGCGATTAGGATGACGACACGTCAAATGGTAAGACCATGTTTATATACAGCTCTAACCACGATAGTAGCTTTTGCTTCTCTAATTTTCAGTGATATCAAGCCTGTGATTGATTTTGGATACATGATGACATTTGGTTTAATAGTTACATTCGTAACATCATTTATTCTTCTACCATCCATATTGTTACTATTAAAAAAAGTGGAAACGCATGAAGCTGCTAATAGTCAGTTTTGGTTTACAAAATTACTCGCTAATCTAACAATCAATAAAGGTAAATATATTATGTTTGTTACGATTACTATTTTACTATCAACAATTTATGGAATCTCTCAATTACGTGTTGAAAATAGTTTTATTAATTACTTTAAATCTAATACAGAAATTTATAAAGGTATGAAACAGATAGATGAAAAATTAGGCGGTACTACACCACTGGATATAATTATTAAATTTGAAGACCCAGTCCAAATTGCTAGCGACGATGAATTTGGGGATGGTTTATTAGATGATGAGTCAGATATAGAATCTGAATGGTTTACAATTAAAAAAATAAATAAGATAAAAAAAGTTCATGATTATTTAGATTCACTTCCGGAAATCGGAAAAGTATTGTCCCTTGCCTCAACCATCAGAGTAGCTGAGAAATTAAATGGAGATGAGGAGTTAAGCAGTATGGAGATGGCATTGCTCTACAAAAGAGTTCCTGCCGAAGTTAAAAATATGGCTGTTACTCCATATATTTCAATAGAAAGCAACGAGGCTAGAATTAGCGCAAGAATATTAGACTCAAAAGCTGACCTTAGAAGAAATGACTTAATCGATAAAATTAAATATGATATGGAAAAAAAATTAGACTTCAAAAAAGAATCTTATTTTTTAACCGGCATACTCATACTTTATAATAATATGTTACAAAGCTTGTTTGATTCACAAATATTGTCTCTAGGTTTTGTTATGGCAGGAATTTTTCTCATGTTTATGATTTTATTCAGGTCTGTGACGCTGTCCATTATAGGTATAATACCTAATCTATTAGCAGCAACCTTCGTGCTAGGTTTGATGGGTTTAATTAATCTCCCACTAGATATGATGACCATAACCATAGCAGCAATCGCAATTGGTATAGCAGTAGATAATAGTATTCACTATATATATAGATTTAGAGAAGAGTATCAGTCTACAAAAGATTATGAGTTATCACTATATAGGTCACATGATAGTATAGGTAGAGCAATTTTCTTCACAAGTATTACAATAATATTTGGCTTTTCTATACTGGTTTTATCTAATTTCGTACCAACAATAATATTTGGGCTATTAACGGGGCTAGCAATGCTGATTGCTCTATTAGCTGTTTTAACACTTTTGCCAAAATTACTTATATCATTCAAACCATTTAAATAGAAAACAAGATAAGAAGCTTGTCACTTTTCTTCAAGAGCACTTATCAGAGAATTGATCCCATTAACTTCGACATGATTTTGGAAATCAGAACGATAGTTTCTTAATAGGCTTATACCATCGATTGAAATATCAAAAACCTTCCACTCATCAGATTTATTAAGCTTAAGCCTATAATTTACTGCAATTTCCCCCTCTGGTAATAGGTAAATTGATTTAACTTTAGCCACATCAGCCCTTTTCCCTTTAGTGTAAGGTATAAACTTAATCTTTTCTCCATTGAATGCTGTCAATGACTTCATGTAGGTTTTAACCATTAACCCTCTAAACGCAAGAATGAATTTATCCTTCTGATAGCTATTTATTGAAAGCCAGATTTTCTTACCTAAGACTATTTTCGACATCAATTGTATGTCAAGTTTGGGAATAATTAACTCATCCACTTTGGCTTGCAAAAAACTCTCATCTTTTTCCAAGGTTTCTTTATTTTCTGAAATAAACTGTGCTACTTCTCTAACGCTTTTCTTTAAAAAAAGGTCTGGGGAATCTCCAGCATGAACTGTAATAGAAAAAAACAGAAAAATTGTAATTATGTATTTAATAATTTTCATAGATATATGTATACTGTACGTATTATATGAAATTATGGAATACATAACAAAAGAAATATCATGAAATATCTATCAGCACCTAGCAAACTAAATATGACGTTGCCATTAGCGGTATTTTTCTTAATATTCGTATCTAGTTGTAGTACTATGAGTCCTTCAAAAAACGACCCCTTAGAGCCTATGAATAGAGCTATATTTGGTTTTAATGAAGTTGTAGATGATACTATATTAAAACCTGTAGCAAATACGTATAAATACATAACACCGGACCCTATTGAAACGGGTGTGTCTAATTTTTTTAGTAATGTTGGTGAAGTTAGCACAATAGCTAATGATGTATTGCAACTAAAATTTGATCAAGCTGGTAATGATCTTGCAAGATTTTCAATAAATACCACTATCGGAATTTTAGGGATATTTGATGTTGCCAGTTCCATGGGGTTTCAAAAAAATAGAGAAGATTTTGGGCAAACATTAGGGTATTGGGGTATGCCGCAAGGACCATACTTAGTAATTCCATTTTTTGGAGCAAGTAGTTTTAGAGATGCCCCGGGTCTATATGCAGATCAGCAGATCTCACCTATCGAACAACTACATAATAAGGAAGAATTAGCATTAACTACACTCAATATTGTTGATATCAGAGCAAAACTCTTAAGAGCTACTCAAATTCTTGATACAGCTGCAAAGGATAAATATATATTTATCAGAGAATCGTACTTACAGCAAAGAGAAGTATTGGTTAATGATGGAAAAAATACAGAAGAATTTGAAATTGATGTTGATGGGGTTGACTACTAAGCTTAAAATAAGTTTCACCTATGCCTAACTCAGTTTATTTTTTTTCCTTGATTATCGGCGGTTTGGTACTAATAGGCTTGGGCGCAAATCTGCTAGTGGCGTCTACAGAGAATATTTCTAAAAAATATAATATATCTGGTTTTGTATCGAGTTTTATCTTTATTGGACTAGCAACATCCTCTCCAGAAATTTTAATCTCTATACTGTCTAGCTTAGAAGGGAAAGGTAATATAGCAATTGGTAATGCGCTTGGGTCTAATATAGCTAATATAGCTTTTGTTTTTGCATTAACTATTTTATTATTTGGCTCTATAAATTCTGAAAAAAATAAAATACTATCTAAAGAAGTTGGGGTTTCATTTAGAAAACCATCACTATTTTTAATTCTCGTAATATTATCTATTGCTATCTACCCTGTCCTTTACAATGGTATTGTCGAATTTTATGAAGGAATTTTTCTTCTATCATTTTTTATAATATTATTTTATCTTTATAAAAAATATTGTTATTCAAATGGAGATGTAATTGAAAATTCAAAATATATAAGTGGGCTTCGTATTTTCAGTATTTTAATTGCTGGTCTTGCTTTCCTTTTAATCGGCACTAAAATATTTCTGATTGGCAGTACAGGTGTTGCAAAATCATTTGGGATCTCTGACTATGTTATTGGGCTATCAATAGCGGCAATTGGTACTAGCTTACCAGAACTCGCATCAAGTATAGAATCAGCTAGAAAAAAACGTTTTGATTTCATTATTGGAAATATCTTAGGGTCTAATATATTTAATATTGCTATTGTGGTCGGCATTGTAGGAATACTAGATAATAATCTTCCTGGTAAGTCCTTATCAATAACACATATTAATAGAGATATGGTTATGATGTTCATTACAATGATAGGATTTTATTATATAATCAAGAATTATAATCAATATATAACCAAAATTTTATGCTTGGCACTGCTAATTTCTTTTACGCTCTACCAGTTTAATCTATATGGAATAAGCATATGAAAATAATTAACAAAATATCTATAGCTAAAAAAGTGATTCTTTCCGAAGCAACAGCGCTTAAAAATATAGCTAATAAGCTTGATAATAACTTTAATTTAGCATGTGAGGCCATATTAAACTGTAAAGGGAAAGTTGTAACAATTGGCCTTGGCAAATCAGGTCATATAGCCACTAAATCTGCGGCAACATTATCAAGCACTGGAACTCCATCAGTATTTTTACATGCAGCCGAAGCATTGCATGGGGACATAGGTTTGATTGGGAAACTAGATTTAGTAATCTGTTATTCAAATTCTGGCGAGACTAAAGAGTTGCTGCTTTTATTACCTTTGCTTAAACTATTAAAAGTTACATTGATTACAGTGACAGGAAATAAAAAATCAATGTTAGCAAAGTCATCAGATATAGTTTTAGACTCTAGTGTTCAATCTGAAGCCTGTCCCTTAAACTTAACGCCTACATCAAGCGTAATAAGCGCCATTGGTTTATCAGATGCACTAGCTATAACGCTACTTAAATGCAGAGGCTTTACGTCTAAAGATTTTGCAAAATCGCATCCTCAGGGTGAACTAGGAAAAAGATTATTAAAGAAAACCGAAGATGTTATGATAATAAAACATCTTCCTTATACATATGTAGATATGAAATTAACAAAAGCCATAGATGTTATTACCAAATTTAATTATGGAATTATTATCTCCCTAACAAAAGAGAAAAAATTATTAGGCATATTCACGGATGGAGACTTAAGAAGAACTCTGAGAAAGAATAATGACATCTCATCTCTGCAACTATATAAAGCTATGACAAAAAAACCTATTATAGTATCAAAAAATATAATGGCAGCTGAAGCATTAAACATTATGGAACATAAACAAGTCACTTCTCTGATTGTAATTAATGATGATAAAACAGTTGCAGGTTTGTTAACTCTCAACCAATTACTCAAGTCAGGTATTGAATAATGAATTATAAAAAGTATTCTGATTACATGAATTCTATTGATCAGGCCATAATCAATAAAGCTAAAAATATTAAATTATTAATCTTAGATGTGGATGGGGTGAT